>ERZ773010.1575-NODE-1575-length-14095-cov-6.696083_pt1 | contig 14095 bp, 17 predicted proteins | sample MGYA00580842_ERZ773010 | MGnify/ENA primary metagenome ERZ773010 (study PRJEB29015, sample SAMEA2737982) | human oral metagenome | biome: human oral; feature: human-associated habitat; material: dental | place: China | collected 2107 ...
TATTCGAACAAATTAAAAGTAGCTGCTATTCTCTGGAAAGAAGTTAGAAATTCAAGAAATAAAAAGATTTATTCAAAGAATCTTTTAACTGAATATGAACATGAAATAAAAGAGTATCACAATTAGATAATCCCCAATGTGTTAACACCCAATGAGTAGTTAATCATGGATATTGGAAAGACAAAATATACGGTAGGCGAAATGGTATCAGCCATTTGGCGTTCAGATGTAGTATAATGACTTTCATGTCAAACACTACCAAAGGACATATCATCACGCAGAATTTAGATGGCACGGATCATCTGGATTGTTTGTATCGCATTTCGCTTAAAGCCTTGATTTATAACGATGCTGGGCAGATTTTGGTCGTCAAAGAAATTGATCGGACGTATTGGGATTTGCCGGGTGGTGGTATGGATTTTGGCGAGACGATTGAGTCTTCGCTGAAACGTGAGCTATATGAAGAGGTTGGCTACAAGGGCGGTTTGCGTTATCAACTTTTTGACGCGTCGGACGAGATGTATATTGAGCGGATTGATGCTAATCAAATCTGTTTTTATTGCCGCGTCTGGCCGGAGAATTTTAATTTTACACCAGGTGAAGAGGGCGATGAAATAATGTTTATTAATCCTGAGGAATTATTGCTTCAGAAGAGCGAGGTTGACGCGCCAGCCCGAGCGTATAGGGTGCATATGAAATGGCAGGAGCTATATGGTGAGTAGCGAGCATTATAATAATTAATAGATGTAATAAATAAGGAGATATTTTATGACAAAAATACTGGCAATAATCTCCACCCACGGCAACGAATTATTAGGCCCAAATGTGCTAGCATATATGCTCTCCAAAAGGTCTAAGCTGCTGGAGGATATAGAATTTATCATAGCTAATCCGCGCGCTTACGCAAAGAATGTGCGCTATACTGAATCGGATCTAAATAGGAGTTACGGACTTGGCCTGGATACTTATGAAGGTCAGCGTGCGAAGATTATTGAGGAGCGGATTCGGTTACTGAAACCGGAGTTGGTATTGGATTTTCATACGACCACTGCCAAGCAGCCAAATATTTTGATAACGGCAGATAAAAATAATGAAGTAGTGCGGAGGTTTATCAATTCTAGCGCTGTAAAAGACGTTCTGGCGGTTGAGCCGCTTAATGACATCACTACAGTGGCGCCGAACTTCGTGGCTTATGAGATACCTAATTCACACCTAAATGATGATCTGTACGAGCAGATATGCACCGACATAGGACGATACCTGGACGGTAAGGTAGTTGACCAAGAGCGAACTTTTTATAAGATGATAGGGAAGATTCTGCCCGAGGAAGAGCAAAATATCGCTGGTCTTAAGAACTTTGTCTATAATAATACGCTGCAGGCTATTCCGGCGTTCCTTGGCGAAGAAGCGTATAAGCATGACGGTACTTATGCTGGGTTTAAACTGGAGAAATTTAGTTAACATTGTAATAATATTATAATTTTGTTATAATATCTGCATGACAATCACTACGATTCAAAAAGTTATCAAGATTGGTTCAAGCCGCGGCGTGACGCTGCCGGCGCGGGATTTGCGGGCGCTGGGGATTCGCGATGGCGACGAGGTGCGATTAACGGTTGAGCAGATAAGGCCAATTAAACAGGCAAATAAGCCGTTGCTTCGCCAGGAATACGATGATTTTAAAAAACAATACGGCGAAACGCTGAAAAACTTGGCAGACCGATGATTCGCTATCTGGAGATTGACGAAATTCTAGAGCTGCATTTTTGGATAATTGAGGATTTTGGCGGCTCGCATGGCGTACGCGATCAACTGGGGCTAAAGTCGCTGGTGGCGGCGCCGCAAACAGTTGTTTTTGGTGAGGAGCAATATGTGTCAGTTCACGAAAAGGCGGCGGTTTATTTGCGTAATTGTATAGCAGATCATATCTTTACCGATGGCAATAAGCGCACGGCGGTGACGATTGCTAGTATCTTTTTGGCGAGAAATGGCTGGAGAATGACCGCGGCGGCTATTGAACTAGAAAATTTTGCTGTCCGCGTCGCGACCGATCATCTCGATATTGACGCGATTGCTGATTGGCTGGAGCGTCATTCGCAGATGCGTGTGTCCTAAACATGATATCATTCATATATGAGAGAAATTGAGATAAAAGTTAGATTGCAAGATAAAAAAGGGTTGCTGGCTGCGCTAGCGGCTAAGGGTGTTGCTCTCGGTGAGCCGGTACATCAGTGTGATCAAGTGTTTGGTTTGCCGGGAGAAGCTGGCGGCGACGGTAACACGGCGCCTTGGCTGCGGGTGCGTACCGAGACGCGTGGACAAGGCGAAAATGAAATCAAGCGGACGTTATTCACTCTAAAACGATCAGTCACTGGGCAGTTGGATAGCATTGAGCGCGAAACGGAAGTTGGCGACCCAGACATCATGATCGCTATAGTTAAGGAGTTGGGCTTCGTGCCGTTTTCGGACGTATCAAAGACTCGCCAGACTGGCAAGCTGGATGATATAGAAGTATGTATCGACTCGGTGGAGGGTTTAGGCGACTTTATGGAGCTGGAACAATTAGCCGACGAGAACGCCGACCCTGCCGCGATAACCGATGATCTGTGGCGCATTATGGCGGAATTAGGCATCAGCCGTCAAGATGAGGTGACTGATGGTTATGATATTTTGATGAAAAAGTTGAGGGCATAGTGTAATGACCGAACGTGTTTTGCCGAAAGGTGCTCGTCTGATTCCGCCAGAAGCAGATCGTGTTTTTAGAGGCGAGATTTATGAAGTATATCAATGGCCGCAAAAGATGCCCGATGGCAGCGTAGAAACTTTTGAAATGCTGCGCCGTCCAGATACTGTGATGGTCATTGCGCTTGATGAGGCTGGCAATGTGCTAGTAATCGACGAAAAGCAACCGGGTGGGATTGTCCGCAAGAACCATTTGCCAGTCGGCCGGGTTGATCCTAGCGACGAGTCGGTATTAGCAGCGGCACAGCGCGAATTGAGAGAAGAAACCGGCTGGACTTTTGCTGATTGGAGATTGCTAGATGTCGTGCAGATGGAGAAGAAAATCGAGTGGTTTACCTATTTGTTCCTGGCTACAGGAGTGTTACATCAAGCAACACAGCATCTTGACGCTGGCGAAGATATTACGGTTAAATCAGCGTCCTTGACAAAAGTACTGCATCAAGACAACGTGCTCCGGTATTTTCCATGGCTTCGTTACGTTGAGTCGGCCGAAGATTTAACGCCTCGCGATTATATTAAAAAAGCTAGCAAAATCTCTTGACGTAAATTATACTGCATTATATAATTCATCAGTGCGAAAAAATTGTGATGTTTGGCAAGGTATTGAGTGCGAGCCTCAGCCGCGTATTTGTGGCAGCGATTTGCCAGGCTGCGGTCCGCTTGTGTCGTTTGAAACGTCAGTTGGGAAGACTCTAGAGTCTGGTGGAGTTATCGATGCAGACATTAAGGCGATTTATGAAACGGCAGCTGCTGTCGGCCTGAACGAACGAGAAATGGATGGAGCCGAGATTGTATTTGCCTCAAGAAAGCACAGCGAAATATTACCTAGCGGTTGTTCAGGATATTATCAATATAAAAACGGACGGCATTGTATTAAAATTAGATGCGATAAGGATGCGGCAAAGACCGCTCGCCATGAGCTGCAGCATATGGCTGACGAGCAAGATGGTGTTTTGTACGAAGACAATCGGCCGGCTATATTAAACTTTGCCAGTGCTGCCGGAGAAAGAATAGAGAATTGTTCTTCCCGAGCTGTTTTAGCGGCGACTGGAGCAGAAGTTTTGGCTTTTACGAACAGTTTTGATAAATGCAGTTTATACTGTGGCATTGTCGCAGCGGCTTCGATTTGCGTTGCCGGGTTGGCAAAAGTTTATTATATCTTTGGTTATATATCGCACCCAGCTGAAGTGCGGGCTCGCCAGGCTGAAAAATTAGATACGCCGGATGTCTTAAAATTTAGAAATTCTTAAGGATAATTGCAGGGGTGTAGCTCTTTAGAATTCCCATAGCAGGGGCTTTTGCATAGTAGTGTCCGCAAGTAGAAAAAGCCTCGGTATTCCCGAGGCTTTTAAATCAGAATGGAACAGGTGAAGCCTACTCTTTTTTCTTGCCGCGTGATTTGACAGCAATTTTCTTTGGCTCTGGTGCTGGCGTGACTGGTACGGTAACCTTCAAGACGCCATCGTCCAGGTGCGCTTCGATAGCATCGGTATCGGCGCGCTCTGGCAGCTGGACGCTGCGGTAGAAGCTGCTGCTCGACTCGCGTACAACGTACTTCTTTTCTTTATCTTCTTCTTTCTCGTGCCGTTGGGCTTGAATAACCAAGTTGCCGTGTTCAATTGAAATATTGACGTCATCCTCATCGAATTTCGGCAGGTGAACCTCGACGACTAGCGCGTTATCTTTCATGTAAACATCAGTGGTAGGCAGGCCGACCGAGCGCACTTGGCGCGGCATCCAGTTGTCGTCATTAAAGAAATGGCGCTGCAGGGCATCCATTTCGGCAAACGGGTCGAATCGAACGAGTTTACTCATTTGTATTACTCCTTTCGTTTATGGTTTGGCGAGCTTTTGCTCTATATTTTATTGTAATTGGTTGGCACTCGCGTGTCAAGAGTGCCAAACATAAGTAAAATAACAGTAGTCTAGCGTAGGCAAAAAGTTTTCCAGAGTTTTCCACATACCAGCCTACGCTATATATGGTGGCGCTATATATAGCGTATGGGCAGTTTTATTCTGATGCGTTATACTGGCTGCATGGGCTGGCTGCGTAACTTAATTTTTGGCGAACCAGACGACGAGTATCTGGCGCGTATTAGCGGTATTAAAAATATCGGCGATGGCAGCCGCGCAGGCTTGCCGCAGGAAATTAATGGCGATGTTGAAAATAAACCGGATGAAATGCCGGCGGCTGGCGAGCAGAAACCTGATCAGTATCACTTGGCTGGCGGGCAAAAAATAATTCCTGAAATAGAAGTTGAGCGGATTAAAGCGCAGCCGTCTAGCGATAATAAATCCCTTGAAATATGGGCGTATATCCACAACCTCGCTAGTTTTGACATTGAGCTAGATAAATACGAGCTGCTGGGGCAGCGGGGTGATTTGAATAAATTTCTCAAACCGGGCGAGATTTTTGAGCTGCGGATGTACCGAGGCGCGATGCCTGAGAATGATTCAGTCCGTAAGATGTATATCCAGTATAAAATTGTCGGCACCGGCGATTATTTTCAGGCTGATCATACGATTAATTACAAATATGAGCAGGACAGCCAGGGTAATAAATGGTATATGCCAGATAATCTTAAATTGATACGGCCGGTTCGCGATATATAGATAATAAGTCACATGCCGCTGGGTAGTAGTTGTATGATTTGCATATTTTAACTATTTGTGTTATAGTACAGGTCATGGAAAATTTCGAAGACTTCATGCCTCCTATGGAGCTTACACCTGATCAAGCAAGGCTCGAAGATTTGCGATATCAGGCTGCGGAAGCTTTAGTCGTCAGAGGTAAAATAGCAGAAGAGTCTGATCGGCTGTCGCCTGACGGTAACGTAGCCAGGAGTTTTTCGTATCCATTATCGCCAGACTTGGTTCGCGAGGTCTTTCAGATTGACGACCAGGAAACGACTACACCAGAGGGCTGCGAGATAGTGTATATTCCGGAATCAATGTTGGACGGCCAGAAATGCCAAGATGAGATTTATATGCGAGTTACAACAGAGGTGAAACGGGATTCTGATTCTGTCGGTATATTGCGGCAGTGGGTTATAGCTGGCGACGAAGGAGAACCTATTCGCGGTGAGCGCAGTGTGGAATATTCTATAGGAGAAAAACGAGTAAGCCCGCATAATCTTGAACCAAATGCTTTAATAATAATGGATACAGAAGATATTGGCGGTCTTCTTGATGATATATATGAATATACTGAACTGATGGACGTTGACGATTTGGATAAATTTGAGCAGGTGGTCGCAGCGATTCGTAATTCGCCGGCGTTGGCTGATCAGGTTGCGACGTGTTACACTTAATTCATGACAAAACCTTTTCTTCTTTTACAATCCCGTCCCGAGGACGAAGCGTCTGACGACGAATATGCAGCTTTTTTGAAATTTGGCGGTTTGCAGCCGGAGCAGTTGCAGCGCTTGCGGCTTGACCGCGGCGAATTCTCGCCAGTTAATTTGGATGATTACAGCGGTATTTTTATGGGCGGCGGGCCGGCTAATTTTGCTTATCCGCCAGAGGAAAAATCGCCGGAACAATTGCAGTTTGAAGATTATATCATGCCGCTGCTTCGCCGGATTACAGCCGAGGATAAGCCGTTTTTAGGCACTTGTTTGGGCGTGGGGGCGCTGGTAACGGCGCTGGGCGGCCGGACGGACTTCGACCATGGCGAGCCGGTTTGCGCGGTGGATATAAATTTGACGCCGGAAGCGCAGGACGATCCGCTGCTGGCTGGCTTGCCAGCTAGTTTTCGCGGCTTCGTCGGGCATAAAGAGGGGACAGATACGGCGCCGCCGAACAGCGTGGTGCTAGCACGTTCTGAGACCTGTATACAGTTGCTGCGCGCCGGAAAAAATGTTTATGCGGCGCAATTTCATCCCGAGCTTGATGCTGATGGCTTGGCTTTGCGGATTAATATCTATAAGCATGCCGGCTATTTCGCACCGGAGGAAGCTAAGGGTCTGATCGATGCGGCGTACCGCGAATCGGAATTAGTAACCGAGCCGGTCAAGATATTGCGGCGGTTTGCCGAAAAATATGCGGAATAGTTTGACGCTTTCTAGCTAGACTACGGAATTTCGTTATTAGCAAAAGGCCTCGGGTAATCCCGAGGCCTTCTTGACGGCCAAAGCTGAGAAAGGTTTATTCTTTCTTCTTGCCGCGCGATTTGACGGTAATTTTCTTTGGCTCTGGTGCTGGCGTGACTGGCACGGTGACTTTCAGGACGCCGTCGTCCAGGTGTGCTTCGATAGCATCGGCGTCAGCGCGCTCTGGTAGCTGGACGCTACGGTAGAAGCTGCTGCTCGACTCGCGTACGACATACTTCTTTTCTTTGTCTTCTTCTTTTTCGTGCCGTTGGGCTTGGATAACCAAATTGCCATTTTCGACAGAAATATTGACGTCGTCTTCATCGAATTTCGGCAAGTGAACCTCGACGACTAGCGCGTTATCTTTCATGTAGACATCAGTGGTAGGCAGGCCAACCGAGCGCACTTGGCGCGGCATCCAGTTGTCGTCATTAAAGAAATGGCGCTGCAGGGCATCCATTTCGGCAAACGGGTCGAATCGAACGAGTTTACTCATTTGTATTACTCCTTTCGTTTATGATTTGGCGAGCTTTTGCTCTACATTTTATTGTAATTGGTTGGCACTCGCGTGTCAAGAGTGCCAAACATAAGTAGAATAACAGTAGTCTAGTGTGCCTCAAAGATTTCCCTGATTTTTCCACGGCAGTACATACGCTATATATAGTGGCACTATATATAGCGTATGTGTAGCTTTGTCTAAATACGGTACAATAGATGCATGGGATGGTTGCGTGATTTAATTTTTGGCGAGCCGGATGGTGATGACGAATATCTGGCGCGTCTTAATAATAATGATATGGCCTCGTCGCAAGATAATCGCGGCAGCAGGGACGAAAATAACTTTGATAAAGACATTTCAGAGGTTGCTGCAGATACTAAGAAGTCAGACAGTAAGCCTCAGCCCGATCAATATCACTCGGCTAACGGGCAAAAAGTGATTCCCGAGATAGAAGTTGAGCGCACCGAGGCGCATCCGTCGGGCGACAATAAGTACCTCGAGGTGTGGGCTCATATTCGCAACCATGCGAGCTTTGACGTGGAGCTTGATAAATATGAGATATTAGGGCAGCGAGGCGACTTGAATAAGTTTCTCAAACCGGGCGAGATTTTTGAGCTGCGTTTGTATCGCGGGCCGATGCCGCAGAGCGATTCAGTGCGTAAAATGTATATTCAGTACAAGATCGTCGGTACCGGTGATTACTTCCAGGCCGACCACATGATTGAATATAAATATGAACAGGACAACCGCGGTAACAAATGGTATATGCCGGAAGAGCTGAAACTGCTGCGGCCAGTCCGCGACATCTAGAAAGCAGGGAAGAAGTAGATGAGAGTATTTTTTACAGACGGTAGCGCTAGCCCGAATCCGGGCCCAGGCGGCTATGCGGTAATTGAAAACGGCCGGCCGGTAGCTTTGGGCAGCGAAGACGGCCAGACGACGAATATTCGCATGGAGGGCATGGCACTGATTGCAGCGATGGAGCTAGCTGGCGATGAGCCGTGCGAAATTCATAGCGATAGCGAATTTTGGATCAATGTGTTAACCAAGTGGGCACCAGGCTGGGCTGCTAAAGGTTGGCGTAAAAAAGGCGGTGATATTAAGAATCTTGATCTCGTGCAGCAAGCGTACGCACTTTACCAATTGACGCAGCCGAAGCTGGTTTGGGTACGCGGCCACGTCGGCCACGAGCAGAACGAGCTAGCGGATGAGTGGGCGAACAAAGCGCGGGCTGGCGTTCGTCTATAGCGAGAGCCTTGGCTGTTTTACTGTCGATCTAGATTCGGCGGGGCGGGGCGTGCTATAATGAGCTTGTTAATAATTTAATATCCAGAGTGCGACGAGGGACTGGCCCGATGACTCGCCGGCAACCTGCTTTTGCAGCAAGGTGCTAATTCCAGCCTGCTTGACCAGGAGAGATATTGTCTTTGCGGCTCCTTTCTTGGCCTCAAGCGGGGCAGATAGGAAGGAGTTTTTATGTCTGTAGAATCTAATAATCAAGCAGTATATCGTACGGCCGAGAGCGTTTCGCCGAAACATCCGGACAAGATTTGTGACCAAATCAGCGACGCTATTCTGGACGCGTATCTCGCTAAAGATCCGCAAGCCCGAGTGGCGATTGAAGCTTGCGGCGGCCATGGCGCGTTGTTTCTAACCGGCGAAGTATCGTCGAGCGAGCTAGTTGACGTCAAGCAGATTGCGCGGCGGCTGGCTGGCGACGATATGGAAATTATTGAGCGGATTGCACGCCAGAGCCCAGAGATTGCTCAGGGCGTGGACGCGGGCGGTGCTGGCGATCAAGGGGTAATGATTGGTTATGCTTGCGCTGAGACACCAGAATTGTTGCCGCTAGAATATGCTTTGGCGCGGGCCTTGAATCGCTTTTTGTATGAGAAATGGCCGTATGACGGCAAAACGCAGGTGACGACTTATGGCGACCAGATTGCGGCGATTGTCGCCAGCTTCCAGAATGCGCCGCACGATGAGCTGGTGGCTGCAGTGCGGCAGTGGTTTGCGCAGCAAAAATATGTGGCAGGTGATTTTGATTGCATTTCTCTGCATATAAATCCGGCAGGCGATTGGCAAATTGGCGGTTTCGCAGCGGACGCTGGTTTGACCGGGCGTAAATTAGCAGTTGATAATTATGGTCCGCGGATTCCGCTAGGCGGCGGCGCGTTTAGCGGCAAGGACGCCACTAAGGTCGATCGCAGCGGCGCCTATATGGCGCGGTGGATCGCGGTTGATTATCTTAAAAAGTTTGCAGCTCAGGAAGTGCTGGTGCGCTTGGCATACGCAATTGGCCACGACCAGCCGGTTGAGGCTACAGCGGTAGTTGACGGCGCCGAGCAGCCAATCGCAGGTTACGACCTCAGTCCAGCGGGTATTATTGATACGCTGCAGCTGGCTCGTCCACAGTACGAATCGACAGCACGCTACGGTCATTTTGGTAACGGCTTTGCTTGGGATAAGTAGCTCCGCGCCTTAAGTTGTATAATAAGGGTAGTGAAACAAGATTTAGCCTTAGAAATATTATTGAGCGGCGAAAGCGCACTGCTGACCGGCCCGGCAGGAACGGGCAAGACTTTCGTGCTGAATCAATTCATTAACTTGAGCAAGGCTGGTGGCAAATATGTTTCGGTGACGGCGACGACCGGGCTAGCGGCGACGCATCTGGGCGGTGCGACGATTCATGCTTGGTCGGGGATTGGCGTCAGCGACCGCCTGCCGAATGGTTTTGCTGAACATGTTAGCAAGACTCGCCGCGAAATTATTGAAAAAACCGATATTCTTATTATTGATGAAATTAGTATGCTGCACGATTATCGCTTGGATATGGTTGACGAAGTTTGCCGTTTAGTACGAAAACGAGTCGATGAGCCGTTCGGCGGCATCCAAGTGGTGCTGTCTGGCGACTTCTTTCAGCTGCCGCCAGTTAATCGAGCGCAAGGCCGCGAGGGCGGTTTTGTAGTGAATTCATCGGCGTGGCACGAGCTTGATCCGACGGTATTGTATCTGAGTGAGCAGTTTCGCCAGCGCGACGGCGATACGCTGCTAGAAATCTTGACGGCGATGCGGGCTGGCGATTTGCGCCGCCGCCATGCCAAACAGCTGTTAGAGCGGACTGAATTTCAGCCGCCAGCCGGGGCAGATTTGACAGAGCTGCATACCGTGAACGTTGATGTCGATAGAATTAATCAAGCTAGGCTGGCTGAATTGCCAGGCGACGAGGTGTTGTATCAACGCCATACTACTGGCAGTAACAACTACGTTGATAATTTGCAGCGCAGCGTACTAGCGCCAGAGGTGCTGACGCTCAAAATAGGCGCGTTAGTGATGGCGGTCAAGAACGATCAGGCGCGGCGTTATGCTAATGGCAGTATCGGCATGGTGGTCGATTTCGAGCCAGCGACGGATTATCCGGTAGTGGAGTTTCGTAATGGCCGGACGGTGACTATGCAGCCTGACACTTGGGAGTTGCGTGACGGTACGCGCAAACGAGCTAGCATTAGCCAAATTCCGCTGCGTTTGGCGTGGGCGATTACTGTCCACAAAAGCCAAGGCATGACGCTGGATAGCGCGCGAATTGACCTGCGCAAAGCCTTTGTGCCGGGCATGGGCTATGTGGCGCTTAGCCGGGTGCGCGATATCGATAACCTGTATTTGACGGGTATTAATCGCATGGCTTTGCAGATGAGCGATGAAGCTTATACAATTGACGAGCAGCTACGTACGCGGGCGGCGAATGATGCTAAAAAGTTCGCGCACTTACAACCAAAAGCCGACAAACGCGCGGCCGGCGAACTTAAACCCGCCAAAAAAGCGAACAGCGCCAATTCTAGCTGGTCGGCTAAAATTGCTAAAATGCGCCAGACTTATCCTAATGCTTATAAACCATGGATTAAGGCTGATGACGATGAATTGCGCCAAATGTTCATTAACGGCGAAAGTATTGCTGCGATGAGCCAGAAACTCGGCCGCCATCACGGTTCGATCAAAATGCGCTTGCAAAAACATTTTGGCGAGGATTCGGTGCAATAATTAAGTATAAGATGTTTGAAGAACGGCACGCTTATCTCTAGGCTGTGTAGAATCAATGCGCCATAGTTCACTATCAACCAACAGGTTTGTGAAAGCATGATATTCGGCAGTATCTTTGTTGTGTTCTGTTTCCAGTGAAATAACTGCATTGGTTGGTATGGCTTTTGTTTTTCGGGCGTGTTCAAGAGCTGCTGCGTTTAGAAGTGCCTGTTGTAGACAGATACCTTTCTTCATATTAATAAAATAGCCTAAACCTCTTGGAACAATCGGCTCATGACTCTGATAGTCCTCTTGATATAACCCGATTACAGCTTCAGAATCATAGCTTAGTACACGTCTAACTACTGACGCTAGTCCAGTTAGTCCTTCTTTCCTGGTTTCAGGGCAAGCTATACGATTGTAGGCTGGACTGAGTTTGTTGACAAAATTGCGTAAGGCGGTATCACGAACTGTGTCAACTATTATGGCGGTCTTCGATCCTATATCAATGCTTGCTCCTTGATCGATAGGGGTAGATGGTCCAATTACATAATAATCATGACCGCAAAGGCTGACGGTTGCCCTTTCTTGTTCATATGATGCAATCAGTCCGCGTGCGCCAAGAGTTTTAATTAGTGTTTCGTATCGAGATAAACTTTCAGGAGAGTGTAACTTATCGTGGGTAACCATACCTATATTATAGCATAAACGTAATAAAAAAGCAATAGATAACATTAATCCAACTATCTCTGCAACAAATCGAATTGTAAAATTTTCGTAAAAATAGTCTAAAATCTAAGAAAGACTAAGTTTTATAATTTATAATACGGGGAAATCCTTGCTTTAGATGAAATGCAACTTATTGTAGTAAAATAGGTATCATGAATGCTAATCAATCAACACCAACCTATGAACAAGTGTCCGAGCCAACTGATATTTTCCTCTGGGCGAACCAAGCTGATGCGCATAAGGACGAGCTCGAAATCGACTTATTTCTATTTACGAAGGGCTACACTGTCTACGCCACTAATTATGCCAAGGAGCTCAAGGCGCAGCTCAAGGTATTATTCCTTTACGACATGATTAGCCAGGTACAAACTGGTGCGGCTACTGGTATGATGGTGCGCGACTTTGAAGCGGCGGCTGCTGAGGATAATGTGTTGGAGCGTACTACCTTGGACCGGGTAGATCACGCGCAAGAGGTGATTGAGCAGATTCGCTACGGCGAGGAAACGCTAGAGGTGTTCCGCGAAGGCGACCATGAGTTCAAGAAGGTCAAGGGAATTGTAGCGCGCTTCAGCCGCCAGGGGGCCGAGCCGTTTTTTGTGGCTAAGATTTTACCGCAGTCACAAGTACTTAAAGGCGCAACCGCTTGGATGTATAACGGCGATTCGTTTCAACCGTTCAGTGCTGATGTCGGCCTAAAAATTACGCCAGATAATCAAGTGTTGATTGCCGGCGGCGATATTTTTGCCTTTAATGAGTCGAAATTCATCCGTTTGTTTGGCTACGACGCTAAGCAGTTCGCTGTTGCCGAGGAAAAAATTGCTGAGATCGAGAAAAATTTTAAGTTAAAGTTCCCTGAAGGCATGACTTTCGATGCGTTGGTGCGCGATACTAAATCGTTAGTAACTAAGCTGCAAAAAGTCGACGTCGGTCTGGTGACGCAAGAGCAGGTTATCGAGCAGGCCGACGAAATGGGTCTAGAACTGATGACTGACGACGCCACTGGCGAGATTATTATTATGGATGCCAAGGATGCGGCTAAATTCGTTAACTTGCTAAATGATGATTATATGACTAGCGATATGACTGGTATCAAATACGAATTAAAGGGCAAGAAGGAACTGCGCGGCGATAGCGAAGCGAGCACGCCAGAAGGGGAATAATGAGCGAAGAGCATGGTGACAGCGGAGCAAAAATTGTAGTCATTGGAGGCGGCACTGGCAGTTTTACGCTGTTAACAGGTCTCAAAAAATACGTGTCTGATTTGACAGCGCTGGTCAATATGGCAGATGACGGCGGGTCGACGGGACAGCTGCGCGACGAACTTGGCGTGCTGCCGCCGGGTGATGTGCGGCAGTGCTTAGTAGCGCTGAGCGATAGCCCGCGGGTACGTGATTTGTTTAATTATCGATTTGATGACGGCAGCTTGAAGGGCCATGCTTTTGGCAATTTGTTCTTGACAGCGCTCGAGAAAATGACCGGTAGCTTTGGCGAGGCAGTACAGCTGGCTAGCCAAGTCCTTAATATTCAGGGCAGGGTGATTCCAACGACACTGACTGATATCACGCTATGTGTCGAGGGTGCATCTGGTGAGCCGATCAAAGGACAATTCAAGATCGCGCATGCCGATATCGCTAAGCAGCCAAAGGTATGGTTAGAGCCAGAGGCAGTAGCGCACCCAGCAGCCGTTCAGGCGATTCTAGAGGCTGATATGGTGGTGATTGCACCAGGTAACCTATACGGCAGTTTAGCGCCGGCGCTGGTAATTGGTGAAATTCAGGAAGCATTGGCAGCGACGCGGGCGAAATGTGTTTTTGTTTGTAATCTAGTAACCAAACCTGGCCCGACGGATGGTTTGAGCGTGGCAGATTTTGCCAGCGAAATTGAGCGTTTGGCTGGTAGCGAATTCCTTGATTATGTCGTTTTTAATACTGATCAGCCGTCGGCAGAACTAATGGATAAGTATGCCCACGACGGCGAACATACGGTGCAATATGATATTAGCGAACTTAAACGCCAA
>ERZ773010.1577-NODE-1577-length-14085-cov-3.082038_pt1 | contig 14085 bp, 19 predicted proteins | sample MGYA00580842_ERZ773010 | MGnify/ENA primary metagenome ERZ773010 (study PRJEB29015, sample SAMEA2737982) | human oral metagenome | biome: human oral; feature: human-associated habitat; material: dental | place: China | collected 2107 ...
AGTTTTGTCAAATTGTTGTAAATTAACTTAAATTAAAATTATGTTTCATTGCTTGAAATTTAGCGTAGCTAGAATTATTAAAGCTTTTCGAGGTTACTTCATCGCATTCATTTTGTTTTTTCCGCTCTCGCTTTTCAGCTAATTTTGAAATTTGTCTATTTAAAAATTCTCGCATTATTTTTAAAGTTTTTTCAAGGTTTTTCTTACTCCAAATTTTCGCAAAATAACCCTTTTTATCTTTAATTTTACCCGCAAAAGACGCATTTTTCATCATTTTCACGCTCGCCTCGAACTCTTTGTTAAAATTCTTCTGGCGATTTCGAAACATCGGCAAAAAACTATTGCCATCTATAAATTTAGTTGCGTCGCCAAGCACTTCACGCATTTTTGAATTTCGCAAATTATCGCGAATAATTGTTATCTTTTTCATATTTACTCCGTCTATTGTTATTTTAGAGTAAAATTTGAAGTATTTATTTTCAAAGAAAAATCACTCCAATATCGTCGTTTTACAGCGACGTGGAGTGATTTTCTTGATATTTGTACTAATCACTTTAATTATATATTATATTTTCTCAAAAGTCAAACTTTTCATCAAAAAAATGCTAAGCAATAAAAAATAAAAACCGCTTCAACAGCGGTTTTTAGAAAACATTAAGTTAGTAACCTTTTATTTCTTCAGCTTTCACTACTCAACCCTAAGCCAATTCCCCGGTCGCAATCATTGAAACAGTAACATCAAGTTCTTGGTTAACTCTCGCCAAAGATACCATGGTAAATTCAACATAAGTAGTAGTCACAACCGTACTAAACACAGCTAATGGGTTTATTCCTGCGTTCAAAATCTGAACCGCCACAGCTGGTGGATTTTTAAACGCCTTAGGAAATTCGATTCTCGTTTTCTCATTCCTTTGTCGGAAGAACTTGGCGTTCCAATAGGTCTGATCGAACCACTGAGTGTGAACTTGTTGCGTTTTATGTTGAGTAGCCAAATTTCCAGATTGAATTATTTGAGTATTCGATTGTTTAAGTTTGATCGGTTCAATAGAATTATCATCTAGGTTTAAACCGCTTGCTAGACCATTTACAAAATTAGCCGTAGCTTTGTCGTTAGCCACCAAATCATCCAAATCCTGCGCATTCAAAACTGACAAAGGAACAAAATCTTTATTGTGCGGTAAAGTTAATTTAGCCATATTATTTCATCAATCTTTCCTGCGCATCGGCATAACCTTCAACACCAATGAACGCTAAAATTGGTGTAAAAATTGTTAAAAGTTGTCCCGCATCTAATCCCCAGTTGAAGCAATAGTTCAATAGTGCCACAATTGTAGAAACTGTTGCCAAAATAAACTTTCTCGATTTAAATTGTGCCGGAATAGTGAGTTTCTTAGTCTTTTCCGCTTTTTCATCATTTTTAATATTGTGCGACATTTCGTTTTTCTCCTCTCCTTGAACTTCAACTTCTTTATTTTGATCTGTTTTTGGCTCATCTTGAGTGGTTGTCAGCTGTTGGTTGTCTGCCACTTTTTCAACAGGGTTTTCCACAACTGGCTCAGTTGGTTTTTCTTCGACAATTTCTTCCAAATCGTTCGAATTGAAGCCATATTTAGTACCTTTGCTCAAGCTCCACCGATTCATATAATATTTCGCACCATAATATTCCACAAAGCCTGAAATTTCAACTACTTCACCTTTGCCAAAAGTCTTCTTACTCTTCCAATTTGGCGCCGTGTTCAAATCCCAAAGCTCCGTTTGGTCGAGCAATGTTCGCATTTTCTTTGGCTCATCAAATTTCGTTGGCTGCGGAATTTCTACTGCTGGAACAGGATCAGGTTGACGAGCTGGCGCTGGTTGAACTACTCCGCGATATTTTGCCGTCATCAAGTCGTTTAAGCGATTTAAGTCATAATTTCCAGGGCAAGCTGTCGCAAAAAAATCACTGTGTCTATAAAGCATTGGTTCAACTCCGGTTTCACGCCACAAATCCGCCAAAACTTCTGCGACCACGTCATAATCTTCATCACGACACCTTGGGTCGCATTCAATCCCAATTGAGCGGCAGTTAGCATCCCAGTCTCCAGCGTGCCAAGCTGTATCTGCATTCGAAACTAAATGATACACTTTTCGCCCAGTTCCTGAAACCACAAAGTGTGCGCTTGTACCGGGTCCGCGTTCGAAAAATTGAACCACACCCTCTGCTGTTGGGTTTTGATTTGGATCACCCCACCAGTGAATTACTACCGTTCCATCCCAACTTTTACCACCTCGCCCAGGCGTATAGCTCTTTGCGTTGTGATCTGTTATATAGTCATAATTATAAGCCATTTCTTCTCCTTATTTTTTAATTAATCCGCCATTCAAGACAAATTGCACTAATGCTCCCAAAATCGCCACGCCAACCGCCCAAACAATCTTGCTTTGATTTTCCTCGAGTCGCCGAAGACGCTCTTTGTTGCGTTCAGCTTCACGCCGCACGCTCTCAATATCTTTTTGATGCTCAGTGACTGATTTTGACAATCCTGCAATAATCTCCAGCTGATCATTGGTGTGTTCTACAATTTGCGTTAAGCTGTTAATCTTCTCTTCCAAAACATCAATTCGTGCCTCGAAGACTTCTTTACTGATATATTTATCTTCCATATTTCTCCTTTCTCCCTTATTAAAATCGCTTCTTATCTTCCTTAATTGTAAGATTAAATAGTCGAGTGCTAAAAGGCTGTGCTTGATAGCTTTAATTTCGCCTCCACCGTAAAAGATGGATAAAACTCACCATTATAACTACTTAAAGTCGCCACTTCCAATATATGTAGTCCAGGCCTTTTTTGATAAACTTGCGCAAGAACCCTTGTCTCATCAATCCGATTTTTATCTGCTGAGAATAAAACCGAGTTTGAGCAGCACCAGTCATCGCTAAGGCTTACCTTTAGAGCCACCATTTCAAAGAATACGCCACTTGGCGTAACAATCTCTGTTTCAAATCGCTCCCAGTTATGGTGAGTTCCAGCAGGAATTTCAATTTTAGCCGAATACTCTTGTAGTTTCTGACTTTGCGCACCAAATCGCGAAAGCTTTCGAAAGTTCGATATTTTTGTCATAGTTCATCCCCTAAAATCATCACATATTGCTCATCGCCCGTTGCTGAATTTAAGCGAACTCTATGTTCATTCGCTAAAGCTCCACTCGTTAAATCAGCTGCAATACTGGTAAAAATTGGCGCAATCACATTCCGCGTTTTGTAATTCGTATCGATAGGAATCGAAGTTTTACTCCAAACCTTAACTTGCGGAATATAACCAAAATTATGTTCAATTTCTGCACTTGCTCCAACTTTTTCAAACTTCCAAACTTTTGGATAATTCAATCGTGAATCGCTAATAAAATTGCCCGAATCTTGATAAATCTCTGAAATATCACCTTCAAACTCTGGTGGCGCAAACGCCATAATTCGAAAATAAAACACCACATCACCGTCATAAAGGTTATCAGCCAGATCAAAATACACTCTGCTTTCATCTGCTCCAATATTACAAACTCTCTCCGGTCGCAGTTGTGAGAAATTCGGCGTGCTTAACGAGAGGTCATAACTCGGCAAAAAGTCGCTATTCAGACTCCATTGCCCAATCAATAGTGGTGTAAAAGGCAGTCCATGTTCAAAGCTCGTTCTTGCAATATCTCCCGCACGACAAGGCACGCTAAACTCTCTTTTATAGATAATATAAGGTGTCTTAAAGTTTGAATTATATATAAACCTCTCAATCTTACTCACATCACCCCTCCCGATTTAGTTCATCAATCACATCAATCCCAGCTTTCGAAATTGCTTCAATAATTTCACCTGTTTTAGGGTGTTTACCAATCAAAATTCGCTTTGTACCGTCATCTTCTGCATAAACAAACCCGTCTTTATTAATTCTCGTCAAAACGACCCCATTATTCGAAATAATTAACTCGCCCGTCGTTTGATTGAGCTTAATATTTCCACCGAGCGAGTTTACTACTCGATCACCCTGAAACTCGACATTCTTTTCAATAGCCATTACCCCAACAAATCCTTTCCGTCTAATACAGACTTATCCAATATGAACGCACTCGCAACTTTATGGGGTTTTCCAGTCAAAATCGTTTCATATCCACTCGAACTTAAACTCGTTTTGATCCCAGTAATCAAATAATTACCCTTATCCTTATAATTAACACTCACAACATCACCAAGTTGTAGTGCAGGGTTACCCTTAACCTTTATTGAAATCGTTGGCGAGAATTTTGCATATTTTGTCAAAACATCAGTCGCAAACAGATCACAATTACGATAATTGCCAAAATATGGATTATCGGTAATCTCAAGCGCTTTTTTACCGTAGCGTTCCATGCTCTCACGGTCAAAAGCCTCATATTTAATGGTATCTACGATTTTTGCACTCTCACCCCATAGTTCAATTTTCGAGATTTTCGAGGTTGTAGTTCCAATATTATTTACAATCAACTTATAAGAATCTGCGAATAACTCACCCTTCAAATTTACTCCAGAATTATCAACTCGATCGCCTTTTTTCAGCTCAACCCAGCTTTCCCCAGTCTTAGCACCAACTGAAATTGGTTGAACACTCCATGCCGGATCATCAAGAGTCAGCCAAATTGTAAGCTTATCACCAGGGCGAATCACCCATTCCTCTTTACCTTCCGTACTAAAAATTGGTTGCAAAGGTTGAATTTCTCGCACATCACTTTTAATATTCACATAATTCACCACATCATCAACCCGTTCCGTCTCGATGCTGATAATATTGCTCTCATTGAATATCATTTGTGAAGTTTTACCAAGATTTCCACTGCGGTTCTCAAACCGAATAATTCCCTGTTCATCGAGCCAAAGCGAACCATTCTCAGCTTGAACCAAGTTTTTCAAAACTGTTGCCACGTTGTCATCATTCTTCAAATATACAAAGGGGATCGTATTTTGACCTTTTTTAATACTAAACTGATTCTCGTCCATTCCATATTGCTTAAAAATCTCTCGCAAAAGAACATCAGTTGAGACATCTCTCATCATAATCGTTCTGTTAAGTTTTGTATCCGCAATATCACTCAAAAAATCAAGCGCACTCCAAGTAATTGTCTTGTCATCATTATAAATTGGAAGTTTTTCCGTTAACCCCACAAAAACCTGAACGCTCCCCGCATTTTTCGCCCCAAGGTGAAGCCTCAGCGGTCTTTTTGGCAAAATATAATCTGCCACAGGGCTTTTTTTAGTCGTTTCGAAGAAAGAGAAATAATCGTCATAATTATTCAATTTTATATCCGCCACCCCAGATTGAATATTATGAGGAAATTTCACCGAACGCTCCACATTCATTGATAATAGCCGATCCGAAATATCCTCGTATTGAAATGCATCCCACACCTGTGCAGGGTTACCCTCAGGAGTCGCTAATAAATCTCCGCTATCCAGTTTAGACTTACCTAAAGTGAACCATTCTGTCGATTCATTCTTTTTTCGTGAAAAACTAATCTTCGCGTTCCAATCCATTACAACGATATTACCGCTAAAAGCCTTCTTAAATTTATCACTCACAATTTGCATTTTTAAATCTCCGTAAATTCAGCCTCAGCATTTCGAACCATTCCGTCAAAAGCTATCACTTCGCGTTTTCCTAATTCGAAATAAACCGGAACATCAACCGCTCCATCAATTCCTTCGATAGTTAGTTTCACTACCTCCTGATTTTCAATTTGGCGATCATAAAAGCCTTTAATTTCATCAAATTCTTCTTTTGTAAGATATGACCAAGTGTGTTTCCAGGTTCTCTTCCTATTACCAATAATATAACTCGTCAAAGAATTATCTAAAGTTTTCACTTGTTTAACATTATCAGTAGTGGATTCTGTGAGTGGAACTTCCACTAAAGCCCATTCAACAGTTTTTTGCGAATCTTTCAAAATAATCTTCATTATGCAAATCTCCTTCTGTCATTCAAATCAAGCTGCTCCTTAATTTGTTCAGCCACTCTTCGTCGCTCTTCAGGGCTTGTCGCAAACACTCCTGAAACATTGATTGTATAGTTATTCCCGCCACTTGTGCCGTTTGTTTGGGAGTTAATTTTATCGACTAAACTCGCCATCTTGCTTTCAGGCACGATCCACTCGTTCTCGCCACCATCGCCAGCCCAAATCAAGCTTCCACCACCTTGAGGGCTCACAATTCCACCGGTATACATTCGTGGTATTTTCATTCGTGGTAATTTACCGATATTCACACCCGGAATTGCATTTATTGCACCAATCGCCAAGTTTATTAATTCAATTGGTCCATTAATGTAGTTCTCTATAAAACCAAGCACCCCATTAATAGCATTTTTAAAGACTTGCCCCATGGCATTTCCAAATTTCCCAGCAAAATCAGTAAATAATCTACCAAGACCATTCCAGAGAGAGCCAATCAGAGCTCCAAACGCCTTCATCAAGCCGTCAAGTATCTGCGGCACAGCCTTAACTAACGCTAAGAATAACATAATCGATGCCTTAATCATCATAGTTATATTTTGAGGATCAGTCAAAAATGCTACTAAAGTATTAATAATCGTCGGTAGTGCTGCAGATAAAGCTTCAATAATCTGTGGTAATGCCTCGATCAACATCATAAGCATCTGCATACTACCTTTAAGAATCATATTTAACATATTTGGGTCTGAAAAAACTGCCGCGATCACGCCAATTAAGCCTATTATTCCTTGAATAAATTGAGGAGTAAATTTAACTAAAGCTTCGATTAAAACTGGTAAAGCTTGAAGTAAAGCTTGCGTTAGCGTTTGAAGAAGAGAAGGTAGCATTGCTATAAGTTGAACAATGAGTTCTACGGCCACTGCTATGAGTGGAGGTAATATAGCCTGAAATAATCCTGGCAGCTCAGCGATAATTATTGGAGCTAATTGAGTAACAAGACTTACAATACCTTCTAGAGCCATTTTTGCTACTGGTATTATATTTCCAGCAAAAGTTTTTACTGATTCCACAAATTGTGGCATCATATCACTAAGAGTGCTAGCTTCACTTTCCCCAACTAAAGCAGTCAACAAATTACTCCAGCTCGCCTTTACTGAATTAAATGACCCGCTAATGGTAGAACTAGCCTCTTTTGCAGTTGTTCCAGCAATCCCCATATGTTGCTGAACTACGTTAATTGCCTGAACAACATCGGCATAATTATTTAAATTAAACTTTCTACCCATTGCTTCAGGCATTTTCTCAGCATCTTTCAAAAGGCGCTGCATCTCTTCTTTAGTGCCACCATAGCCAAGCTTCAAGTTGTCAAGCATCGTATAGTTCTGTTTAGCGAATCCTTGATAAGCAAATTGAATCGACTCCATGGACGTTCCCATCTTATTCGCATTATCACTCATATCGGTGATAGCCATATTTGCATACTCAGCTGCTTTTGCCGTATCTCCACCTAAACCTTGAATCAGTGAAGCTGAAAAGCTTGTTGCAGTCTCCATATACTGGTTTGCACTCATCCCAGCAGTTTTATATGCTTGATCGGCATATTTAAACATCTGGTCAGCCGAGCCCTTGAAAAGGGTTTCAATACCACCAGTTAATTGTTCGTAATCAGCATATGATTTTACTGCAGCAGTGGCTAATCCAGCAACCGCAATAGAAGCCGTAGCAAAGGCGGCTTTAAATACACCCGCCATTTTATTAGCAAATTGAGAACTCTTGCTCGATGTTTTATCAACACCTTCATCTACTGATCTTAATTTTTTATCAAGATCAGCAGTGTCGGCAGTAAAATCATAATTTACTTTTCCAACTGTGCTCATATTATTCCTTTATCTTCGCTCTCTTGCTGTAAGGTTTTATTGACTTGTCGAAAGATTCAACAGGCTGTTTTGACATCGAAGCCCCAAACGCAATCATTGAACCTCTTGATGTCTCGACCAATTTCGAATACCAAACTTTTCGGCATCCCTCCAATAACGCAAACATTTCATCAAGGTCTATTACATTATTTCGAACATCTCGAATTGCTTCGTAGCCCAAATAATATCCAAGTTCCGCTACGAGATAAATCTCGGGCGACACTCTATCGCTTTCAAAATCTCTCCGCCTCTTAATTCTATTTTGGCAGCGTTTTTTAACATTTTCTCGCTCTTGTTCGGTCATTAAATCAAGTATATTACTCATTATTCCTCCCTAAAAATATCATTCAAGAGCTCGCCGATATTTTCAATTCCAATTTTACGAATCAAATTTTTAGATTTTTTCTGTGTCTTAGTTCCATCATCAAATAAATCTACAAACGAACCCTCAATTTTCGCTAAAATCGCGCTCATTTCATCTATCAACTCCGCCTGTTCAGCTTCCGTTTTGGCCAAATCGGCACGATCTTTAAGTTTATTCATCTCTCGCATATTCTCGAATGAATCTAATTGCTCACCAGCACCAGGTTTCCGAACAATGAAATTAATCCCATCAATCTCTACCTCACGAGTTTTATTTTTAGTATATTTTGTTGTGCTAATCGAAATTTTCGACATATTATATCTCCTAATGTTAATTTATATATCACCATTGTAAAGATAAATAGTCGAGTGCTTGAAATCAGCTCATTTTCGTTGTATTATAGCTATATAAACTTAACGAAAGGTAATAATGTTAGAGAAAATCACAGGTCAAAAAACTTTTAAAGAAGCTTTTAAAAATGTCGTATGGTTCAAATTCACGGTCATTGCCTTGGTTGGAATATTTTTAATCGCTAGTGTCGTGCATGCGATCAATAATCCAGCAAAGCCAACCGCTCCAACAAGTACTAACACTCCAGCAAAACCAGATCAGCAACAAACAGCCAAAACTCCAAAATTGGTAGAAAAAGCAACCTATAATACAGCTTCTGGAATATCTTTTACGGTTAAAAAATCAACCGATTTAGCTAACCAGCCATATTATAATCTCCAAGCAAATATTTCAAAGAACGACCCAGCTTGGCGCAACAAAGCAAAAGAAGTTATTAAATTCATCAGTGAAAAAACCCAGCAAAAAGACTTCTCAGTTTCTATATCAGATAAATCAACCGGAACAGACTTACTCAACTGGAACACCGGCAAGAATAAAACAATCTTCTACACCTACCCAGTAGGATCTAACGAATCTGAAGCTTTCGACCTATAATCAAAAACAGACCTTTGTAGGTCTGTTTTAATTTATTTTTCAACTTGTAAAATAGTTACCCAGCTACGGCTTTTGTCGCCTGAGTAGCAACATCATAAACCGATTTTTTAGTTAGGTCGCCAGTTCCAAGTCGCACATAGCCCTTGTCAGTTGGTTGTGCATTCAATGTAATTTCTACACTCGGATCATCGCTCGTTGTCTGCGATAGCTCAAAGTCCACATTGACTGTTGCTTTAAAGAAATGCACATCATTTTCATCAGTTTCAGCGCCCTTTTGGTGCATATTTACTGGCATTTCAGCCACTTTTACATTTTTACCACCAAAAGTTACCGCGCCACCACCAGCAGTGCTTCTTGTGTAATATTCAGGGAATATTTTACCCAAGAAATCCAAATTTGGAACATAAAGCGTAAAAGTTGCCTCCGCAGTATCCACTACATTAGTTCGGCGTTTTGAAGTTCCCGCTTGAGTGTCTTTTTCAACTGTTTTAAGAGCGATTTTAGTTTTAATATCGCCCAAAAGATCCGCTGGAATTAGCATATCACCAAGAGCCATTTCCCAAAGACCCGCTTGTAATGTTTTTTCATATGTCGTTGCCATATTTTCTCCTTTTAATAAATTATCTCTCCACTTATTGAATAAACCACTCTTCCTTGGCTATTCTCTCCTACATTCGAAATCGTAGAGGGTGGCATAATCGCCACATTTCGAACTTTTTCACAAACTCCATCCACGGCTGGTAATTCATTAACTGCGTAGTTTTCTCGCAAGAATTCAGCGACAGATTCAAGTTTTTTTAAACCCTCAACATCGTTTTCACCAATACTGAAGATCTCATAATGCTGAACTTTTCTTTTACCTCGTTCTCCATTCACCGATATATTCGAGATATATAAGCCAGTTTTACCAAGGCCAAGCTTCTGCCAGAAAAGGTTTTTATCAATCTTACCAAATCCGTTATTTTCAAGGAGTTTTAGCAAATTTAGCGTAATCATTTATCTCCTTTCATAATTATAAAGCCTTCTTTCTTGGTTTGATTACCAGCTCGCTCCAAATAGTTCAATGTTGCTGGATTTTTACGGTTTTCAAAGTGCCTTCGCCGAGCATATGGTATTCGACTGTCACCAAATACCACAGAAACCCCATTTGGTATTTTTTCCACTCGACCATTCATTTTTAGATCACCAGATAGAACAGGAGCGAGCATTCGAGCTCGACCAAGCGTTTTTTCCGCCTTAGCCTCAAGCTCTTTTTGCATATTCAATCGCTGAACTTGCAAATAAGCTTTCATCTTGCTGTTAAATGTCACCTTAACTTTCGCCATAGCTCGCCCTTTCCAGGGTTAATTTCAAATGCTCCACTTCATTAGTATCGAAATTCTTGCCTTCGTGCATCGCAATAATATTGTAGGTTTTATGATTTATTCGAATACCATTACCTACAGCATCTACTGGAATATCTTCAGGTTTTACAAACAGTGTTGAATTTTCTGCAAATTCTTCACCATTCGCACCTCGTTTCATTCCAGATTTTTCACGGAATACACCTTTTCGGTTCGTTAATTCTTCTTCAATTGTGTTGCCGTAGACATTCCCTCGATTAACTCGCAAAAATGAATATTCCGTTTCAGAAAAAGTGTCGAATATCCTCATAAATAGTCTTTCCGTGCCGAATTCCACCATTAGAAATTCTATACTTTGCGATCAAGTCTGCATTCTCTTCGCAGAACTGAGCGTAATAGTTGGTATTTTCTTTAAAATCCACACTATAGCCATCCACGGCTTTTCTTGAAATACCCGCATCGTGGTTTCGTTCCAACTCACTAACATTGAACAATCGCGCATACAACATCTTCAGCCCCGATGTCCAATCAGTCGCAGAATCAAACCCACCATTCAACAATCTATTCAAGCGTTCCGAAGTTAACTCATTCAAAATTGTAAAGTTCTGTTCTTCATAAGAAGAGAGAGGGCGTCCGATTAACGCCACAATCTCATCTTTTGAAATCGGTTGTTTCATCTTAGCCCTCTCCTTTCAATTAAGCCGCATTTTTGATAACTACACCAGATTTAACTTTAGTCAAAGCACCACCAGCGTAAATTTCTTGTAGATATTCTTGTTTGTTCTGGCTTAGTGAGAAGTTTGTGTAAGCTTCAATTGAATTATCACCAACTGTTTCATAAGCATCACCCACAAACATTACAGCCTGAACACCTTCTGGTGCGAACCAGCTTGGAGTAAAGATTTCTTTAACTTCCAAAGTTCCAGCAATATCACCACCAAGTGGGAATACTAGCGCACCACTCTTAGTTTCAGAAAGCTTCAAGTCAGCTTTTGCAGATTTACTCATTACAAGGTATACATCACCTTCTGCCACGATATTTGCAGCCGCTTTAACGATTGATTTATAAAGTGGCTCGCCTGTTGTTGGAGTATATTCAGTGGCAAAAACTCCATTCTTAGCGTCTTCTAGGATTGAAACAAAGCTATTGATTTTGTCATCTTCACCGCTTCGGCCATCACCAATCACTACTGCTCGTTCAATTTCAGTAATAATTCGTTTTGGCAAAGTTTCAAGCACGAATTTCACCAAAGCGCCAGTATCACGGTTTTCTACAATATCTTCTTTATTCAATTTTAGATAATCATAGATAAATCCAGCGCGAATCACACGATCAGTAAATGTTAGTGTTGTTTCTTTTTTAGTTGTGCCACGTTTATGTCCTTGTGCTCGATTACCAGCTGTTTCAGCATCGATTCGACGAACTGTTAGACCAGTTTTATTAAGAATATTCCAGATAGTTCCAGATTTCTCGATTCCATCACTAATTGCTGAAACCATTGCTCCTGGTAGTAGAGCATCAACATTACTAATACCTTTTTGTGCTACATGATCAGCCCAAGCTTTCTTCACTTCGTTAGCGTTAGCACCAGCAAATTTCTCAAGAATTTTAGCATAGTCACTCATCGCCTCACGAGTTTCAAGATAGTTGCTTGAAGACTTCACAGCTTGGCTTGGTGCTGCTTTTGAAATAGCATCTTTTGCAATTTCTTTATTCATTTCTTCCTCTTTCTCTTCGTTATAATTATTATTTTCGGTTGAATTTTCAGCCTGCTCAACCTCAGGTTCATCGTCTGCTGCGACCTCAGGATAAGCTGTAGTCGTAGCCTCTTTTTTCGAAACTTCTGGAGTTTCTTTTTCTTGGTTCATTTCATCACCTTTCAGAGATTTTACGGCCAAAAGCCTTGCTTCTCTGTTAGCTCCGCGAAAAACCAAGCTCACCTCAATAATCTCAGCGTTACTAATTGTTTCGCTTTCGAAATTATAGTCAAAATCTGACATTGTAATCGAGAACGCATTTGAGAGGTGTCCTTCTTCAAGAAGTAGCAGCATTTCTTGTGCTATTTCTCGTTTCGAGATGCCTGCTTCAAAAATCAGCTCACCATTTTCATAGAAAGCACTACGCACTGAACCAATTGTGTCCCGAACATCACCAGAATGGTTTAGAATTAGTGGAATATCCACCAAATCATTCACTCCTTCTGCTGGAATTGCTCCAGCTCGGATCTCACCACCTTGTTTTAAAGGTAGTCGAAGGCTCGCAACGTCCACTTTCTCGTAATGGCGATCTTCGTTCACACTCGATGCTACAAACCTAATTTTTCGCTCCTCATTTTCTCCCACGGACTTCGAAATTTCAGTTTTCAGCTCTAGTGCTGTTTTCTTAACTTTTTCTGCCATATTTCCTCTTTAAATTTACTATTACAAATTAATATTACTAGCAAATAGTCGAGCTATACAAAATAATTAGATAATATTGACTTTTTTACTCAAATATGATAGTATTAAAGTATAGAGTGATATTGCCCCGGAATTGGTTCGGGATTGCAATATCACTCTTTTCTTATTTAATTTTAATGAAATTATCTCCAGAAACTAGAACTAGATTATCAATTAGCTTATCATTTTTCTCAATAGAAATATGCTTCTCAATCATCTCCATAAGTTTTTTGACGTCATGTTTTTCTTGGTAATTATCGATAAAAATATTTCGTTTACCTCTATCTGTAGCCTTATATATCTCATTTCGAACAGTATTCCTACCAATTTCATCCTTCATGATAGTTTTAAGTTCCCACTCTATATTATTTATTATAAAGTCACTCGTTGGTGTGCTAAAATCCGATTTTGGTATTCTATCAACTTCTCCATATTTTTTAACCAATCTTTCATAAAAATCCTGCTCATGAGGATACATATACTCAGGGTCGTTTTGATTGAGTTTTGAATAATCAAAAATCTTATCTTTTTCTTCTTCAATCCCAAACTTCTCCACACAAGAACAGTTTGGGTGAGCACCAGCCGTATCGATATCAGCATAATCATTAACGCGGATTTTCGATTTACCAATTATAATTCCGCCCTTTTTAACATAGCTTTCAGTTACATTAACTCGCCTACCCTCCATTCCACGACAATATTTACATGGATTAGCGCTCACTACCACCCACTCTTTATAAATCTGCACGCCAGATTCATTCTGAATTTGCACACCAGCCTCCACGCCAGCCAGGCCGTGTGCTCGGTGTGTTTCAGTGCGAGCTATTCGCTGAATTCGCCACTCTTCAGTTTTTGTTATATCTCGCAAGCTACGAGCTAACTGTTCCTTATTCCAGTCTTCTATTTCTGCTTGAGCAACTCTGTTAGCAATCGACCTTGCCGTATCTTCACTAAAACTCTTAGTAAAATCAGTTATCATTTTGTCATAATGTTTTTTCAGCTTGTCAGAAAGCTTAAATTCGGTCAGATCATCAGTCGATATGTTGTTTTGCTTTAATATTGAAACAAAATCACTCCAAGCCACCACACCACGCGTTACCAGCACGCTTAGCAATATCACCCTTATTCTTTGCTT
>ERZ773010.1578-NODE-1578-length-14084-cov-12.758714_pt1 | contig 14084 bp, 12 predicted proteins | sample MGYA00580842_ERZ773010 | MGnify/ENA primary metagenome ERZ773010 (study PRJEB29015, sample SAMEA2737982) | human oral metagenome | biome: human oral; feature: human-associated habitat; material: dental | place: China | collected 2107 ...
AATACCATTTATTTAAAAGTAAATAATATATAAAATAATATTAAAATAAAAAATTCTTGAAAAAATAATAGAATAATTTTTTCAAGAAAAATTTAGTTAGTTAATATCTTCAAAAATAAATTTTGTGTATTTTTTATAATGAGTATTTTCATCAATAAAAGTTGGGAAAACATTTATATTTTCATCTCTATATAAATTTGGCACTTCTTGTGTTTCAAAACAGATAGCAGAATGCTTTTTAAATCCAATATCTTGTAAATAATTAGCAGTGTAGATTACAACAGCTGGATTATTTGTTTCAACTGACATTTTAATTCCACTTTTTATATTTTTAATTTCTAATTTTCTAATTTCTCCATTAAAAATATAAGGGTGGTCAATACCATTGTTAGCAATAGTTTTTTGTTCATCATCAGCTTTAAAAAATTCTTCTAATATTTTAGCTTCTTTAAAATTAAAAATACTATTATCTAAATTTATAGTTTCACAAGGAATAGAATTTTCATTTATTCCTATTAGGTAATTAGAATCTATTTTTAAAATATCTTCATAGATAGTGTTATCAGGATTTCCACTTAAATTAAAATAACTATGGTTAGTTAGATTTAAATAAGTTAAGCTATCAGTTGTAGCAAAATATTTTATTAAAAGTTCATTATCATTTAAAATATAACTAACTTTTATTTCTACATTTGCAGGATAACCGTTATCTAAATGACAGCTTTTTATAGAAAAGCATAGTCCATTTTCAATGTTTTGAACATTCCAAAATCTGTGACTGATGGAATTTTTCCCGCCATGTAGAGTATTTCCATTATTGTTTTTATCTAATTGATATTCAGTATCATCTAGTTTGAATATACCATCTTTTATTCTTCCAGCTGTTCTTCCTATCACTGCTCCTAAGTAAGCAGGATTTTCTCTATATTTTTCAATATCTTCATAGCCAAGAACAATATTTTTTTTATTTCCATTTTTATCTTTAAATTCTATTTTTTTTATAATAGCTCCTAAATTTAAAAATTCAACTTTTAAAAATTTATTTTCAAGTGTATATATTTTTATTTCTTCCAACTTTTCCTCCATATTTTTCCTTAAATATTTTTCTTAATCTATGTATTAGAAAAAAATCTCATATGACATTTTTAAAATTAAAATACTTGTTACAACTAAAAATATAGGTTTTATAAACTTGTTTCCTTTTAATATAGCAAGTTTAGCTCCTAAAATTGCTCCAAATGACATTATAATAGCAATAGGGACGCCATATAAAAAGTTAGATTTTCCTAAAATTGTAAATACTGTAAGGCTCGCAAAATTACTGGACAGATTTAAAATTTTTGTATTTCCACTTGCAAAAGAAAAGTCTACTTTAAATATTTTTATTAAACAAAATATTAAAAATGAACCAGTACCAGGACCTAAAAAACCATCATAAAAACCTAGTGAAAAAGCCATTATTTTTCCTATTAGTAATGTTTTAGGAGTAGTTCCTTTATAATAATTAACCTCTCCTATGTTTTTGTTTTTTAAAGTATATAAAAAAACTAATATAAGTGTAACGAATGAGATAGGCTTAAAATATTTTGGTTCAATAGAAATAGTTGTTAAAGAACCTAAAATTGCTCCTATAAATGAAAATATAAATAGTTTTGAAACTATCTCAACATTAATTTTTTTTGATTTCCAAAATTTAAAAGAACTTACTATTGTAGACAATGTAGAAGAAACTTTATTTGTTCCTAAAGCTACATGTGGGGGAAAGCCTACTACAAAATATGCAGGAAGAGAAATTAAACCACCACCACCAGAAATTGCATCTATAACAGCAGCTAAAAAACAAAAGAATGCAAGAAATAGAAAATTTAAAATATTAAAATCTTGAAACATAATTTATTCTCCCTAATCTAATTTGTATCCAATTGAAATACTTCCTATTGGTCTTTTATGTTTTAAGTCAGAAGAAACAGAAAACTCAATAGGTCCTATTGGTGAATCATAACTTATAGATATTGCCATTCCTTTTGAATAATCTTTCCACATTCTAGAATTATTATTTCCAAAAGAATTATTTTCTGAAAATGTTGCTATATTAAACTTAGTATTGAAATACAATGAATAGACTATTTTATGTTTAAATCCTAAGGTTAAACTTATTAAATCTTTCACTTGTTTTTCTTGATAATTAAATCCATAGAATTCAAATTCATTATTGTTTACATTGGTATACATTCCACCAAGTCTAATTCTTTGGTCTGCTCTTATTCTATCCCCTCTCAAACTAGCAGAATTTAAACCATATGTAAATGAAAGTTTTGGATTTATAGGAACATATCCTTTAACACTATATGCAGGTCCATATAAATTGGATTTTGATTTTCCAAAAGAACCTTCAAAATTATAGATAAACTCAGCTTTTACTCCTCTCATTGGATTAGATATAGAGTCTAAATTATCATATTTTAATCCTAAATATGTCTTTGTTTGATTTTCAGAATATTCTAAATTTTGAGATAAACTACCACCAGTATCTTGTTTTAAATTAGAAAATTTTGAACGTACAGCATAAGAAATCATTGAATTATTAGAAGGCTGAGTAAATAAACCTATTTCAAAATATGCTTCTCTATTAATAAATTTAGCTTTTTTTCTTCTATTTTCATATAGGAAAAATGGTCTTTCATTATAACCAGTATCTGTAAAAACTCCAAATCTATTTTTAATACCATAATATGTAAGGGTACCTAAATCAACCCCTAGATAATCACCAAATTTAAAATTCAAATTGACATTATTACCAAGTTTTCCATTGAAAAATAAGTCTGTTCCAACATTAAAGGTAGTTCCATATCCTGTTTGATAATTAAAGCCTACACCTATTCTATTTAGATGTCCTTTTTCTCCATCTAAATGTAGGATATTATCTTCAATAGTGTAATAAAGTTTATTCATATATTTTGAATTATATACATCAACAATTTTTTTCTCTATATCACTTTCAGAAATAGGTTTATTAAGTAAACTTCTAAAAATATTATTTAAAATATCAATAGTATTTTTATCAAATGTTGGATCATATTCTATCTTATTTACAACAAAAAGATTTCTTTTTTCTTTTTGTACTTTTATTTCTCTATTATTAGATGAATTTTTAGGAAATTCTTTAAGTTTAGCTATTTGACTTTGTGTAGCAACTTCTCCAAGAGTTATTAAATCTTGTCTTTTGGTAGTATCTGTTGCAGATATATTTTTAATATCAGGACTTATCAATACAGTAGCCTTTTCTTTAGAATCTTTTGTAATATATGAAGACTGTATAGCTATCATTTGATTTAGTACAGATAAAATATTGTAGTTATCTTTTTTTACAACAGGAGTCCCAACATCAGAAGCTATAACAAGGTCAGCTCCCATATCATAAGCTTCCTCAACAGGTAAATTTCTACTTACAAGCCCATCAACATAAAGACCACCATTTACTTCAACAGGCTCAAAAATTGTAGGTATAGCCATACTTGCTGTTAGAATTTTTGCTATGTCTCCTTCATAAAAAGCTTTTGTTTCCCCAGTATTTAAATTTGTTGCAATAACTCTTATAGGTATAGGAAAATTATCAAAATTTTTAACATTTTCATAATTTTTTAATAAGTTTTTAACAGTTAAATAAAGTTCCTCAGTTTCTCTAAGTCCTTTTGGTAAAGAATAATTTAATTCATTATCAAAATTAATATAGAAACTGTATTTTTTTAGACTTTCTTTTTTATCTAAATCTAAATTAGTTAAGTCACTTCCTGACTCTAGAAAACTCTCTACATTTAAACTATCTAAAACCTTTTCAATTTCATCAATACTATATCCTATTGAATATAGAGTTCCAATAAAAGCTCCTATACTTGTTCCAGCAATATAGTCAATTTTGATGTTTTCTTTTTCTAAAACTTTTAAAGCACCTAAGTGAGCATAACCTTTTGCACCACCACCACTTAGGACTAAAGCAACTTTTAAATCATTTTTATTTTTATCATTTTTTAGTTTTTTTATTGTTTGAATTTTATTCTCTAAAACTTTTATTTGGCTTTCTAGATTTTCAATCTCAACATCCTCTCTCATTTTTAATTTGATATTTTCAGAGTAAGCAAAATTAAAAACTAAAAAAATATATATTAAAAAAAATATTTTTTTCACCTATATTCCTCCAGTAAAATTAATATTATGAAATAACTGTTATATTTTACCATAAATTTTATAAAAATAAAGTTTAATGATGTGTTATGTGGTATAATAAAAAAAAGAATTTTTACTTTTATTAAAACTAAAAAAATGTTATACTTTTTAATTGGATATTGTAGAGGGAGGTAGATAGTACAATGATAATTGTTACAGGTGGAGCTGGAATGATTGGCAGTGCTTTTGTATGGAAGCTAAATGAGATGGGAATAAAAGATATTTTAATAGTTGACAAATTAAGAAGAGAAGATAAATGGTTAAATATTAGAAAAAGAGAGTATTATGATTGGATTGATAAAGATAATTTAAAAGAGTGGCTAACTTGTAAAGAAAATGCAGATAAAATAGAAGCAGTTATTCATATGGGAGCTTGTTCAGCAACAACAGAAACTGATGCAGATTTCCTAATGGATAACAATTTTGGCTATACTAAATTTTTATGGAATTTTTGTGCTGAAAAAAATATAAAATACATCTATGCTTCTTCAGCTGCAACTTATGGTATGGGTGAACTTGGATACAATGATGATGTAAGTCCAGAAGAACTACAAAAATTAATGCCTCTAAATAAATATGGTTACTCAAAAAAATTTTTTGATGATTGGGCATTTAAACAAAAAAATCAACCTAAACAATGGAATGGATTAAAATTCTTTAATGTATATGGACCACAAGAATATCATAAAGGAAGAATGGCTTCAATGGTTTTCCATACATATCATCAATATAAAGAAAATGGCTATGTAAAACTTTTTAAATCATATAAAGAAGGATTTAAAGATGGAGAACAACTAAGAGATTTTGTTTATGTAAAAGATGTAGTTGATATAATGTATTTTATGTTAACTAATGAAGTAAAATCGGGTATTTATAATATAGGAACAGGAAAAGCAAGAAGTTTTATGGATTTATCTATGGCAACAATGAGAGCAGCTTCTTATAATGATAATTTAGATAAAAATGAAATTGTAAAATTGATTGAAATGCCAGAAGATTTACAAGGAAAATATCAATATTTTACAGAAGCAAAAATTAACAAATTAAGAGAAATAGGATATACAAAGGAAATGCATAGTTTAGAAGAAGGAGTGAAAGACTATGTTCAAAACTATCTAGCTAAGGAAGATTCTTATTTGTAATGTGGGGGTAGAAAATGAATGCAATTATATTAGTTATTATTCTTGCACTAGTTGAAGGTATAACAGAATTTTTACCTGTCAGTAGTACAGGACATATGATACTTGTTAATCAATTTATTGGTGGAGAATACTTATCACCAACTTTTATCAATAGCTTTTTAATTATAATACAACTTGGAGCAATACTTTCAGTTGTAGTCTATTTTTGGAAGGATATTAGTCCTTTTGTAGAAACAAAAAAAGAACTTGGTTTAAGGTTTAAATTGTGGATGAAAATTATAGTTGGTGTTTTACCAGCAATGGTTATAGGTTTGCTATTAGACGATATAATTGATAAGTATTTCATGAATAATACCCTTATAATTGCAATAACTTTAATAGTTTATGGAGTTATTTTTATAGGAATAGAAGTTGTATATAAATTGAAAAATATTAAACCTAAGGTAAAAAAGTTTAGTGATTTAAAATATGGAACAGCATTTCTAATAGGATTTTTTCAATGTTTAGCAATGATACCTGGAACTTCAAGGTCAGGAGCAACTATAATTGGAGCATTACTTTTAGGCTTATCAAGACCACTTGCAGCAGAATTTTCATTTTATTTAGCTATACCTACCATGTTTGGGGCAACAGCCTTAAAACTTTTAAAAAATGGTTTAGCATTCACTCAAATGGAATGGTCTTATTTGGCATTGGGTTCTGCAATAGCTTTTGTAGTAGCATATATGGTTATAAAATGGTTTATGGATTTTATCAAAAAAAGAAGTTTTGCTTCATTTGGATTATATAGAATAATATTGGGAATTATAGTAATTATTTTATTATATTAGAAAATTCTTTTATATAGTCAAATATAGTGTTATAATAAAAAGGGGGAGTAAACTAAAATTATTAAAAAAATAGAAACAGAAATAAAGGACTTATTTATTATAGAACCAAAAATATTTGAAGATAGTAGAGGTTATTTTTTTGAAAGCTATAACCATAATACCTTTAAAGAAAATGGGATAGATAATAATTTTATTCAAGATAACCATTCTAAGTCTTTAAAAGGAGTTCTAAGAGGATTACATCTTCAAAGTGGGAATTATTCCCAAGCAAAATTGATTAGTGTTTTAAAAGGTAGTATATTAGATATAGTTGTAGATTTAAGAAAAAATAGTGAAACTTTTGGAAAATATTTTTCAATTGAACTAAATGAAAAAAATAAAAAAATGCTATTTATTCCAAGAAGTTTTGCTCATGGATTTTTAACTTTAGAAGATAATACAGAAATTTTCTATAAATGTGATAATTTTTATAATCCTAAAAGTGAAATAGGGATTATTTGGAATGATAGAGATTTAAATATAAATTGGAATTTTAAAAAATATAATATTGATGAAAACGAGCTAATTATATCTGAAAAAGATAAAAATAATATAAGTTTTAAAGAATATAAAAAAATAAATGGTATTGAATAGGAGAGAAGAATGAAACTGATATTTGGAGCTAATGGTAAATTAGGTACAGATTTTAAGGAATTATTTGATTCTACTGGTGAAAAGTATATTGCTACTGATAAAAATGAAGTAGATATAACTAATGGAGATTTTTTAAGAGCATATATAAAAATTATGCACCAAAACTATAAAATAGATACAATTATTAACTGTGCAGCATATAATGATGTTGATAATGCTGAGACAGAAAAAGAATTGTGCTATAAGGTAAATGCAGAAGCACCTGCTAATTTAGCAATGATAGCTTCAGAAATTGGTGCAACATATATAACATATTCAACAGATTTTGTTTTTAATGGAATGACAACTAATTATTTATATAATGAAAGCACAGGATATACAGAAGAAGATGAACCTCATCCACTATCAACTTATGCAAAAGCAAAATATGAAGGTGAACTTTTAATATCACAAATAATAGAAAATCCTGAAAATACTTCAAAAATATATATAGTGAGAACTTCTTGGGTATTTGGAAAAGGAAGTATGAATTTTGTTGAAAAGATAATCGCTTTATCAAAAGAAAAAGATGAATTAAAGGTTGTGGATGATCAAGTTTCTTCTCCAACTTACTCAAAAGATTTAGCCTATTATAGTTGGGAACTTATAAAAAGGGGTATTGAAAGTGGTATTTATCATTTTACAAATGATGGTGTAGTGTCTAAATATGAGGAAGCTCAATATATTCTAGAAAAGATTTCTTGGAAAGGAAATTTAATAAGAGCAAAAAGTGAAGAATTTAATAGGTTAGCTGAAAGGCCTAAATTTAGTAAATTAAGTTGTAAGAAAATCAAGGAAAAATTAGGTTTATCTATTCCTAATTGGAAAGATGCAATAGACAGATATTTTAAAGAAAATAATAAATAAAAGGGGTAAATAATGCAAAATAATTTGATGAAAATTGAAGATGACTTTCAAGAAAAAAATGAGATAAGTATTTCTGAAATTATAAATATTTTTTTAAAAAATATGAAACTTTTTATAATAATAAGTGTAATAGGAATAATATTAACTTGTATATATGTAGGTAAATTAATTATTTTTGATAAGAATAATACACTTTATATTGACTACACGCTTAATTATGAGGAAATTACTAGCTTTGTAGGAGATAAGGTTTACTATCCTAAAAATACTGCAGAAGGAATTTTGTTGGAAGATAAATATCTAGAATTGCTTTTTGAAAATCCTAAATTAAAAGAGTTATATGAAAATGAAGTAAAAGAAGGTAGAGAAAGTATAGCTAGTAAAAGACGTTTTTTTAATGATAATGAAATTGTAGAAACTATTAGCATGAAAAAAATGGCTAAAACAAAAGAAGAACAGGAGTTAATTTCACCTGATTCATATAGAACAACTATTAGAGTAAATAAAAGAAAAGATGTTAATAGAGAGTTTTCTAAAGCTATAATGGAAGAATACTTAAAGGTTTTAAATGAATATTATAAAGAAAAGTTATTTAATTATCTAACTGAAAGAAAACAAGATCTAGAAAAAGCTTTACCAGAATTGAAAAAGCAATTAGAAGTGAATACAGTTTTTGACAAAGAATCAATTTCAACAAAAGGAATTGTTGACAATAGTTATTTTAGATATCATTATCCTGTTGAAGTATCAAATATAGATGCGTACTATGAAAAATATAAAACTCTTGAAACTGAGTATCAATCTATAAAAATTTTATTTGATTTAGGAGTAGATAAACCAGAAAATTTTATAAAATATGATAGTTCAATCATTATAGAAAACGAAAAGACAGGAAACCTATTTAAATTAATGGGAGGAATATTTTTAAGTTTGTGTTTAAGTTCTTTGATAATATTTATTAAAGAGGTTATTGAAGGGTATAAAAAAAATAAAAAAGTTCAATAGTGGGAGAGATTATGAATAGTATAAGAAAATTAATAAAATTTTTAATAGATATATTTTTATTAAATTTATCATTAACTATTTCTATTTTTCTAAAATACGATCAAATACAATTCTCAACTAGAAATATAAATTTCTTTATATATTATAACCTTTCATTTTGTGTTATATATTTTATCTTAAAAATATATAATAATAGCTGGAGATTTAGTGGGATATCAGAATATACAACTCTAATAACTTTAAGTGTCTCAATGACTCTATTATCATACATAATAAGAGCTTTTTTAAATCTGGATACTAAAAGTAGTTTATATTTTGAGGTCTTTATAATTTTTACCTTTTTACTAATACTTTCAAGATTTTTGATGTTTTTAACTAGGATGAAAGGAATTATAAAAAAAGATTTAAATCAAGAAAACGTTCTTATTTATGGGGCAGGAGAATCTGGAGTATTATTAGTAAAAGAATCTAGCATAAACCCTAATTTTCCATATAGGATAATTGGATTTTTAGATGATAATCCAAATAAAATAGGTGGAAAAGTATATGGTTTGAAAGTTTTTGGTGGATTAGATAAAGTAAAAGAAGTTGTTGAAAAAAAAGATATTTCTAAAATAATTATTTCTATGCCATCAGTAAGTCAAAATAAAATTTCTAATATTTTAAAAGAAATTAATAAAATTGAAGGCTTATCAGTAAAGATACTACCAAATGTGGATAATTTAATAGAGGAAGGAAATTTAGCTACTCAACTTAGAAACATAAAATTAGAAGATTTATTAGGTAGAGATGAGATAAAAATAAATACAAGAGAAGTGTTTGAATTTATTCAAGACAAAATAATATTTGTAACTGGTGGAGGAGGAAGTATTGGCTCTGAACTTATCAACCAGATAGCTAAATATAATCCTAAAAAGATTATAAATATTGAAATTAATGAAAATGCTTCTTATCTTATGGAATTAGAATTAAAAAGAAAATATCCATATTTAGATTATAAGACTGAAATTGCAAGTGTAAGAGATGCACAAAAATTAGATATTTTATTTAATAAATATAGACCAGATATACTCTTTCATGCTGCCGCTCATAAACATGTGCCACTTATGGAAAATAATCCAGAAGAAGCCATAAAAAACAATATATTTGGGACTAAAAATGTGGCAGAATGTTGTTTAAAATATAAATTAGAATCAGTAGTTTTAATTTCAACAGATAAAGCGGTAAATCCAACTAATGTTATGGGTGCAACAAAAAGAGTATGTGAAATGATTTTTCAAAAATATTCAGAAAAATCAAGTGATACAAAGTTTATGGCAGTTAGATTTGGAAATGTTTTGGGAAGTAATGGTTCAGTTATCCCAATATTTTCAAAATTAATAGAAGAAGGAAAAAATTTAACACTAACTCATAAAGATATTATAAGATATTTTATGACTATACCAGAAGCTGCTCAGTTAGTTATAGAAGCAGCAACTATTGGTAAAGGTGGAGAAATTTTAATATTAGATATGGGAGAACCAGTAAAGATATATGATTTAGCTAAAAATATGATTAAGTTATCAGGGTCTACTGTTGGAATTGACATAGTTGGGTTAAGACCAGGGGAAAAACTTTTTGAAGAGCTTCTATATGATGTAAATTCTTCAGAAAAAACTTCTAATAATAAAATCTATATAACTAATATGGAGAATGAGAAAGTTCAAGTTGATATTGATAATTATTATACAACTCTTGTAAATTTAATAAAAGAAAATGACACCATTGGAATGAGAAAGACTTTAGCTAATATAATTGGAACGTTTAAAGGGAGAGTGGAGTAAAAATGATTAATTTATCTGTTCCTAATTTATCAATGGATATTTTAGATAATTTAAAAGAATGTTTAGAAAGTGGTTGGGTTTCTACAGGAGGTAGATTCATACCAGAATTTGAAGAAAAAGTAAAGAAATATATGAAAACTGGATATGCAGCAGGAGTACAAAGTGGTACAGCAGGTTTACATATGTCACTTCAAGTTTTAGGGGTTCAGAGAGATGAAGAAGTGATTGTACCTACATTAACTTTTATGGCAGCAGTTAATCCAGTCACTTATTTAGGGGCAAGACCTATATTTATTGATTGTGATGATAGCCTATGTATAGATCCTGTAAAATTGGAAAAATTTTGTAAAGAAGAATGTAATTTTATAGATGGAGTTTTAGTAAATAAAAAAACTAATAAAAAAATTAAAGTATTAGTAATTGTTCATGTTTTTGGAAATATGGCAGATATGGAAAAAATTATGGATGTTGCTAAAAAATATAATTTAAAAGTGTTAGAAGATGCAACAGAAGCCTTAGGAACTTATTATACAGTAGGAAAATATAAAGGAAAGTATGCAGGAACTATAGGAGATATAGGAGTCCTTTCTTTTAATGCAAACAAAATTATTACAACTGGTGGTGGAGGAATGGTAGTTGGAGATAATGAAGAACTAGTTGAAAAAGTAAGATTTTTATCTTCACAAGCTAAAAAAGATCCATTGTATTTTATTCATGATGAAATAGGTTATAACTATCGTATGTTAAATTTACAAGCAGCCTTAGGTACTAGTCAAATTGATCAATTGGAAGATTTTATTAAAACTAAGATAAAAAATTATAACATATATAAAGAAGAACTTGAAAAGATTGATGGTTTAGAAATTTTACCTTTTAGAGAAGGGATAAGACCAAATCATTGGTTCTATTCTTTAAAAATAGATAAAGAAAAATATGGAATAGGAAGAGATGAATTATTAAGAAAGTTAGTTGAGTCTAATATTCAAACAAGACCTATTTGGGGACTTATTCATGAACAAAAGCCATATGTATCTTTCCAAAGTTATGAAATGGAAAAATCGCTTTATTATTATGATAGGATTTTAAATCTTCCTTGTAGCTCTAATTTAACTGAGGAAGAAGTACACCAAGTTGTAGAAAAAATTAAGGAGTTAAAAAAATAATGCCTAAATTATCTGTTAAAATATTTGATTTCATTATAGCAGTATTATTGGGAATTGTATTGTTGATACCTTCAATTATAATAGCAATTTTAATTAAGATTTCATCAAAAGGATCAGTATTTTTTCTTCAAGAGAGAGTTGGTTATAAGGAAAAAGTCTTTAAAATTTATAAATTTAGGACAATGAAAGTAGGTAGTAGTAAATATGGTGCTATAACTATTGGAAATGATGATAGAATAACAAAGATTGGAAAGATTTTAAGAAAAACTAAGTTAGATGAAATTCCACAGTTGATAAATATTTATAAAGGAGAAATGGGGTTTGTGGGTCCTAGACCAGATACACCAGAGTATAAAGAATATTATAAAAAAGTGAATTCTAATTTTTTTGAAATGGTACCAGGAATTACAGGAAAAGCTTCTATATATCTATCAAATGAAGAAGAGTTAATGGAAAATGTTGATAACCCAAAGAAATTTTATATAGAAAAAATTATTCCACAGAAAGTGAAATTAAATGAATATCATTTAAAAAATAATAATATATTAAGTAATATAAAGGTTATGTTGGAGACAGTAATAAAAATTTTAAAAAAATAACTATAGGAGAATAAAAAATATGCAAAATAAAATAAAGATTTCTGTAATAGGATTAGGTTATGTGGGATTACCTTTAGCAATTGCTTTTGCTGAAAAAGGTTTTAATGTTACTGGATTTGATTTAAATCAAAGTAAAATAGATAAGTATTTACAAGGTATTGATCCTACAAATGAAGTAGGAAATGATAAAATAAAGAATGTAAAAAATTTAAAATTTACTTCAAATGAGAAAGATATTTCTGAATCAAATTTTATAATTGTAGCAGTACCAACTCCTGTTTTAGATAATAAATCACCTGATTTTAGACCATTAATAGGAGCATCAACTATTATTGGAAGAAATATGAAAAAAGATTCAATAGTTGTCTATGAATCAACTGTATATCCAGGGGCAACAGAAGAAGTATGTCTTCCCATTTTAGAAAAAGAGTCTAATATGAAATGTGGAATAGATTTTAAAATTGGATATTCACCTGAAAGAGTTAATCCTGCTGATAAAGTCAATACACTAACAAAAATAATGAAAATAACTTCAGGAATAGATAAAGAAAGTTCAGATATAGTAGCAGAAGTTTATGGCTCTATAATAGAAGCTGGGATACATAAAGCAAGTTCAATAAAAGTTGCAGAAGCAGCAAAGGTGATAGAAAATTCTCAAAGAGATATAAATATAGCGTTTATAAATGAACTAGCAATGATTTTTGATAGAATAGGGATTGATACTTTAGAAGTACTAGAAGCTGCAGGAACAAAATGGAATTTTTTACCATATAGACCAGGATTAGTTGGAGGGCATTGTATAGGAGTAGATCCATATTATCTTGCAGATAAAGCAAATAAATTAGGTTATCATTCACAAGTAATACTAGCTGGAAGAAGAATAAATGATGGAATGGCTAAATTTGTAGCAGAAAAAACTATAAAGAAATTGATAAATGCTAATATTAAAGTAAAAGGAGCAGATATTTTAATAATGGGACTAACTTTTAAAGAAAATTGTCCTGACCTAAGAAACTCAAAAGTAAATGATATTATATTAGAATTAAAAGAATATGGAGTAAATGTCCATGTAGTGGATCCAATAGCTGAAAAATTAGAGGCTAAAAAAGAATATGGAGTTGATTTAAAAAATCTAAAAGATATAAAAAATATGGATGCTATTATAGTAGCTGTTGGTCATAAAGAATATAGAGATATGGATATAAAAGAATTACAACAATATTATAAAGAAGTCTATAGTCCAACAAAACTACCTAAAGTTTTAAAAAAATTAGGATTGCAGGAATACTATAATGAAGTCTATAGTAAACCATTACTTATAGATGTAAAATCTATTTTTAATAAAGAAGAAGCAGAGAAAGAGTATGATTACTGGAGGCTATAAAAATGAAAATATCTTTACTAAATTTAAAAAGACAATATAGTTATTTAAAAAAAGATATAGAAATGTCTATTTCTGAAATTTTAGATGGAGGAGCATATATAAATGGACCTCAAACTAAAAAATTTGAAAAAAGAATGGAAGAATATCTAGGAGTTAAACATGCAATAGGAATAGGAAATGGAACAGATGCTTTAGTTATAGCTTTAGAAGCATTAGGAATAGGTAGAGGAGATGAAGTTATAACAAGTCCTTTTACATTCTTTGCAACTGCTGAAGCTATATCAGTTGTTGGAGCTATTCCAGTTTTTGTTGATGTGAGATTAGAAGATTTTAATATTGATGAAAATAAAATAGAAAAAGCTATAACTTCTAAAA
>ERZ773010.1581-NODE-1581-length-14074-cov-6.868322_pt1 | contig 14074 bp, 14 predicted proteins | sample MGYA00580842_ERZ773010 | MGnify/ENA primary metagenome ERZ773010 (study PRJEB29015, sample SAMEA2737982) | human oral metagenome | biome: human oral; feature: human-associated habitat; material: dental | place: China | collected 2107 ...
AAAGTATATTTATCGTTTTATCACTGTAGGCTATTGGCAAAATTTTCTTGCCAAATACCATGCCTAATATATTGGCATGAAATCGCGATCCGATTATAGTTTTGGCACTTGCCAGAACTTGCAACGCTTCGCTTATATCACCCCTATATCTATATGTTTCAACTTTGTCCTTTATACCTTCTGGTAGTAGCGACATAATTGTAGCGCAGGCATTTTCATCGCCTTCTTTCTCGCAGAACGACATTAGCGTAACAGACGATTCATCATCTGCTAACAATTTTTTAATGATTTTAGCAATTGTTTCATTATATTTTTTAGAGGTTTCGCTATCAAACTTTCTGGATGCATCAATCACAGATATCACATGATTATTGCTCTCGGTGTCGCATTTATATTTGGAGACATCTAAAGTAAATACAATATCTGTCGCAAGTCTAACATTATCCAAATCTTTTACTAGTTCATAGGAATAGCTATCGCGCAGGCACACATCTTCTGCTCTGCTAAAAATCGAACGTACAATTTCGATAAATTCAGGCGAACTGTACGGTCCAATATTGGATCCTAAAATATAGTATGGTTTGCCTAAGCTATCATAAAATTGCTTCTCTCGCCTCCAGGCGTCCAAATTATTATTTTCAATAAATAATGAGCCTCCTATGTATACTAGCAGGTCGCCTTTATTTAGACCAAAAGTTATGGAGTATTTATAACCAAGAATATATTTAACTTTTCCTATTAACAAGCGGATATAATTGTCTCGAAATAATATATTCTTATTTTCTTTTATGTACCGTTTTTCCTTGCATCCCAGGTAAAATTTATTTTTATATCTATCTAAAATAATTTTTATAAAGATATCGTCGCCCAGGTTAGCCGCTCCATAATATCGTAAATTTACAGTTTTCATACTTATAGCTTATACTTTCTTGCGTATTCTTAACTTTGATAAAGATATGGCTAATTTAATGTTTATTATACTTAACACAGCTAGAAGCCTAAACTTTTTAGGCGCTTCCTTATTTGCGATCACACTAAATCTATACTTCTTAAATTCATCACAAGCTATATTATATTGTTTGTGGTACTTCCTTTGCTCCCCGCCTATTGACGACAGTACAAAAAAAGCTTCTGCAAAATGACGAAATTTAGCAGCATTTATCATCCTATCGTTTCCTGCTTTCAAGGCGTGAGATACTATCCCCCTTGTCGCTATAAATCCATCCATCCTTCTCTCGGTGAAGGGTTTCATCATTGCGCTACCTGGAGCTATTCTATAATAATAAAGACTACTGTTAATAAATACTTCATTATCTATTTTTTGCAATATTTTATATATGTAGTCTAAATCTTCGGCTATAGTTATCTTTGGATTAAATTTTATAGATTTAGCTATTTTAGAAGGTATGAGTTTTGCGCAAGGACCATTATCCATGTTATTCATGTACAACATATCAATAATAGCTTCTACTTTATTAAATCGGAGAGTATTCTCGCCACTGATGCCAATATTGTTATGGTGCCTTGTTACCGCGCAGGACACAAGAGTGCAGTTGCTATTGGTCGATACCTTGTCCAACATACATGCCACCATGTTGGTGTCTATCATATCATCTCCATCGACAAACATTATATACTCTCCAGTGGCTGCTGCTAAGCCCCTATTCCTGGCAGCTGAGACACCTAGATTCTTTTGATGAATAACCCTTACTCTGTCATCCTGATTTGCGTATGAATCGCAAATGCTACCGCTATTATCAGAAGATCCGTCATTTATTAATATCACTTCTATATCGTTGTGTGTTTGTCCAAGCAATGATTCTAGGCATGGTTTTATATATTCTTGAATATTATATATAGGTATAATTATTGACACTGTATTTTTCATGGCGCGCTTTCTAATGTATAAGTAGTTCGTTTATTAATAGTGATTTTGATAGACCGTTATAGTGATAATCAAGAATACCATTCATTTGCAGGGGAGCACTAAGTACCATTAATATTATAACAGCAGACCATAGAGCATATGCGACAGTTTTTCTTTTTACAGAGTCTTCTATTTTAGCTATCCCTGACAGTATTGGTATAATTGTTATACAGAATAGTATTTTTCCTATTGTAAAATATCTAGATGCCAAGTAGTAGTTTTGTATATTTACTAATCCGATAACAAAAACTGTTAAATTTAAGTGAAAAATAGTCGATAGTTTATTTTCATCTTTTCCGTATTTTCTAAATAATATCAACAGTACAGTAGCTATTACAGAAATACCTATGCTAAGATAATAAACCATACCAATAGGAGTGTATGGTTGCGTATATACATCTGCTCTGTCACTAAACGTGGACAAAAAAGGTACACTAGACAAATTTTTTGCTAACGATTGCATGAGGAGTACGGATGTAGCTGACAATACCACTAAGGTATACCATAGCCAAGGTATATTTTTGAGTACAAATAACAACGCGCGCAGTATAGCTACTAGCGCCATTGAACTATGTAACAAAGTTGATATTATATATAAAACTATACCAACAAAAGGTCTTTTATGAACACTATCTTGATATAAAGCTAGGATGAATACTGCTACAGCTATACCATACCTAATACCCAAGAATGTTGTAGCTATAGCGAATATCACGAGAAAAGATATTACTACAAACTTCTCGGTTGTATTATTGATACTCTCCCTTTTTGCATAATCTGAAATTATCCACAGGTATATTGGATAACATATAATAGGTGCTATGAATACTATGTATTTTGGACTGAAAATTAGCGACACCAGATACATGATCGTGTAAGATAGTGGGTCGCTATTGTTCCATATATCTTTAATCGTTGTACTAAATGAATAGCTAAGGAATTCTTCCATAGTAGATATGTATCTATACAAGTCTTTCGTTATATCTGGCTCTACATGGTAAAAAAAATAACCTACAAAAAGAGCTAGCACTAAGCCAAAATAGGGTTTATATTTTTTATCATATAAAACCCCCCACAAGGTTATCGGCAAAGATAATAATGGCGATACTGCAAATGTTATAAAAGAAAGCACTACTAAAATCATGAATGTTCTCTTAATTTTTTATTATAAAGATATTTTCTAAAATTACTTGGAACAACAGATATGATAGAGCGAATCATAATGTTGTAAAGCATAGTAAATAGATTAACATATTTTAATTTGAAGGCCTTTCTTTGAAAGTTTATAATACACGATACATACCCTATTCCACCTCTTCTATCTGTCATTGACTGTCCGGCTCTGACATTAACCAATAACTCTTGTATATTGTGAAATTGTCCACCCTGCTTTAACATGCGAATCCATAAATAATAATCTTCAAAATATGGACAATGTAAATATCCGCCAGCTTTTAATACAGCATCTTTTCTGTAAACGACAGACATATGGTTGAATGGATTTCTATTTTTTGCATATTTTAATATATCAGCTGTGTCTTTTGGCGCTTTACGTATTGAAAGCTTAGTTGACATATCTTCGTTGTACTCTTGGATATTAGAGCCAATTATAACTAAGCTTCTGTTTTTAGATATGTAGGTAATTTGTTTTTCAAACCGCTCAGGAACTGACACATCGTCAGTATCCATTCTTGCTACAATGTTATATCTGCAGGCTTTGAGACCATGATTAAGAGCTACGCCAAGACCAGAGTTCTTTTTTAAGGTCACGATCGTAAAGCAGGGATTTTTCTTGGCACAAAAATCAATTACCGCATCCAGTTCTTTAGTGAGAGGTCCGTCTTTAACTATGACTATTTGCGATGGCGGCAAGGTTTGGTTGACTACACTGTCAATAGCTTGTTGCAAGTAGGCAGGTTTTTCTTGCTTATAAACAGACATTAACACTGAAAACTTCATCGCACAATATCCTTATATACAGTAAAATACTTATCCATCATTTTTACATTCGTAAAATTATTATTAAATAGGTCAGATGATGCTTTATTTCTTGCAGTCAGTGAACGCATAGCTTTTGATAAGTCGGCATTACATACCAGCGTACCTATATTTTTACCATCTGCTACTTCAAAAATCTCTCTGTGTGACGGAATATCTGAAAGTAAAAGTAGTAAATTAGAACGCAAGGCTTCTAGTATCGATATAGAAAAACCTTCGGAACGAGACAGTGATATATAAACATCAGATTGCGCTAAGTATGACTGGACGTTCGACTGAAACCCCAACAATAGTATATGATTAGAATCGCTAACCAGTTCCATGCATTTTTCTTTAAGTGTTCCGTCGCCAAGTATCAGTAAATAATCCGTCGGCTTTTTGCAAACTTTAAAGTCTTTTATTAGCTTTACTATATTTTTTCTGGCACTTAACTTTCCAGTATATATAAACACTCTAGACCTTTTTGGTATATTGAGTTTTTTGCGTACATCAATACTACCCTTACCCACACCTATCGCAATACCGTTATGTATGTATGAAACTTTTGATACAAAATGTTCCAATTTTTTTGCCGCGTATTTTGAGCAGCAAACGACTTTTCGAAAGCGTTGTAGGTATAAAATATGCAGCATAACATAAATCGATCCTTTTATTCTGCCAAAAGTAAACACATAGTCTTCAAACATATTATTATGGATTGTAGTTACCGCTTTCTTACCGTACCCCGATCGAATAGTAGCAATATCAGATAATATTCCGTGCGAGTGCACAATATCAGGCTTGATTTCTTTTAAGATTTTTCTCAATCTTTTAGCTCCAGCTATAGGTATTTTTGACTTAGTTGTGTGTAGATTTATATTTTTTACGCCTAATTTTTCGAGTTTTTTTATTTCTTCGTTGTCTGGGGATATAAATGACACTACAGTAATATCATGTGGTTCAGTAAGCCCAGATACCATATTTAGCAGGACTTCATTTGGTCCAGATGGCTTTATTGCATTTATCACATATACTATATTCATAGTTCTATTTTTCCCTGTTATTCTGTTTTTTCAGCTCCTGCAGCTCTTCGTGTATACCGCTCTTGCCCAAAGTGTTTGACTCTTTATCAAAAAGCGTTTTGATAGTTACAAATATAATTTTAACATCGTTTAGCAAAGTAACGTTATCGACGTAGTCCAAATCGTGAGCAATCTTTTGTTGAATTGATATACTATTACGGCCGTAGGCTTGCGCTCTGCCTGTAATTCCCGGACGAACGTTGTTTCGGCGGCGCTGGTTGCTATTCATATTATCGTAATAGTCAGTGATCCAAGGGCGCGGACCGATGAAGGACATGTCGCCTTTTATTATGTTAATAAGCTGCGGTATTTCATCCAAAGAGATAGCGCGAATCACTTTACCCACCCTGGTCAGAGAGTCTGATTTCGAAGTGTCGTGTACATCGTTGTCGGCAGGCATGCTGCGGAATTTGTATAGCGTGAATGGCTCGCCGTCTTTACCGGTACGCTTTTGTCTGAATAGGATTGGGCCGCGCGAATCAAGTTTGATACAGCCAGCAACGATAATGAAAATTATTGCAGTAAATGGAAACAGGATTAGTGCTCCTGATATATCCACTAGGCGCTTTCCGTATTTTTGGTACATCGTTCGGCCTCCTTAGTATTATTTCTTTGGCTTTGTTTTGGTGGTTAGTTGCGATTTCCTGTAATCGTAGATAAAGAAAAGTACGATTATAGCTAGTGCCATAGAGGCTGCGGTCATTAGGCCGATTTGCTGCAGCGGCTTGATGTTTGATGGGCCGTTTGGCGTGTCAGCTGAGTCAACGACGCTGATTTTAACAGAGCTGTTACCGTAAAGCGATTTGGATTGCTTTTCAAACTCTTGGATGGCTGACTCTAAAAGCGCTTTGCTGGTTTTTGGATTAGAAGTACTCATTGATACGTTGATGATATCGGTGTTTTTAACATTTTCAGCCGTGGTGTTACCAGATAGGGTTTTGTAACCTTCTGAATAATCGTTGTTCGCGATGACCGGATCAAGCACGCGGCGCGAGGTGAACAATTTTACGTAGTTATTCAATGTCACCGAACCTTGATTGCTGCCCGAGTGGTCGGCGCCGATCAATAAAATAGTAGCCGAGCTTTTATACTGCGGTTGTTGAATAAAATACGTATAAGTGATGCTGATAATTGCGCCAATCATGACGGCGATGGCAATGGTTAGCCACCTTTTAGTATAAAAGCGCAATAAGTCGTAAAGATTAATTTCGTCCATGAAACTCCCTTTAATGTTGCAATATGTTATTAATTTGACTGTAGCATAAACTTCTCTTTTTGTAAATAATATACCCTAATATACTTATGCTTTACGGTCTGGTTGTTAGGGTTTAGATAGTGGCTTATAACGCTTATGCTTGTTGCGCTTATGTAAAGTTTGCTATTATCTTTTTATAAGGCATTAAGGAGGGGTGCTTATGAAGATCAGAGGGTATGATATTACAGAAAAAAGAGTGGCGGCTGCTTGTGCGGCTATGTTATTAGTAGTTTCGCTGCTTGCGGCTATTAAACAAGCTAATGCGGCAGATACTATGGCGAATTTGTTAGATAATAAAGAGTCGCAAAAAACTTCTAAACCGACCGAACAAAAACTAAAAACCAAGCCAGATAATGACTTACCTCAACAATTTGTACCGCAAAAGAATAACAATAATACTAATACCGACACCGAAAAAAAGACCGCCGATACTAACACGCAAAATAATAAAGTTAATGATATAGGAAAGAAAAATACAGCAGACGCTAAAGATAAAAACCAGGTCACGCAGCAACCCGCGAATACACCGAAGGCCAAACCAGATAGTTATACCTATACCGTACAAGATGGCGATTCATATTCGACAATTATTCGCCGCGCCATCAGCGAGCATGGCGGTTCAAGCTTGAACGCTGCGCAGAAGATTGCTGCTGAAGCTAAATTAGTAGAACAAGCTGGCTGGCCAGAAGTTGACGCTGGGCAATCCATAAAGATTGACGGTACAGCCCTCTCGCAAGCGATTAGCTCGGCCCGTTCAATGACGGCTGACGAACAACAGATGTGGCAATCTTATGCTGACGACATCGTCTGGTAGTAAGCACCACCGATGTCGGATAGCTTACAATGAAAGTCGGCTAATTTATGCGGAAATTAAAAAGATTCACCATATATTGATGAATTCTTCTATGGTGACCTTACCGGGAATCGAACCCGGATTGCCAGGATGAAAACCTGGTGTCCTAACCGTTAGACGATAAGGCCTCAACGCCAGTTATTGTAGCAGAAACCTATTCCTGTGTCTATACGCGTATAGCAAAATAGTTCTTACACTCACCGATCGTTTATTGACTTTTCTAAAAATATTCTGTATAATAACAATTATTAAATGCAGATTTAATAATGTGTTAGCTGGCGGTGGAGCTGGCTAACAGTAAGGAGGAGCGATGCATGCGTAAATATATCAATTGGCTGCAAAATGCGCCAAAGCAGTTTTATGCGCTGGCTATGATCGCGGCGGTGTCCGCAGCTTTGCCGGTCGCATTGAACGCTTTGGGCCCAACAAACAACACGGACGCAGCTTTTACTATCGATAAGAAAGTTCGAGTGGCTGGGACAACCGAATGGAAAGATAGTACTACCGCCAAACCGGGCGATACTGTCGAATACCAAGTAACCTACACCAACAAAAGTAAAATTCGCCAACTCAATGTCGCTTTACGCGATAAAATGGGCAAAGGTTTGCGGTACGTAGCCAATTCGTCTGTCTTAAACGGCACTAAATTATCTGACAAGCTTATGGAAAGCGGCGTAAATCTCGGACATCATGATTCGGGCGGTAATGCTGTCGTTTACTATAAAGCTGTCATTCCTAACAAAGAGAACTTGTCATGTGGCACGACGGTGCTAAAAAACACCGCCACCATTAACGTCGGCAACACTCCTAAGAGCGACGAAGCGACAGTTACCGTAGAAAACGAATGCGCGCAGGCTCCAATTTACAAGTGTAACTCGCTAACCATTGAGAAGATTTCTCAAGATGACTTCAAGTTTTCCGTACAATACACAGCATCAAACGGCGCAGTGTTTAAGAAGGTAGTGTACAAGGTTTATGATGCCAATAACAATGAAGTTTACAGCTCAGACAAAGGCAACTTCAATGGCTTTAAGCCAGGCAAATATACCGCCAAAGTTTTCATTACCGTGGCAGTAGACGGCTCAGAAAAGACCGTCACTAGCGAAACTTGCGAAAAGCAATTCGCTATCAATGGACAGACTACTCCTAAAAAATCGAGCGTTAAAATCGACAAACTGGTAGAAAACGCTGAACAAAAAACAGTCGGCATTAATAAAGAATTCACTTACCAAATTAAAGTCACCAACAACGGCGAAACTAGCCTTAAAAACGTCGCTGTCACCGACAATGCGCCAGCAGGCATATCCTTCACTAAGGCCAGCGCTGGCACAATAAAAGACAACAAGTGGAACTATACTATCGCTGAATTACAGCCTGGACAATCTGTAAGCTTTACGATTACCGCGAAAGCTCCAGCTACCGTAAATGGCGCAGTTAAAAACACCGCCTGCGCAGACATACCGGAAACCGCGGCAAATGCGCCGGACAGCTGTGATAGCGCAACCGTGACAGTTGAGGCGGCTAATAATCCAAAACCGACAGATCCGAATGACAATAAGAGTCCATCAAAGCCGTCAAAACCGACAGAGCCAGAGAAACCTTCAACACCAACTAACCCGAATCCAAAAGCTCCGTCAAACCCTACAAACCCTTCGACGCCGACGACGCCATCAAGCCCGACACCGACGACGCCAAGCAAGCCTTCAGCCCCAACGTCCCCATCTCCGACGCAGCCATCGTCTACAACAACCCCACCCCCATCGACAACAAACACCGAATCAACAGTAAAAAACCCTTCAGCAGGACCGGCTGCTTTGCCAAAAACCGGTATGAATGACCCGCTAGTTGGCGGACTTGGACTCGGCGCATTGATGACAGCCGGTCTAGCCTACGCCATTAGCCGGCGTCGTATATAGAGACTGACCGCTCCAAAATCTTTTTCTGAAGCGTTCAGTTTCAGATAGTACACTCCCTGTTTAGCAGGGAGTGTCTTTGTTATATAATAGAAATATATGGCCAAGCAGAAGAAAAAACGCAGTAAGAAATATTCCGGCGTAGACGCCGCTTCTAAGCGTCCAAGTGTTACTAAAATAACCGCCGTCAACCGCTCGAAAACATCACAGTGGTTGTTTGATCGAAAGACACTGCTTAAACCAGCCGGCATAGTCCTAGTTATTATATTAATAATTGTCTTGATTCTGTCGGGAATTTTCCGCCTATTTTAATGTTTTTACCTAGGGTTTACCTACTGGAATTCTGAATCCAAACACGCTGCCTTTCCCCTCCTCTGATGAAAATATTATTTCTCCGCCATGAAAGAGGATAACTTTCCTCGCTAAAAATAAGCCGACACCAGTTCCGTCCGGTCGTTTTCTCCTGGCATTTGAGCCGCGGAAAAATTTACCAAACAAATTCGGCTGCTCGGCTTTCGGCACGCCAATACCCGAGTCTTTCACCGTAAATTCGATAAAGTCGCCTTTTTTAGACAGATTTATCGCTACGTCTTTATTAGGCTTGGAATAGTAGATAGCGTTATCGATCATGTTTAATATAACTTGGCGAATTTTTTCGGCGTCAATTTTAACTTCCGGTATATTTTTATTAATTTTTACTTTCAACTTTACTGACCGCTGGCTGGCCACCACTTTCAACAGAGCAACTTCTTCTTTTACAATTTGCGCAATGTCGGTTTTTTGCTTGTCAATCACAAATTTACCAGTTTGCAGCCGCGAGACATTCAAAAAATCGTTAATTAGCCGCACCATTCGCTCGCTGGAAGAAAAAGCCTCCCTTAGAACAGCCTTCTGAGTTGACGAGACTCTACCCAAATCACCCTCAAGCAGCATATCCAAATACCCCTTAATACTCGTTAGCGGCGTTCTTAGCTGGTGCGACGCCATTGAAATAAACTCATTCTTTGACTCGTCAAGCCGCTGAAGCTGGCGATTAGTTAGTCTCAACTCTTTGGTTGATTCGTCAATTTTACGCTGCAAAGTATCGTTCAGCCGCTTAATTTCCTCCACCGACAGAGCGTTCTGGATCGAGATCGCCAGTTCGCTAGCTACAGATTCCAGAATGCAGATATTCCGCCGGCTATATTTACGTCCTTTACGCTCGCCTAAAAATAGTATGCCCGCCTCGCGGTCTTGCTGCATCAAAGGAATTGCCACCGCAGTTTTATGCAGCTTAAATAACTTTTGCAAACTTTTATCTTTAATATCTTTAGTAATAATCGCCTCGGGAAAACTATAATGCTTCCAATAGTACTGCATAATTTTTCGCGTATCATCTTCAATTACCGCATAGCGCCGGCGTCCAGCCCGGCCGTAAATACCTTTACTAGGAATACAAAACGTAACTTTTTCCAGTTCAAATTCCCGCATAATATAGCTACTGATTCGCCTGAGTAATAGCTGCAAATCAGTAGTTTGCGCTAATATGGCCGATAAACCTTGGGAGAAATCTTCAAAATTACACTCGTTGCGATAAAATATTTTATCAGTATACGTGTCAAAAAACTTTTTTATCGGCTGAAAAAGGAATGCCAAAACCACCGCCAGAATAACATCTATCGGCTCCAGGCTAGATCCCAGCGCAATATTTTCGTACAGCAGCAGCTTGGATATCGCATAGGACAAAACAAAATAAATACCAGCCAAAGAGCCGATCAGCAGCACATAGACGACGCCGCGCGTTAGCGCTGCCTTAGCACCTATTTTTTTATAACGGGAAACCGAAACATGGATAGCAACCGCCGCTAATATAACCGCCAGAGCAACCATAAGAATAGGATTGTGCGCTGTCATGCTAATGTTTATTATAACATCCAACCCGGTAATTCATGCTATACTTTTATTATGATAAAGATTGTTATTATTGAAGACGATCCAACCATCAGCCAGATGTACCGTATAAAATTTGAGTCTGATGGTTTTGAAGTGCATTTGGCAGCAAACGGGCAAATTGGTATTAATGTAGCAGAAAAAGTCCGGCCGGATATAATCTTATTAGATTTGCAAATGCCAGAGATGGACGGCACCGAAGCGCTTAAAATAATCCGTTCTCGGGATTGGGGTAAAACCGTGCCAGTTATCATACTAACTAACCTTGGCGAAGAAGAAGCGCCGCACGAGCTACGAAGCCTGGGTGTTGATAGCTACATTGTCAAAGCAAACTACACGCCGCGCCAAGTTGTCGAGCAAGTCAAATCAGCCATAAAAAACGACTAACTGATAAATAATATCTAATTAGTTTTTGCCGGCAATCTTAGACAGGCGTTAATGACGTTGTCAAACAATGCAGCGACCGTAAGCGGACCGACACCGCCTTTTTTAGGCGTGATGGTAATATCATTCCGCTGGCGAACTTCCTCCGCCGTATCGCCAACTATTCTGCCGTTTTCCGACGCTGTTCCCGCGTCAATAACCACGGCTTTCGGTTTTATCATCTGGCTCGTTATTAATCCTGGAACTCCCGTAGCCGACACGATAACGTCATAATTTATCAATTCACTCAAGTCGTCGCCTTTCTCAAACACCGTAGTATCAACCCCAGAATTCTGCCACATTCGCTCCAGCGGCGCGCCGACCAGCCGTCCGCGCCCCACGATCGCTATTTTTTTTCCTTTCAGCTCAATACCATAGCCAGCCAGCAGCCAATTGATGGCTATCGGAGTTGCGGCATCAAAAATCGCGTTTCGACACAAACCGTCAACATCCTTCTCTTTATCGACGCTTTCTAATAATTCATCTGTTTGCTCTGGATTGTCTACGGGCAATTGGACAATTATTCCTTGCACGTCTTGCCTGATATTCAATTCTTTTATTATATTTAATGCTTGCCCTGAAGCTGCTCGATGAATTTCCACATCAATTAGAATATCCGCACCGTACCGCTGTTTTAAGCGCATATATGTCTCAATTACTGGATTCTGAGCGTCCGTCACAATTGCTAAGCGCGGCTGAATATGGCGCGCCTGGCGCAGCGCTCGTACTTGCTTGGCTTGGCGCTCCTTAATGAAACCCGCCAATTCCGATCCGTTTAGCTCTCTCATTTTACCCAGTATAACAATTACCGCTCCTTGAGTACAGAGATAACCTGTGGTATAATCTGAAAAGCTTGGGTTTCTGGCGGATGTAGCTCAGTTTGGTTAGAGCGCTGGATTGTGGCTCCGGAGGCCGTGGGTTCGAACCCCATCATTCGCCCCAAGTCCTATCGCGATTTACTTTTATGGAGAATTGTGATATAATAAAAGTGTAGACATTCTTATTGATTGTCGTATAATTGAATTGTGGGCCAGTAGCTCAGCTGGTTAGAGCACCTGCCTCTTAAGCAGGGTGTCGAGGGTTCAAGCCCCTCCTGGCCCTCCAGGATAAGCTATTATTCTATCGTTCTTCGGAATGATATTTTTATATAAAGCACCAGCTACGGTCTTCTAGGCGGTTTACCTTTGCACTGGTTAAGTGTAGCTCAACTTTTATTTTTGTTATTCATATTTTTATGATAGAATAATAAATATCGTGTCAGACAGTCCTGAGGTCTTATTAGTGCGCCATGAAATGGCACGCATGAATAGTTCATCTTGGTATGATCTTGTTTCTCGGTCTATGTTTGATGTTAACCCAAGAGCTGCCACAAAGGCAATGTTATACAAGGATGACATGTTACCACTTTTGGCTTCAAACGCATTACGAGAAAAACTAAGGTATCAAGCCTCCTGGCAGACATGCATAAGCTTTACGGCTGAACAGGTCGATCAGTACAACGCTGATGAAGTCGAATATATTGAGCGTGCCGTTAACAATACTCGTAATACAAGAAGGTATGATAATTTACGTCGCCAGGTCGGCGCTGTTCTATTAAGTCCTGGCGACCACAATCCGAACGCATCACGGGGAATACTTTCATGCACTGACTACGGCATGATGTGGGCGCATGAACGCCATAAATACGAACACGTAAGCCTGATAGGTAAACATGTGATAACGATAGTTGCAGCTAACGATCTTAGCGCTGGAATAGTCCCGGTAGACATTGCCCCGACAGACACAGAGCTTATCCAGCCGTCTTTATTACTAAACTCATCAATACAGCAGACTCTTATTGGATACAATTTAGAATCTCACGACAATGGGTTTGAAGTAAGTGCACAGCATGTATTATTAAAACAAGATAATCCAGAGAGCCCATGCGTATCAATCTGGACCCCCCGCCCACACTATAGACGTAGCACCGCCCATAACTTATGCGAACTAGAGCTTGATGAGATTGGACAAGTCACGCTCAAAAGTACTGGAGAAATCGCTATTGAATCAGATGTACTGAAGCGTGAACTCTGGTCGCTCTTAGTATATGACCAAATACACTAAGAGTTCATTTTTATCCAAACGGATTATACCGAGCTGGCGGCTCCTTAAAGACAATTCGGCCTTTCGCGTTAGTAGAACTACCAGGCTGCCGAGAGCCGGTAGATGAATGTTGAGAGCCAGTAGAGGACTGTTGAGAACTACCAGGCTGCACGCGATTGAGCTGGCGATTTTGCCCAGGCATCGCCGTACCGCTGCCAGCATCACTGCCTCCAACCCGCTGGCTACTGCCAATGCTGGAATTTGCCGACATTGAATCGCCGTACCCCTTTATGTATTGACGGTCTACGTTATGAGTACGATTCGCAGATGCCATTCTGGTTGTACCGTAGGTCTGCGCATTAGCTGCATGATTGGACATCAGCCTGTTTAATAATTGGCGCGACATTCGCGGCTTCCCGTTCGCATCCATATATCCCCCTGTTTGCGATATATACTAAAATGGCGCCCCGAGTAGGATTCGAACCTACGACCTTGAGCTTAGAAGTCTCCTGCTCTATCCAGCTGAGCTATCAGGGCGTGTTTTCATTATATCATCTTTCTGCTACAATAGAATACACTGCGGGTGTAGTACAGCGGCTAGTATGCAAGTTTTCCAAACTTGAGATGGGAGTT
>ERZ773010.1586-NODE-1586-length-14036-cov-26.291753_pt1 | contig 14036 bp, 9 predicted proteins | sample MGYA00580842_ERZ773010 | MGnify/ENA primary metagenome ERZ773010 (study PRJEB29015, sample SAMEA2737982) | human oral metagenome | biome: human oral; feature: human-associated habitat; material: dental | place: China | collected 2107 ...
CATTAATTGTTCCACTTTGTAATATTACATCTGAACCTGATGTTAATTTTTTATCTGATGAACCTGTTGCAAAGATACCTACTCCGTCTTCTCCAACATTGATTGTTCCTCCTGACATAACTACACTATTTGAAACTCCATAAACACCATAAGATTTCTTACCAATATTTAATGTTCCTGATGTTTCTATTTCTGTATCAGCATCATTTGTAAACATACCGATTATTGGTGTAGCTCCTGTTGTATCTGCAAGTTCAAGTGCCCCTTTATTTATAAGAGCCGCACTTAATCTATCAGTTATTAGCCCTTGTGCTGTTACAACAGCAGGATTAATTGCACCATAAGTTCCATACATTGCAACGCCTTCTTGTCCACTTATTGTAATCTTACCTGCTGTATCATTTGTAAGTAATCCACCTTCAGTAATCATACCAATAGCGTTCTTGCCTGACATTGTAATTTCACCTTTATTCGTAGCTTGAGTATAGCTATTTCCTATTCTTGTGTAGTCCATATTTGTTCCAGCAGCATCTAAACTGTTATTCTTAGCATAAATTCCTAAAGAATTTTCTCCATCAAGAGTGATTTTACCACTATTTGTAATATCTACTGTTCCTAATTTGTTTATAGGCGAAGATGGACCAGTCGTTCCGAATTTTTCATACACAACATTGCCTTTACTGTCTATTCTATACGAAAGTCCAAGAATACCAATACTATCTTTACCACCAACTTCAATAGTTCCATTAGATTTATTATCCACTTGTGTTCCATTTGTAGCATAAAGTCCTACTGCAAAATCATTTGGAGTTGTCTTTTCAACTTCAATTTTTCCATCATTAGAAATAGTTCCATAGTTTACATACGCACCTACTCCACCATTTCCACTATCTGTTCTATCTACAGTGATTGTAGCGCCATTTGCAACATTTACTCCAGTTGTGCTTATGTTTTGGGAGTTTCCGCTGGCACTCACGGCTAATCCGACTGGAATTGCTAAATTACTGTCAATATCTGTAATTTGTGTTGTGTTTAATTGAGCCAAAACTTTTGAATCTACATTTAAAATTGAATTTTGAATAAGCAACCTTCTTGTAAATACTTCACTGTCTGAGCCTGCAGTCGAATCAGACTTATCAATTCCAGTTCCATCAATATTAATTTTTGCTCCATCTAAAACTGCAAGTTTATAATAATTGTTTCCAGTGCTAGTTGAAACATCCGATGGATTAAGTCCAGAATACCCTAGCAGCGTTGCCGCAATTCCTGTTGTGCTTAAATTAGTTGCATTTTTTATGCTCATTAGTATTGCGTTGTCTGACTGCATGTCAACTTTTGAGCCAGTCAGTTTTATTGGCTGTGCTGATGCAGGAACTGAGGCATCCACTGAAAATCCAGTTGCTTCTCCTTTTAACACAAGCTTTCCGTCAGTTAAATGAACTTTTCCATTATTTTTTGAATAAAGGGCATAACCTTTTCCATCATAAGTAACAGTTCCTTTGTCGACTACCACTTCTGAATTTGCTCCTACTGAAGCGAGAGCGACTGAACCGCCTTCCACTTCTATTTTTGGTCCGTCTGTTGCAAGCGAAGTTCCTGCTGTAGTAATTTTTGCCCCGTTTTCTGCAAATAACCCAAATCCTGCATACTCGCCTGTTCCTGCTCCTTTAGAATCCACTATTTCAGCACCGGTAATTTTTATATTAACTAATTCTGAGGCTGGAGCCGGACTGACTGCTGCAATATCAGAAGCAAGGCTCACTTTAGTATCTGAACCAGCAGCATAGACACCTCCAGCGTTTTCTGCGCTTTTATCTAATCCTCCGCCAGCTTTTGACGCAATAGCCGTTTCTTTTGTGCTGGTAACTTTTGAATTTATGACAAATTTTTCTTTTACATCGACAGCTGAAGCATCTTTGGCATAAACTCCCACTGAGTTCTCTGTTTGATTTGAAGTGTCTACATTTTTTACGGTTACTTTTGTAGTTTTACCGCTGTCAGATAATCCGTCAGTGTAAATAGCCATATTTGCGTTACCTTTAGAAAGGGTTACCGTGCCATCTGAAGTTACCGAGGAACCTTTTACTTTAACTGCAATTCCAGTGTTGTTTGTACCGCCTTCTAATAATATGTCTCCTGTTCCCAATGTAACGGCTACTTCTCCATCAGGATAAATTCCGACATTTCCTTTTGTCTTGTCATATATTCTTATTTGATGCTTAGTTAAATTAATAGGCGCTACAGTGTAAATTCCAGTGGATTTTGTAATAAGATTGTTTTCCTCTATTTTGGCTTTATCATCAGCTGTTAGTGAGGGATTGGACAAATCTTCGCTTATTCCAGCGTTAGCATCGTCAGTTCTATTTATATCATAATTTGCGAGTCCTCCTGTACCGTTAAAAACCTTGTTTCCTTGCCCAGCGCTTCCAATATCGGCGGCAAAATATCCTTTTACAGTTGTTCCGGAGGTATTAACAAATAGCCCTGTACTCTTATCTCCGTAGATAACTACAGGATTCCATCCGTTTCCAACAGTTGCCATATCTGTTCCATCAGTAAAGTCAAGATAGGCATCAACATTTCTTTTCAAGTAGATACCAGTTGAATTTTCGCCATGTACGCTAACCGAGCTCGACCTGTTTACAATGTCAACAGGACGTTTTAGACCTGAGGCCAAAGATAATGACGATACGGCAGTTGTTGTAATGTTAGGGTCAATTAAGGCAAAAGTTGAATTTGGAGTCCAGATGTCTATTTGTCCAGAATTATATAAAGTCTGCTGGTTTGGAGTCCAGTTATCATTTGAAACAACAAATATGGCATTATATTTTCCAAAGATTCCATTATCTTCTAACGGTTCGATAGCAACATCGCCAGTATTTATCACTATAGCCCTTTTATTTCCTTCGGTATTATGGTTATAGCTGTTTGTTAATGATATATTTCCCCCTTTCATAGTTATTTTTCCAGCGTTTATATATGTCTGTGAATCAGATGCCGCCGTTATGTTTGGGTTTGCGGAATTTAAATAGGATATTGCATCATTATAGGCTGCAAGGCTCGCACTGGAAGAGGCGGTAATCCAGGCAGTCTGGTCCGTTATGCTCTGAGCGCCGTGCAAATCTAAGTGTGCAAATTCTCCCAAATTAGTAGAACTGTTTTCTTCCCGTCTTGAATACACAAAAGTGGCATCAGACAACATTGTAGCATCCCCTTTTTTTCTGTATCCAGCCATTTTTAAAAATCCATTTCTGTCAATCGTTGTCGTTGACGGTCTGCTTAAATTTGACCAGGTTCCTATTGTCGCTGGGAGATAAACTCTGGAACCTGATGTATCCCTGTAAGCCAAAGATCCGTTATCTGCTCTTCCTGAATATCCTGAATAGTTATATCTGAACGTTCTTCCAATTCTTTCTACGTTAAAATTTCCCGCTGTTATCGCGACTCCCCCTTCTATGACTCCGTCATCGTTTCCTTGATTCTGAAGAGCATCGTCATAGGCACTGTCAAAGTCATTTCCGTTAGATACGGCTACCACGTTAAATGGTGCAGGCTGACTTGGGTTAGGTACGTTTATGATTGGAGAGGAAGGCTCCTGCACAACTCTTGGCTCAAACGAAGGAAGGCTGGCAATTGTCACAAGCTTTTGAATATTTGGATTAGTTTTTGTTATTGATTTTGGTGTAATTGCGGCGTTTATTGGAATTGCCGCATTTGGCTCATAGACAAATCCTAACGTAGTTGCATTTGAACTGCCTTCGCTTACTGGTTTTGCTAAATATTTTCTTAAAGTTTTGTCTCTTTGATAGATAACATCGCCAGTTTTGTTCCCTTTTCCTTTAAAGTTTGTGTGCCAGCCGCTGTAAAAATAGTTTGCTCCGTACTGCCAGCTGCTCCAAGGTGACTTTGTCACGTGGTCTCCCTGCTCCATTAATTGAATCAGTTCAAGATTTAAGTTTTTTAGTAATTTGCTGTTTTTATGTTTTGTATCCTTAACTTTTTGATGCAAATTCTTTATTGAAAATGAAATCTCCAATTTGTGATCTTTCACGCTTTTATCTGGTGCTGCTGAAAACACATTGCTTGCAACTGATACCATTCCTGTTATTAAAAACTTGATAAATGCAGAATCTGTATATTTAAAATTTTTCGTTTTTTTTGCAAATGCACGTAAATCTTTTTGTAAAGTTTTAAGATTATTTGTCATTTTTTGTCTCCTTTTTTATTTTTAGTTTCCATGATGTCATTTAAAATCCTTTTGCTTCTAATCCCTTTTTTATGTTTAAAAATAAAGAAAATTTGGAATCGGATAAAAGTTATAACTTTAAAAGCTCCTCTTTAAAATCAAGCTAAAGAGTTATGATAACTTAATTGAAAAGATTTCAAAATTATTACAAGGCGTATTATATCATAAAAAAAAAGAAAATAACAGTGCTTTTTATAAAAAAAATAATATTTTTATCAGTTTTTTAACAGGAAAAATATCAAAAATAAAATAAATTTAATTTAATCTATAGCAATTCTAGTTAAAAAAATAGAAAATTACAAAATCTATAGCAATACCTATGGCTAGACTACAACTTTTATTTATCCAACTCTGAAACAACTCATCCAATCGTTAAACAGCCGCAGCTAAACAAATGAAAACTCCATCAGTTTGTTAAAATTTAAAAATTAGATTTAATTTTTATAATTATTTAAGTAAAAGAAAAAAAACAGGAAGGCATTCCCCTGTATGGGAAGCCCATGCCTTTAATATATATTTCCTTCTTTCCTGATTATCATTATCCCTCTGCACATATTTACATACAGCTAGTATGTCCTGTTTCCATATCTGTCCACGCAGTAGGCAACTCCATCATTTCTTCTATAACATTTTACACCTCTCTCCCTGTTTTCCTGTTTTGCTTCTTTCCAGAGAGCCATATCATGTGCAGTACATCCAACCATAGCCATCACAAGTATAATCAAGAGTAAAATTTTCTTAAACATTGCATATCATCTCCTTACGTTTTAAAAATCTATGTCAGATATTTATCTCATTTTATGTATTAATTACTTATGTTCTTTTTATATTTTAATTATACAATATTTCAAGTTAAAATGCAATTTATTATATTTCTTCCAAAAATTTAATAAAAAATAAAAACTCCTATTATAAAGTTTCTAAAAATTTCTTTCCATTTTCAATTTGCATTTCAACATTTTTTATGGAGGTTCCGCCAAATGAATTTCGTTTGTTTACGCAGTTTTCAATTGTGATTTCTGAAAGAATGTCATCTTTGAAAACGTCAGAAAATTTATGAAATTCTTCGAGTTTCATGTCGTCAATTGCGATTTTTTTATCTTCGCAGTAGGATACGATTTCTCCAACGATTTTATGTGCCTGTCTGAACGGAACATTGTGTTTTGCAAGGTAATCGGCTACATCTGTTGCGTTTAGGAATCCTGCTCGCATTGAAGTGTAGATTTTTTCGTTGTTTACTGTTATTGTGTCAAGCATTAGGTAGAAAATTTCGATGGATAATTTGATATTGTCAATAGAGTCAAAAATTCCTTCCTTGTCTTCCTGCATATCCTTGTTGTAAGCTAGCGGAAGTGCCTTCATTGTTGTTAAGATTCCCATAAGGTTTCCGTAGATTCTGCCTGTTTTCCCTCTTACAAGTTCGGCAATGTCGGGATTTTTTTTCTGTGGCATAATTGAAGAGCCAGTTGCAAAGGCATCATCCAGATTTATAAATGAAAATTCGGATGTGCACCAGATAATAATTTCTTCTGAAAATCTTGACAAGTGCATTGAAATTACTGAAATAATCATTGCAAGCTCAATTATAAAATCCCTGTCGCTCACAGAATCAAGGCTATTTTCCGTAGGCTTTGAAAATCCAAGCTCTTCTGCCACAAAATGTCTATCCAGATCAAACGTAGTTCCAGCCAAAGCTCCTGCTCCAAGTGGCATTTCATCACTTCTTTTGAGAAAGTCCTCAATTCTCGAAATATCCCTTTTAAACATTTGAAAGTAAGCCATCAGGTGATGAGAGAATAAAATCGGTTGAGCCCTTTGTAAATGAGTATATCCAGGAATAATAACATTTTTATATTTTTCAGCAAGCCCTAGCAGTACATTTTCCATTTTTACAAGTAAATTTGAGATTTCACGAGCTTCTTTTCGTACATACATTCGCACGTCAAGAGCCACCTGATCGTTTCGGCTTCTGGCAGTATGCAATTTCCCAGCCACAGCCCCGATAATCTGTGTCAACCTTTTCTCAATCGACATATGAATATCTTCATCTTCAATTCTAAACTCAAATTCTCCCTTTTCAATTTCATCCTTTATCTGAAGCAGCCCATTTTCAATATCTTCTTGCTCGTTCTCTGCAATAATCCCTTGCTTAGCAAGCATTCTGCTGTGTGCAATACTTCCAGCAATATCCTCTTCATACATTCTTTTATCAAACGTAATTGACGCATTAAATTTTTCTAACAATTTATTAGTTTCCTTATGGAATCGACCTTCCCACATTTTTTTCATATTTTTCAGTCCTTTCTAAAAACATAATTTATTTGTATATTATATCAAATAAAACCTTATTTTTAAAGAGCATGCAAGGATAAATTGAAACAAATAAAAAAAATATGATTAAATTTTATTTTTCTGAATAAATTATAGTTTTTTTAAAATAAAATTTTTTATAAGAAAATCATATTGAAAATTACTGAAAAAAATTGTACAATTTAATGGGTATCATATTTTAAAAAATGGAAAGGAGTTCAAAAATGAGAAAGTATTCAAAAATATTATTTTTAGTAACAGCGGCAACGATGATTTCCAGCTGTGCAGTAGCTCCGCTTACAGGGAGAAGGCAGCTAAAACTGGTAAGTGACGAAAGCGTGGCGGAAAGCTCGGTTTCCAGTTACAGGCAGCTTATTCAGCAGGCAGGAGCTAAGGGGCTTTTGGCAAATAATACAGCTGAAGGGCAACGTCTGAGAAGAATTGGAGGAAAAATTTCTACAGCAGTTGAGCAGTATCTAAGAGAAAACGGAATGTCAAATAAGGTGTCCAGCCTGCAGTGGGAATTTAATCTGATAAAAACTAACGAAATAAATGCGTTTGCAATGCCAGGCGGTAAGATTGCCTTTTATACTGGAATATTGCCAGTTCTGAATACCGATGCAGGAATTGCGTTTGTAATGGGGCACGAAATTGGTCATGTTATTGGAGGTCATCATGCTGAAGCTTCAAGCAACAAAGCGCTTGCAGGAATCGCCGCAACTGTAACAGATGCTGTAACAGGCGGAAATGTTGTATCTTCACTTGTTTCTGGCGGACTTTCAATTACTCTTCTGAAATTTAACAGAACTCAGGAATACGAGGCGGATAAATACGGAATGATATTTATGGCAATGGCTGGATACAATCCGTCCGAAGCAATCACGGCTCTTGAGAGAATGGACTCAATAGGAGCAGGAAAAGGAGCTGAAATTCTGTCAACGCATCCATCTGGAAAAAATAGAATTGAAGCGGCAAGAAAATTCCTGCCTGAAGCAATGAAATATTATAATGCAAGATAAACTGATAATTTTTGAAATTAATGAAAGGAAATGCTGTGAAAAATAAGATAAGTATAGCTCCGATGGTGGACAGGACGGACAGAAATTTTAGAAATTTCGTGAGAATGATAAATAAGGATGTTTTGCTGTACACGGAGATGATAACGGCACAGGCTGTTCTTAATGGGGATTTGGACTATATTTTGGGATTTGATGAAGTAGAACATCCTATCGTGCTGCAAATTGCGGCGACTAATCCCAAAGAAGCGTATCAGGCTGTAAAAATTGCTGAAAAATATAATTACGACGAAATCAATTTAAATGTCGGATGTCCTTCTGACAGAGTCTCAGGAAACATGATGGGAGCTTATCTTATGGCATTTCCAGAAGAAGTGGCAGACATTGTGAAATCAATGAAAGACGCAACAGGAAAGCCTGTGTCTGTAAAACATAGAATTGGAATTGATGGAAAAAATGTATTGCCAGATTCTTTCAAACGAACATTGCTAGATAAATACGAGGATATGGAAAATTTTATTAGCATCACTAAACAAGCCGGTGTCAGCAAATACATTATTCATGCACGGATAGCGATACTTGAAGGACTTGATCCGAAGCAGAACAGAAACATACCGCCTCTCAGATATGATGAAGTTTACCGTGTAAAGAAAGATAACCCTGATTTGCACATAGAAATTAACGGCGGAATAAAAACAGTTGAAGAAATTGACGAACATTTAAAATACGTGGATTCTGCGATGTTAGGACGTGAAATTTATGACAATCCTATGATTTTAACTGAATTTGGAAAATATTATGGAAAGGAAATAAATATCACTCGCAAAGAAATTATAGAAAAAATGATATATTATGTTGAAAATATGGAAAAACAGCAGCTTCGACCACATCTATTCCTGATGCATGTACACGGATTATTTCACAATGTACGTGGCAGCAAGGCTTGGAAGCGGGCAATTAATGAGCCAAAGGCGAATTCTGGAACATTAAGGGAACTGCTAAAAAAAATTGAAAATTTTTAAGGATATGAAGGCATTAGTGAAAAGAATTTTGTTAAATTAATCGTTGTTTTAAAAGACAGCGATTTTTTTTTGAAAATTATTTTTAATTAGCTAACCAAAATATTCTAACTGCAAATATAAAAAATATTTTTTTTTGGTAGACTTTTTACTTTTTTTATGTGATAATTTAATAAAAGATAAGAAATTTTTCACAAAATAAGAAAGACCAAATTTTTAGGAAAGGAGAATGTAATAAAATAAGAGATTTTATTACGATGTAAAGGATGCGAAATAAAGAAACTTTAGAATCGGTAACAAATGTCGCGAAAAGTAAAATTGGACTTTTATAAAGAAGGTAAAGGAAAGTACTTCCTGTCTGCATTTTTGGCTGGAATGTTTATTGGGATAGGAATTTTATTGACTTTCACAGTAGGAGGAGTTAGCAGCGGATTGCCGACTAACAAAATTCTTATGGGAGTTAGTTTTGGGATAGCGCTTAGCCTTGTAGTTGTTTTTGGAACTGAGCTTTTCACAGGAAATAATATGATTGGAGTAGCAGGGTTTTTAAACAAGGGAATAAGTTTTAAGGATATGATTCTTATGTGGGCAGCATCTTATGTGGGAAATATCATAGGATCAATTATGCTTGCAATAGCGTATGTATTTTCAAATTCTGCTTCAAAACCTGTTGTAGAATTTATTGTAAAAGTTTCAAAGGCAAAAATTACTGCACTGCCTCACGAACTGTTTTTTAAAGGAATTTTATGTAATATTCTTGTGTGTCTTGCGGTTCTGGCTGGAATAAAATTAAAAGAGGAAACTGCTAAGCTAATAATGGTATTCTGGTGTTTATTTGCATTTATAACTGCTGGATTTGAGCACAGTGTTGCTAATATGACTCTTTTAATGATGGGGATAATATACAATGGAGCAAAAGAAATAACATTAAATGGTTATTTTTATAATTTATTATTTGTAACATTGGGGAATATTGTTGGTGGAGCATTTGTTGGTTTTGCTTGCTATTATTTAGCAAAAAAGGATAAATAATAATTTAAATAAAAAAATAATTTTTAAATGGAGAGATAAAGTAAAATTTAGGAGGGAAAATGAAAATCAGTTTAAATCGTGAAAATTTTAATCTGGCACTTGAAAAGCTGAAAAAAGAATACAAGATATATGCTCCAATTGAGATACCATTTCGTGGTACATTTTCAGATACTTCTGTAATCAGATATTCTGAAATTGAAAAAATTGATGAAATATGTTTTGACAAAAAATCTCATTTTTCAGCAAAGGAAATAATGTTGCCAATAACACAAACAATGTTTTATTTTACAGAAGAAGGATGCAAGATGCCCAAAGAACAGGAGCAAAAATATCTTATATTTCTTAGAAGCTGTGATTTACATGGTGTCAAAAGAGTTGATGATATTTACTTGAATAATAAATTTTTGGATATTTACTACAAGAGGGTTAGAGATAAAGTTAAATTTGTAGTGTTTGGATGTCCAAATTCATTTGAGAACTGTTTTTGTGTAGATATGGGCACTAACAAGACTGATGAATATAATATTGGAATAAAAGTTACAGAAAAGGAAATATTTGCTGATATAAAAGATGATGAGCTGAAGGTTTATTTTAAAGAACTTATCGCTGAGAAAAACAATGGAAGTAATGATGAACATAAAATAAATGAAATGTACATGGATGTAAAAGATGAAAAAATGAAAAAATATCTTGAAGAAATAATTGCTGAAAATAATAGCAATAAAATAAAAGAAAATGTTGAATTTGAAATGGAATTTGTAGAAGATAATGAAATTCATGTGGATATTCCTGACAATATTGAGCTTGAAGATATAATAAATCTGGATTTATGGCGTGAATACGACAGCCGTTGCATAGCCTGCGGAAAATGTAACTTTGTTTGTCCAACTTGTACCTGCACGACTACACAAGATGTTTTTTACAGCGAAAATGAAAACAATGGAGAAAGAAGACGTGTGTGGGCTTCATGTCATGTGAACGGCTTTACGGATATGGCTGGAGGGCATTCATTCAGGCAAAGGCACGGAGATAGAATGAGATTTAAGGTAATGCACAAAATATCTGATTTTAAAAAGAGATTTGGATATCAGATGTGTACAGGATGTGGAAGATGTGATGATGCATGTCCTGAATACATTTCATTCTCAAATTGTATAAACAAGCTAAGTGCCGAACTAAAAAGAATTTCGGCTGAAAAAAGAGGTGAAAAATCAGAATGAGTACAATTAACACATTAAATACAATAAATATGGATGAACAGGCTATAATGGATATGAATGTATATTTACCGACTGTTCACAAACTTTTGTTCATCGAGAAAGTTACCGAGCTGGAATGGCTATTTCGTGTGGAGTATAAAAAGGGAAGTGTAGAAGCTGGACAGTTTATGCAAGTTTCGTTACCAGGAGTTGGAGAAGCCCCTATTTCCATTGCGAATTTTGACTTGGAGGAAGGTTATCTTGATTTTCTGATTAGAAAAGTTGGAAAAGTTACAGACAAGATTTTTGAACTGAAAGCAGGAGATAGAATTTTTTTGAGAGGACCTTATGGACACGGCTTTCCAATTGAACAATACAAAAATAAGCATATTGTAATGGTTGTTGGAGGAAGTGGAATTGCTCCAGTTCGACCAATTATAGAATATTTTACGAAACATCCTAATGAAATGAAATCTTTTAAAATTATTGTTGGATATAAAAATTATGAAAGTGTTATTTTTGAAGAGGAATTTTCACGTTGGAGAGAAAATATTGAAATACTTGTAACATTGGATAATGTAGAAACAGCAAGAAATATTGGAAAAACAGAAGACGAAATTCACGAAGGAATGGTTACCAAATACATTCCTGATTTAAAAATTCCTGAAAATATGGATGAAGTTGAATACATTGTTGTAGGCCCTCCAGTAATGATGCATTTTTCTTGCCTTGAAATCCTAAAAACAGGTATTCCAACTGAAAAAATATGGGTTTCATTTGAAAGAAAGATGTCCTGTGCCGTTGGGAAATGCGGACATTGTAAAATTGATGAAACATATATTTGCCTTGAAGGGCCAGTATTTAGATATGATTTTGCAAAAAAATTACTTGATTAAGATATGAAATTTTAAGAAAAAACAAAAGAAGAGGTAAAAACAATGAGCATGGATTTAAATAGAAAAATTGTTACCAAAAATGCATTCAGGGTAACAAAGGACAGATCTAAAACCGCATTGCGTGTGAGAGTGCCAGGAGGAGCAATTACTGGGGAAATAATGGAAATGGTTGCAAAAATAGCTAATACTTATGGAGATGGAAATGTTCATATTACAACTCGTCAAGGTTTTGAAGTATTGGGAATTTCTTGGAATGATATTGAGAAAGTAAATAAAATGGTGCAGCCAATCATGGAAAAATTGGAAATTAATTATAAGGATAAAGATAAAGGATATGCCGCTGCTGGTACAAGAAATATTGCCGCTTGTATCGGAAACAAAGTGTGTCCAAAAGGTGCCTATAATACGACGGAATTTGCAAAAAAAATTGAAAAAGCAATATTCCCGCATGATTTTCACTTCAAAGTAGCATTAACAGGTTGTCCAAATGATTGTCAAAAAGTTAGAATGCATGATTTTGGAATAATTGGAATGGCAAAACCTGAACTTGATGAATCTAAATGTGTTTCTTGCGGAATGTGTGAAAGAAAATGTAAAAAGCTTTCAACAGGAGCAATTTCATATAAAAACTATAAACCTGTAAGAGATCACCAAAGATGCATAGGTTGTGGAGAATGTGTCCTAAACTGTCCAACAGGAGCATGGACAAGATCCCCTAAAAAATATTACAAACTTGCAATAATGGGAAGAACTGGGAAACAAAATCCAAGATTGGCAGAAGACTGGTTATTCTGGGCAGATGAAGAATCAATAATAAAAATTATAAAAAATACTTACGAATATGTTGACAAATATATCGACAGAAGTCTGCCAAAAGAGCATATTGGTTACATTGTTGACAGAACAGGTTTTGAAGAGTTTAAAAAATGGGCATTAAAAGACGTTAATCTTCCAGAAGAAGCTGTAATTGTAAATAATGTGTACTGGAAAGGTATAAAATATCAAGGAATATTATAAATATTAAGATTAATTTTTAATAAAAAAAACACAAGGAAGGGTGATTTGTATGTCTTCATCTTGGATGGATAAATACAAAAAATATAAAAAAGATTTTAACAAAAAAGATTATCATGGTGAAGATCCCAGTGAAGTCAATGAGTATGATGAATATGACGAATACGAAGAGCATCAGGATAAAGATAATGATGATGAAACTAAAGAATAAAATTTGTAAAATATTGTAATTTATGATATTAAAAATTAAATTTAGAAAGAGGCTATTTGGGGAAATGGAAATGAAATTCTGAAGTAGTCTTTTTATTTCTGTTACCATTTCCCTTTATTTCGCAATAACAGTTATTTTAACACATTAAATACACAACATTCTACATTAATTATTATATTTTTGATTTCTATTATTCAAACAGGAAATCGCATTACAACATTACAAAAAATAAAAAGTGATATTTAGAATAATTTTTCTAAAAGTATCACTTTTTTATTATTTTATCTATTCAAAATATTATTTATCCTAGCCAGTGTTCTTTCTTTTCCGATAACTGCAATTACTGTGTATAAATCCGCTCCTCTGGCTTTTCCTGTAATAACTGCCCTAAGTGGCATTAATACTGCTGCTGGACCTTCTCCAATTTCATCTTGCAGTTCGTGCAGGATTTGTTTCGCTTCGTCTTCTGAAATTTCTTCATTTAATTTATTGATTTTTTCAATAAACATCTGGATAGATTTTTTACCAGTTTCTGTTTCAAGTGAAGAAGTCAGTTTTTCGATTGATTTTCTTTCTTTTTTATTCATTCCTTCTTCAATTACTGGCAATTCAAATTCATCTTCAAAGTAGATTGAAGCATTTACTGGCAATTCCTTTAATGTTTGTGAACCTTCTCTTGTAATTTCCACAATTCTTTTTAATTTTGAAAATTCTTCATCTGACAAGTTTTCATTTTCATAGTAACCAGCTTGCACAAAATATGGAATAGCCAATTTTGTCAATTCATCCAGATCCTTTAATCTCATGTGATGATTGTTTACCCAGCCCAATTTAATCAGGTCAAATACAGGCCCTCCAAGAGAAATTTTATCAAATGAGAAATTTTGTATCATTTCATCAATAGTAAAAATTTCCTTGTTTTCTCCAAAGCTCCATCCCATAAGTGCAAGGAAGTTTAATAATCCTTCTTTTAAGTAACCTTCTTCTTTGTAGTAGTTCAATGAAACTGGATTTTTTCTTTTTGAAATTTTAGTTTTGTCAGCATTTCTCAAAAGTGGCATGTGATACCATTTTGGCTCATCCCATCCAAATG
>ERZ773010.1594-NODE-1594-length-14018-cov-18.544654_pt1 | contig 14018 bp, 17 predicted proteins | sample MGYA00580842_ERZ773010 | MGnify/ENA primary metagenome ERZ773010 (study PRJEB29015, sample SAMEA2737982) | human oral metagenome | biome: human oral; feature: human-associated habitat; material: dental | place: China | collected 2107 ...
CGCGACATCTTGCGTGACAGGCAAGCACTCTAACCAACTGAGCTACACCTCCAAATAAATGGTGGTCACAACTGGGCTCGAACCAGTGACCCCCTGCTTGTAAGGCAGGTGCTCTCCCAACTGAGCTATGCGACCACACTTATATTACTCAATAAGTATAGCATATCTTTTTCGATTTTTCAACTATTTTTTTCCTAAAAAAATTTTTTTTCATAACGAAGAATCCTACCAGTAAATTTCCCTTCCATATTTTCCAAAGGCAGACAGTATTCTCCCTTCATCATTTGTCTTAATCTGATAAAATTCCACCCTTTTTTTAAATGTTCTGTTCACTTCCTTTACAAGTTCCCTAAAATCTAGCCTGTTGCTAGCCGTAAAGTAAAATATAAGCTTGCTTTCATCAAATGTGTACTCTCCGATAACAAGATTCATCTCAGGAAGCAGCTCCTTTACAATCTTTTTGCATTTAAAATAGGCCTCATCCGCTTTTTTATCCAGTTCCAGCAGTTTCTGAACTTCCTTGCTTGACAGCTTTCTTTTAACTTCCCTGATTTTGAGTTCATCCTGTTCGCCATTTTCTTTATTCAAGGCAATTCCCAAAACTATTCCAATCTGCTCTCCACGGATTGTGTCAACTAGCACATGATCCCCTTTTTTATAATTTTCAGCATCGTTTATCATAAATGGATAAACTTTTTTTGTCTTTCTGAATTTAATATTTATTATCTTCACAATATTCCACCTTCTAAAAAACTAAAATATCCCTTCTCACTTATTATAAGATGATCCAAAAGCCGTATTTCCAGACTTTCAAAAACCTCTTTCACTTTTTTTGTCAATCTAATATCAGAATCTGACGGCCTTAACGAGCCTGCTGGATGATTATGCACCAGAATTACAGATTTTGCATTGTATTCTAAAATTTTCTTTATCAGTTCACGAATGTAGACTGTACTTCTGTCAATTGTTCCGCGAAACAGCTCCTCTTCCTTCAGAAGTTCATTCTGAGTATTTAAAAACAGCACCTTAAATACTTCAATATCCCTTTTTAGCAACGAATATTCCAAGTAGTTCATAAGCTTTACATTACTGGATAGTGTAATTTTCTTATTATGCACTTTTTTATAAAGCCCATTTTCAATTATCTCAAACAGAAGTTTTAAAAACACTATCGTTCTTTCAGTAATATACTTATTTTTTCGTAATTCTTCCTCAGGCTGTTTCAAAAGTGTATACAAATCTCCATATTTTTTTAACAAATTCTTAGCAATTCCCCTGCAATTCTTTCTAATGACAGTATATGTGAGCAGCAGTTCCAGAAGTTCATAGTCAAGAAAACCTTTCGCTCCTGTCGAAAGAAATCTCTGCCTGAGCCGCTCTCTATGTCCTTTTTCCTGCTCTTCAGCCAATTTAGGTCCCAATATCAGCTCTCTATTATCCCCTATCATTTTCCCCCCAAAAAATGTATATTAAACTTTATATAGACAGTTTATCATAAAACGAAAAAAATAACAACATATCCCAAGCTCGTTTCAATATTGTATCATTAAAATTTTTAATTAATATTCTGTCAATATGCCCTTACTAATTGTCCCCTTCACATTAAACTTATCATCAAAATATGTCAAATCCGCAACATGCCCTTCCTTTATAAATCCATATTTTTCATCCACAGCTACAGCCTCTGCTGGATAAGAAGTAACCATTCTAAGCGCTTCTTCTAGCGAAACATGAACTTTCTCTACAAGATTTTTCACTCCATCAATCATAACTAGGGCAGAACCTCCCAAAGTACCTTCTGGCGAAACACATTTTCCATCCTTATACAAAACTCTATTCCCTTCAAACATAAATTCCGTCATATTATCAGTTCCAGCAGGGCTAACAGCATCTGTCACAAGATAAAGCCGATCCTTCAATATTTTTTTAGCAATCTCCACAGAAGCAAAATCCATGTGAAGCCCATCAACTATTATCCCACAGTTTGTAGTGTCATTATTGAATAAAAATCCTACAACTCCTGGCTCTCTTGAATCCAATGCTCTCATGGCATTATACAAATGCGTAGCACAATTAAAATAGTCTTTCTTTTCCATACATTCCTTATACGTTGCATTCGTATGCCCCACAGCGATATTAATCTCTGCTTTTTTTAATATTTCAAGATGTTCGACTTTAGCTTTTTCAGGTGCAATTGTTATTATTTTTGTAGCTTCAGGTCCTGCATTCGCTATTTTTTCTACCATTTCATCAGATAAAATCCTTATATATTCAGGACGATGAATTCCTTTTTTCTCAACACTTATATAAGGTCCTTCTATGTGAAGCCCCAAAACTCCAATTTCTTCCTTATCTTTTATTTCATTCATAAGATTTAGAGCTTTTTCTATTTTCTCATCTGGAGAAGTTATAAGTGTTGGCAAAAACGAAGTACATCCGTATCTCTTATTAGTTTCATTCATTATCTCAAGTGTCTTTCGTGAAATATCATCATTAAACAGCACTCCTCCACATCCATTAATCTGCAAATCAATAAATCCTGGCGACAAAACCATCCCTTTGGCATCAACCAATTCCTGATTTTCTAATTCTTTTTCATCAATCAATGAAAAATCCGTTACTTTCTTTATAAATTTTCCTTCCAAAACAACGGTGTCTTCCTCAATAAACTTTTCTCCATCAAATATCTTTGCATTCTTTATAATCATTTCAATAATTCCTCTCTATTTTGCTAATTCTATTAAATATTTTTTATATTCTTCCAAATTCAAATTTTTTGCCTCAATTTCCTTAAAATATCTGTATGTTTTAACTTTTATATCCGAAGCTGCCATCTCATCAATTACTAATACAGCCCTTTTATGCAGCTGCAAAGCCGAAATTGTCCAGAGATGATTTACTCCACCTTCTACTCCATGATAAACTGCACGAGCCTTTTTGTAGCCATTTGCAAGAATCATAACTTCCTTTGAATCCATAAGTGTTCCTACACCTATTGTCAAAGCCAGTTTTGGCACTTTTTCAATGTCATTGTCAAAAAATCTAGAATTTGCCAAGATTGTATCATAAGTCAACTCTTTATCACGTGTATGTGAAGAAAGTGAGGATCCAGGCTCATTAAACGCTATATGTCCATCCTCTCCAACTCCACCTAAAAATAGCTGTATTCCACCTACTGCCTTTATTTTGTTCTCATAATCTTCACATTCTTTTTCCAAATCTTCGGCACATCCATTCAGAATATTTATATTTTCTTTTTTTATATCAATATATTTAAAAAAGTTCTCATTCATAAAATAATGATAACTTTGGGGATTTTCTGGTTTTAATCCCACATATTCATCCATATTAAAAGTCACAACATTTTCAAATGATAAAATTTTTTCATTATACAAATTTATCAATTCCTTATAAGTTGCAAGCGGTGTAGAACCAGTAGGAAGTCCCAGTACAAAAGGTCTTTCCTTTGTAGGCTTAAATTTCAATATTTTTTTAGCTATTTGATATGCACTCCATTTTGCAACTTCATCAGCATTTTTCAAGATAATTACACGCATTTTTTCACTTCCTTTAATATTTTTAAATTTTGATTAAAATACTTATTACTATTATTATATAGCCATTTTCAATTATGTCAAGTATATTTTTTATATTTACATCTTTTCTTTATTTACAAAATATGTAAAATTTACAATTATATTTGTATAAAGTTATTTTTCTTGATGAAATTAAATTTACATCAAGATGTAAAAAAGGGAATTGTCATTATTAAAGTTCCAAGTGAATTTTTATCGTATTTTTTGACAAAATAGCCTAAAATATTTAATAAAGCCAGTTATTAGAAAATTTGAAAACGAAATTTTGATAAAGTTAAAATATTTAATCTTGAGGAATAAGTCCCAAAGATTTTTCCATTCCAATTGTTCTGTCGACATCTTTTTTGTAAGTAACACCTAACTTGTAGTAATGATTTTCTTTCATTTTCAAAAAACTCCATCCGTAATCTTTTTTCTCAATTACTAGATACTGTCCTTTCTCATTGGATAAAATTGCCTTTATTTTAGGTTCTTCTACATTGTCTGTCCTCTTGTAATCCCACAAAATCTCAAAATAATTTGTAGAGTCCCAAATCCATTTTTTCACATCTTCTGTATTTTCAAGTTTTTTCCCATTTACATAAAGTTCTTTGCTATTTGAAATAATTTTCCTAATTTCTTTTAAATCCCTAACATAATTTGGCAACTGAAATATATTTATGCTAATTTCAGTTATCACAATTAGACAAACTGATATACAGCCCATCTTTAAATAAAAAATTTTCTTTTTTAACTTCTCTTTTCGCAAAGTTTCCTCAAAATCTCCAGTTTCTTCATCTTCTTTTTCATAATCATTTACAAAATCCTTTTTTGTTTCCAAATAAAACTTCAAAATTCCAAAAATAACTATTAACCAAATAGATATAATATTTTTATTAATTTTCAAAAATCCTATTATAATCGGAATAATCACATACATTAAGCTATTCATCAAAATAAATAGTCGTCTTTTTCTCTTTTCCTTTTCAATTTTCTGCTCATCGTAGACATACATATTTTTTAACCTCTTAACATTAAAAATCGTCTTTTAAACATTTTACAATATTAACAAAATTTTTTCAAATTAATTGATAAAAAATTTTTTTTATGGTATAATTATTTTGTAAAAAGCAATCATGTGTATATTAAAAATTTGACGACAGAAGCCAGTTTGATTTAAGCTGGCTTTTTGTATTATAATTTGATATAATTATTTGGGTTTTCGTCAAAAACCTTAATATACCATGATTGGGGGTGAAACTGTCATGGAGCGTGATATAATTTATATCATAATTCAAATTGTAGTTGTCTACTATTTTTTAAGTAGAGGATAACACCCCAAAAATGAAAAAATACTTTTCCCCTGCAGATATTATTTGCAGGTTTTTTTGCAAAATTTTTTCATTATGTTGTTGTAAAATTTGATTCAAAATGTTATCATGAAATAAAGAAATTATTGAAAATTAATTCTATAAATTAAATAAAGGAGAGAGTTCTTATGTTATATCCAATGAAGTTTAAAAAATTTTTTGTCGAAAAAGTGTGGGGCGGACGTGAATTTGAAACAAAGCTAGGAATGAAACTGCCTGAAGGCAAAAAAATTGGAGAATCTTGGGAAGTGTCGGCACATCCGCATGGAATGGGTATTGTGGAAAATGGTGCTTTGGCTGGACAAAGACTGGATGATATTTACAAGGAATATAAAGGAGAACTTACTGGAAAAAAGGTTTATGAAAAATATCCAAATAAATTTCCGCTTCTTATAAAATATCTGGACGTAAACGACAGACTTTCTATTCAGGTGCATCCAAGCGATGAAGTTGCCTTAAAAAAACACAATGAATTTGGAAAAAGCGAATCTTGGTATATAATGGAGGCAAGTGATGATGCAACTTTAATTATGGGAATGAAGCCTGGTATTACAAAAGAAAAATTTTTGGAAAAAGTAGAAAAAAATGATTTTGATGGATTATTTGAAGAAAAAACTGTTAAAAAAGGTGATTTTATTGATATTACACCGGGAACAGTTCACGCCTCATTAAAAGGAAGCGTACTTTTTGCAGAAGTTCAGCAAAATTCAGATGTTACTTATAGAATCTATGATTTTGACAGAATTGATGAAAACGGGAAAAAAAGAGAACTTCATTTACGAGATTCGGCTGATGTAATAGATTTTGGAAAAGAAGTTAAAATAAAAAATACTGAGTTTGATGCTTCTGAAAATGGGAAAGATATTTTGAGAAAACATATTATAGAAAAAGAATACTATTCAATTGATAAAGTAAAATTTACTGATTCTTTTGAAGATGTAAACAATGAAAGCATGACAATTTACTCGATTCTGGAAGGAGAAGGAAAAATTGTATGGGGAGGAAATGAAGAACTTCCAGTCAAAAAAGGTGAAACAGTTTTAATTCCTGTCGGAATCAACACAAAAACTATTGGAAATTTTGAAATTTTGAGAACAATAATTTAAATAAATACGGGCAAAGATTCTAGCTTAATTTTTAAGTGATAAAGATGAATTGCCTTGTTTTTTTATCAGGAATATGTTATCCTATTGATACTAATAGAAGTTCGGAAATACGATAAAAAAATTAAACTAAAAAGGAAAGAAAATTGAGAAAAAGAATTTTAATGACAGGAACAATGCTAATGACTTCCTCTTGCAGTGCTATAAGTGGAGTTGGAAGTGTAGTTGGCGGAACAATAAAGGCTGCAGGTGGGATAACAGGAGCAGTTATTAGCACTTCAGGGAAAATAATTGGCGGAATTATAGGTGGAAAAGATGGTGAAATAAAAGCTAAAAATACAAAATATAAATTTTCAGGCTCAGAAGTGGAAATAACGAATGGAAAAACAGTTGTTACAGGAATATTGACACATAACGGAATAACTAAAAGAAATCTAACAATAGAAGTTCCATGTTTTGACAAGAACAATGCAAAGGTTGGAGATGCCGTTGATAATATAAGTTCCCTTTCCAAAAATGAAAAATGGGAATTTCAGGCAATTATTAATACAGACGAAGTAAAAACTTGTAAGCTGAAAGACACTTATATTTATGAAGCTGGAGCAAATACTATTAACATTGGTGATGATAGTAATATAGAAAGTATAGAAAGTGATGATGAAGAGCAAATTGATTAATTAATAAATCTAAATGGAGGAAACTATGACGGGAATTATCGCAGCTGTGATTGAAGAAGCCGAGGCAATAAAAAAAGAAATTGAAAATATAAAGGAAATCGTAATAAACGAGATATCATTTTTTACTGGGAAATTTAATGAAAAAGAGATTGTATTTGTACAATCTGGAATTGGAAAAGTAAATGCAGCAATTACAGCAACTTTGTTAATTGAAAAATTTAATGTGAAAGAAGTAATTTTTTCAGGGGTAGCTGGATCGCTGGATGCAAGACTAAAAATAGGGGATGTAGTTATCGGAAGAGATATTGTTCAACACGATGTCGATGCTACAGCATTTGGATATAAAATGGGACAAATCCCTCAAATGAAAGAATGGGCCTTTGAATCAGATAAAGATTTGATTGAGAAAACTGCGAAAATAAATAATATAAATCATCAAATACTGCTTGGAAGAATTTTGACAGGGGATCAGTTTATAAGTAAAAAGGATGTAAAAATTCAATTGGGAAAAGATTTTGATGCACTTTGTGTGGATATGGAAAGTGGAGCCGTAGCTCAGGTATGTGCGAGATTAGGTATAAAATTCCTGATAATCCGTTCAATATCTGATTCAATTACTGATGATTCAGGGATGGAATATACAAGTTTTGTAAAACTTGCGGCAGAAAATTCCAAAAAAATATTAAAGGAAATTATTTAGAAATTAAAATTTAATTGTAAAGAATAAAGAAGGGAGAAAAAATGAGTTTTCGATTAAATCCGTTTAAAGTAATGAGAGCTATTGGGATTGTTGCAATTTTTGTTTATGCTATAGTGCTAATAATAGGATATAAAAATTCAAAAGTTACTACAACGGATAGCATTACAAAAGATATGAAAATCAGAAAAAAAGATTTTTATAATTCTAAAGAATATAAGAACAATTTAACTTTACCAACTCAAGTTATAGAAAATAATAACGAAACAGTCGCTAAGGAAATTGAAAATACTAAGCCTGCACAGTCGATAGATTTACCAAAAGATGACAATAAAAATCAAGTAAAAGTCGATGAAAATGCTGCTGAAAAGAAAAAAAAAGAAGAGCAGAAAAAGTTAGAAGCACAAAAATTAGAACAAGCAAAAATAGCCGAACAAAAACGTCAAGAAGAGGCTAAAAAGCAAGCACGTAAACAAGCAGAAGAAAAAGCAAAAGCTGAAGCTAAAAAAAAGGAAGCTCAGACTCCAAAAGGACCAAGAAAGTATATACAAGTAGCTTCAGTAGGTTCAGAATCTTCAGCCAAAGAAATAACTAAAAAATTAGGAAAAAATTTTTATTATAAAAAAACAACAGTAAACGGAAGAACAGCCTATGTTGTAATGTCAAATATGACAGATAATCCTAATACATTAAAAGCTATGGAAAATCAGGCAAAAGCAAAAGCTGGCGGTGGATATATGATTCGTTCCGTTGGAAAATAGAATAGAGTAAAAAATATAAAAAAACTAAAATTTATAGAAAGTTGAAAATGAAAAATAAAATTTTATGAATAAAAATTATAAAGGAAATATATTACCAAAAGAAATTGTTGACAAAATAAAAATTGCTAAAAATATAATCTTAACAGCACATATTAATCCAGATGGAGATGCACTTGGTTCTCTTTTAGCATTTTATTTTATGATAAAAGCATACTGTAAAAAAAATAATATGGAAAAAATGGTAAAAATTGTTGTTGATGACAAATTGCCAAAATATATGCGACATTTTGAAGATACAAAACTGATTTTTAATTATGAAAGTTTTGTAGATGAATTTAAAAATAATTTTCAGAATAATGAAAAATTTGATTTGTTTATAAGTTTGGATTGTGCAAATGAAGAAAGATATGGGAAATCTGTTGAAATAAAAAGACAAAGTGAACAGTCAATCAATATTGACCATCATATAAGCAATACTGAACATGCTGATTTTAATTATGTGGAAAGTATTTGCAGTACAGGAGAGCTTTTGCATCAGTTTTTAGAAGTTTTTGATATTGAATTAACTAAAAAAATAGCGGAATATATGTATCTTGGAATTATTAATGATACAGGCAATTTTAGACACGATAATGTTACAGAGCATACTTTCCTCGTCTGTTCCAAATTAATTGGAGCAGGAGCAAATAATCATAAGATTTCAAACATTATTTTTGAAATGAGTGAAAAAAAGGTTGACCTTATAGGCGAAGTTTATAAAAATAAAATAATTGATGAAAATTATAAATTTGCAAGCTATTATTTGACAAGTAAAAAAATGAAAGAGCTTGGTATTGAAAAGGATGAAACAGATGGGACAGCTGAAATGCTTCTTCGTATTGAAGGAATGGAAATATCGTTATTTGTGAGAGAAGATGCAGATGGTGCTTTGAAAGGGAGTTTTCGTGCCAATGATAAGTATAATGTAAATGAAATAGCTTCTATTTTTGGCGGCGGTGGGCATATAAAGGCTGCTGGATTTAAAACAAATTTATCATTTGAAGAAATTTTGGAAAAAACTTATGAAAAGTTAAAAAAGTAATATTGTTGAAAAATTAAATAAAAACCAGTTAAAAGTTAAAGTTAAAGAATTAAAATATTTAATTCTAAAAGTTTTTAATTTTTAAAGAAAGGGGATTTTTATGCTTGAAACGTTTAATATGTTTAATTATCTAAAAATGATAGGATTTTCAAATACTGAATTAGCTGAAAATTTTCAGACAATTGAAAAAGCAAATCAGAATATTAATGAATTTCTGGACAACAATCCAAATGCTGTTTTACGAAAAATAAAATGCAGTTATTCGGATGAAGAAAAGAAACATTTACAATTTAATATTAAAATGGAGGTGGTGAATAACTAGTGAACAAAAAAATAAAGAAAATAGCTGTACTCCTATGTTTTGGAATGTTAATCAGTTGTTCATCAGTTGGAAGAAGAGTAGTTTCGGATTCAGAAGTTGTTTCACGAGATACAGTTGTTAGTAATAGTATTTCAGAAATAAAAGAAAAATTTAATGATGAAATAAGACCACAAAACGTAGGAATTTATAAAAAGGGATTTAGAAACTGGAAAGTAATTTTATATGGAAAGCAAGCATATTATCTGGTGTTTGTAACAGAAGATGGAAAAATAGTTTCAAGTGAAAGATTAGATTACAAGTAAAATAAAAAAGGGGAGTTTTTAATTCCCCCTAAATTTTTTAGTATACTTAATATTTTGTGAGAATAAAATTTCAAAAAAGTTATCATTTAAGTTAAATTATAATTATAGAAAATTGAAAATGTCTATTTTTCATTTTCATTTTTTTGGTAAGTTTCAAGATTATTGAAAACATTGATTAAGCTGTCTGAATCAATATCATAGTACATATTATCATCGTTATGTGATTCTTCAATTTTAGCAATTTCTTTTTCAATTTCTAAGTTTTCGTTTTTATTCTCAATTTCGTCAGGTTCTTCCTGAATGACTTCATTTTGAGCAGAGTCAGAAATATCCGTTTCTTGTGCCTTGGCAACTTTTTCTTTTACAGCATTATTAGTTTTTTCAGATTCTGATAAAGTGTCTTCATTGAGTTTAAAAATAATATCAAAAAAGACAAAAAAATCGTTAATTGCAGAGTTTTCCTTTTCTGTTTTTAACATAAGGATAGTTCCTTCAAGTAAAGCTATTAAAATTCTGGCTGTTGTTTCTGGAACGATATTTTCATATTTTTCGGGAAAAGCATATTTTAAAGTTGTTATAAAAAATGAGAAACGAAGCTCTATTTTTTTATACGATTTTACAAGTTCTTCCCGTATATTCTTATTAATATCGGAAAGTTCCAGTGCCAAATTTCCCAATGGACTCCCACCATGAAATTTGTTGTTGACAATATTTTCAAAATATTTTTCAAAAAAATAGTGAAATTTAGAAATTGACAAATCGTCCACATTGTTATTAAAAAAATTGATTAGATTTTCCGTATGATATTTTATAACGGTAATAAGAAGCTCTTCTTTACTTGAAAAATATTTATAAAAAATGTCGTTAGGCATATCGCACGCTTTGAAAATATCAGTTAACTCAGTATTTTTATATCCTTTATAATAAAAAAGTTTAGCACTTTGCTGGGTTATGAAGTTTTTACTATATTTTTTAGTCATTAAATTTACCTCTTTAAAGTAGTTTGAATATATTTTATAATTTAATTTGATGATTGTCAATAAAATAATTAAAAAAGAAAATAAAAATTAATAAATAAATTGTTTTATCTAATTTGTTACAAAATAATAAGTAAAAGGATGTGATTTTATGAAATACAATTTTGATGAAATTATCGACAGAAAAAATAATCATTCTGTGAAATACAAAGAACTTACAAAAAAATTTGGAGTAGATGATGTCATTCCGCTTTGGATTGCTGATATGGATTTTAAAACAGCACAGCCAGTAATTGATGCTCTTGAGAAAAAAGTTCAGCATGGAATTTTTGGTTATGTTTACCGTCCTGATGAATATTTTGAGTCATTTATAAATTGGCAAAAGAAACGATTTGGGTGGGAGCCGAAAAAAGAGCTGCTAAGTTTTAGTATAGGAATTGTACCTAGCCTTGGAGCGTTAGTACAGCTATTTTCTGAAAAAGGTGATAAAATATTGATTCAGACACCTGTTTACTCTGAATTTTATGATATTAATGAAGATAATGAGAGAATTGTCATTGAAAATAGGTTTATTGAAAAAAATGGAGAATATTCACTTGATTTGGAAGATTTGGAAAATAAATTAAAAGAAAATCCTAAATTATTCATTTTCTGTAATCCGCATAACCCTTTGGGACACGTGTGGACTCGTGAAGAGCTAAAAGCAATTGGAAACTTATGCAGAAAATATAATGTTCCAGTAATATCAGATGAAATTCATGCAGATTTGACATTGTGGGACAATAATCACATTCCAATGGCAAGTATTTCTGAAGAAATTCGTCAAAATACCATAACTTGCACATCAACTGGAAAAGCCTTCAATCTTGCGGGACTTCAAAGTGCAACAATTGTTTTTAACAATCTGGAAGTAAAGGCAAAATTTGATAAGTTCTGGAAAGATCTGGAAGTTCATAGAAACAATCCATTTAATTTGGTTGCTACAATTGCGGCATATTCTGATGAAGGTGAAGAATATTTGAATCAGTTAAAAGAATATTTGCAAAATAATATTTTATTCTTAAATGATTTTTTTAAGGAATATATTCCTGAAATTACGCCAAATATTCCACAAGCGACGTATTTAGTGTGGCTGGATTGCCGAAAATTATGTGAAAAATTCGGATTTAACCAGAAGCAGCTAGAAGAATTTATGTTAACAAAAGCAAAATTAGGACTGAATGAAGGGCGAGTTTATCAGAAGGGATTAGAAGGATTTATGAGATTGAATGCTGCTTGTCCAAGAGCGGTTCTAGAAAAAGCATTGAATCAGTTAAGAGATGCGATTTTAAATGAAAAATCTAAATAAAAAAATATTTAATAAGCAATAATAAAGAGTTGTATTTAATATTAAGGGTCATAAAAATGGTATAAATATAATAATATTAAAAGAATTTAATAAATATTTTCTACATATGAAATTGTATAATATACTCATAATTTTTGAGAATCAAACTAAAAAAATTGAATTCAAGTAAAATAGTTAATAATTTATTCTATATTTTAGAATAGAACTGGAGGAGGTGCAATTTTTTATGGAGAATATTAAAGAAATTTATTTAGCTGGAGGATGTTTCTGGGGAGTAGAAAAATTTTTTAAAATGGCTCCAGGTGTCATTGAGACTACTGTTGGGTATTCAAACGGACAAACTTTGGATACCAATTACCAAATTTTAAAAATGACGGATCATGCAGAAACAGTGCATATAAAATACGACAGCAGCGTTATTTCTTTAGATAAACTTCTTACTTATTATTTTTCAATAATTGATCCTACAAGTGTTGATAGGCAGGGACTTGATGTAGGTCGTCAATACCGTACTGGAATTTATTATGTAGACGAAAGCGATTTAAATATAATAAAATTAAAAGTAGAAAATGAACAAACTAAATATTCTAAAGATATTCAAGTGGAAATTAAGCCGCTAAAACATTATATTCTAGCCGAAGATTATCATCAAGATTATTTAGAAAAAAATCCTACTGGTTATTGTCATATTGATTTAGATAGTGCCAAAAAAATTTTTTATACAAAATAGATTGTATAATTACGACAAATTAAAAAAATAAAAAAGGTGTATTGTCAAGTTAAGTGCAACAAAAAAGTAAAAATAATATAAAAAATATTTTTCTCAAGAGCAGAATCTTTTCTGCTCGTAATTTTTTTTATGCTATCGTGTCATCAAAATGATAATCTTCTGATGAACGGTAGCCCAATATTTTTCTGCATCTTCCATTTAATGCTTCCTGTATCTTCAGCATCTCCTTTTCTTTCTCATTTATGCTCCTTCCTTTGGGCAAAAATTCCCGTATTAAGCCGCTTGTGTTCTCGTTCGTTCCACGCTCGTAAGAAGAATATGGATGGGCAAAATATACTTTCATGTTTCTGCTTTCAAGCTCTGTCAGCCTGCTAAATTCTGAACCGTTATCCGAAGTTATTGACTTGAAATTTTTTGAATAGCTTTTGCAATGCTTTGTTAATATTTTCTGCGTTCAGTTTAGCTAAAAACAGGATATGGGCATATCTGCTTTTTTTGTCGACTAAAGTAATTATGCAGGCTTCGTTTTTGCCATTTTTCCCCTTGACTACATCAATTTCATAATGCCCTTTTTTCTGAACAGCTGTTAATATGTTCAGGTCTTCTCTCAATGGAATTTCCTAAAACTTTTTTGTTCTTCTTAGGATTACTATAACCATTTGTCTTCTTTCTAGGCTTAAGTTTAACAAATTTTGGAAGATGACTTTATTCCATCTATTTGACCTCTATGAATCATTTCATATACAGTTTTAGTGGACGGGACAACTTTATCAGGATTGTTACTCTTGTAAACTACACAGAAAGCGTCAATACTAAATTTTCTGTACTCTTTTTTTTACTCTGTCGGAAGAAAAAGGAGTAAAGGCAAGAGTGGTAAATGTTTCTACGATAAAACCGCTAGATACGGAAACAGTTCTAAAAGTTGCGAAAGAATGTAAATTTATTGTAACAAGTGAAGAACATTCTGTAATTGGAGGACTTGGAAGTGCAGTTTCAGAATACTTGTCAGAAGTTCATCCAACAAAAGTTGTAAAACATGGAATACAGGATGTTTTTGGACAAAGTGCAGATGGAG
>ERZ773010.1595-NODE-1595-length-14017-cov-3.284773_pt1 | contig 14017 bp, 10 predicted proteins | sample MGYA00580842_ERZ773010 | MGnify/ENA primary metagenome ERZ773010 (study PRJEB29015, sample SAMEA2737982) | human oral metagenome | biome: human oral; feature: human-associated habitat; material: dental | place: China | collected 2107 ...
GACGGGGGCGAACATTATATATTCTATGCCTCCCTTATCGGTATGCCTACTCCTACCCATTAGGGATCGACCTAGCAGAACGATGCCTGAAATCACCCCAGTGCGAGGGCAAAGTAGTCAAGGAGCATACTCCGAAGAAGGAGCATCGGTGCCCTCGGCCTAGCCATACCCATTGTATACCTACTACCTAAGAGGGGCGAGTATACACGTGTGTATACAATAGTGTACCCACGTGTACACAACTGTATACACACGTGTACACTCCATCGCTCTAAGTATGCATGCGGTAGAGCTCTTTGTATACGCATTTCCTCGGGGCTAACGTCTAGACACTCTCGAGATACGGCTAAGGCTCCCTCGGATATGAACGGATATCCCCGAAGGGCCAAAGAATGGAGTGCACAAAGGTAATCATGCACCGCCCCTATCCGACACTGGGGGATAGAGAGCCCGATGCAAAAGCTCTATCTTTGTGCCCGTATACGATATTAAGCAGATGAATACCCCCACCAAACCCACCCTCAGGGAGAGACTCCACATGATGCGTAGGCGCAATCGTGCCCGAAAGCGTTCTGTGATAGCTCTCATCAGATCACACCTTGATAGCTCACGCTACTAGGGCTACAACTGGTGGGACGATCATGCCTCGACCTTCTAGCTGCCACGGTTCATTGACCTACACCTCGAGCCCAAGAAGAAGATCAATCTTTTCTCCTGCTTCTAGAATCCCCTGATGCTCATCCGCTACTACAAAGGGGTGAAGATCTTCCTATCAGGTGAGAACCTTACCAATAACGAGCACTTTGGCTTCCATCCCCGCATGCTCGACCATAGGATTAATGAGGTGGACCTAGCCCTAGGCTTTGAGTTCAAGGAGGATCCCAAGCACTACCACTTCCCCCTCTGGATCTACCAGAACGAGTTCATTAGCCCAAGTGCCAGCCTAGAGGGTATACGTACGCTCCTAGAGCGGATCAACGATCCCTCCACCCGCCGCAGGGCGGGACGTAGTTGCTTCATCGGGCAGATCTCCAGCCACGACAACGGCGGGATGCGAGGGCGACTGATCGACCTACTGAGCCCCATCGGACAGATCGACTGCGCAAGGCGGTACCGTCACAACACCGAAGAGCTCCTGGAGGTCTACGGGGATGACAAGTTTAAGTACCTCGCCAACTACCGCTTCAACCTCTGCCCAGAGAATTCACTAGGCGAAGGCTACATCACCGAGAAGGTCTTCGACAGCATACGCGCAGGCTGTATCCCCATCTATTGGGGTGCTTACCTAGAGCCTGGCATCCTTAACCCCAAGGCTATCCTACGCTTCGAGGAAGGGAAGGAACAAGAGTTCTATAACCGAGTGAAGGAGCTGTGGGAGAACGAAGCGGCCTACGAGCAGTTTATCCTCGAGCCTCCCTTCGTGGAGGGAGCAGCAGAGCGCATCTGGGAAATCCTTCAGGGGCTTCGTGAGCGCCTTGCCCCTCTTGTGGAGGAAGGATAATTCTCTCCCTTCAACAGACAGAGCCAATAAACACAGCGGAGGCTACATGCATTATACTGCATGTAGCCTCCACCTCTTCTAACAACTCACTAATAATACTCGTTACGCTTGCTTAGCGGAAGAGTAGCTTTCCATCCTTAGCATCGAGGGTAATCACGCTGGAGCGATCAACCGAACCAGAGAGAATACTCTTCGAGAGCTCGTTGAGGACGTTGTGCTGGATCACACGGCGCACAGGACGAGCACCAAACTCAGGGTCATACCCAGCCTCTGCTATCCAGCTGACGGCGGCATCCGTGTAGTGCAGTTCTACACCTGTAGAGGCCAAGACATGGGCGGTAGCGTCTAGCTGTAGACGGACGATACGCTCGATATCGGACTTGGTCAGAGGCGTGAAGACGATCGTCTCATCGATACGATTGAGGAACTCAGGGCGGATCGTCCGCTTCAGGAGATCCAGCACCAGCTCACGAGTCTCATCGATCGTCTGCTGCATCTTGCCGTCGGGGACATTGGCGAAACGCTCACGTATGAGGTCAGAGCCCATATTGCTCGTCATGATGATGATCGTATTCTTGAAGTTCACCACCCGACCCTTATTGTCCGTCAGACGGCCGTCATCCAGCACCTGGAGGAGGACATTGAAGACATCGGGGTGTGCCTTCTCGATCTCATCGAAGAGGACGACCGAGTAGGGCTTGCGACGAATGGCCTCCGTCAGCTGTCCTCCTTCGTCGTAGCCTACGTATCCCGGAGGAGCACCGATGAGACGAGTGGCGGAGAACTTCTCCTGATACTCACTCATATCAATACGAGTGAGCATCGTCTCGTCATCAAAGAGCACCTCAGCAAGAGCCTTGGCAAGCTCCGTCTTCCCCACACCCGTAGTGCCGAGGAAGAGGAAGGAGCCTATCGGACGCTTGGGATCCTGAAGGCCTGCACGCGAGCGACGAACAGCGTCGGCCACAGCCTCTATAGCTAGCTCCTGCCCAATGACACGGCGATGAAGTTCGTCCTCTAGATGGAGGAGCTTCTCACGTTCGCTCTGGAGCATCTTCCCTACGGGAATGCCCGTCCAACGAGAGACGATATCGGCGATATCCTCTGCCCCAACTTCCTCACGTATCATCGCACCTTCCTCACCCTGCGCTGTGGCGAGCTCGGCCTGTGTGGCTGCGATTTCTGCCTCCTTCTCCTTGAGCTTGCCGTAGCGGATCTCTGCTACCTTGCCGTAGTCACCGACCTGCTCAGCACGCTCAGCCTCGAAGCGAAGACGCTCGATGTCGATCTTAGCCTGCTGGATACGATTGATGAGCTCTTGCTCCCGCATCCACTTGGCCTTGTCGGTGGCCTCCAGCTCCTTGAGGGAAGCGATCTCCTTGTTCAGCTCATCGAGCTTGGCCTCATCGTTCTCTCTACGGATGGCCTCACGCTCGATCTCAAGCTGTGTAATTCTTCGTCCGATCTCATCGAGGTCCTCAGGGAGGGAGTCGATCTGCATCCTCAGACGGGCAGCGGCCTCGTCCATGAGGTCAATAGCCTTGTCGGGGAGGAAGCGATCGGTGATATAACGATCGGAGAGACGTACAGCAGCGATGATCGCATCATCCTTGATTCGCACCTTGTGGTGGTTCTCATACTTCTCCTTTAGTCCACGAAGGATAGAGATGCTACTGGCCTCATCGGGCTCCTCGACCATGACCATCTGGAAGCGTCGCTCCAGAGCCTTATCCTTCTCGAAGTACTTCTGATACTCGTCGAGGGTGGTAGCACCGATAGCACGCAGTTCGCCACGAGCTAGCGCAGGCTTGAGGATATTAGCAGCATCCATAGCTCCCTCTCCCTTACCGGCACCGACAAGGGTGTGGATCTCGTCGATGAAGAGGATGATCTCACCTTCGCTCTTGGTGACCTCGCCGACGACGGCCTTTAGACGTTCCTCGAACTCACCCTTGTACTTCGCCCCAGCGATGAGGGCACCCATGTCGAGGGAGTAGACCTGCTTGGAGCGTAAGTTCTCGGGGACGTCTCCACGGACGATACGATAGGCGAGCCCTTCGGCGATGGCGGTCTTCCCCACACCGGGCTCACCGATGAGGATTGGGTTATTCTTCGTCCTACGGGATAGGATCTGCAGGACTCGGCGGATCTCATCATCACGCCCGATGACAGGGTCAAGTTTGCCCTCACGGGCACGCTCACAGAGGTTGATCGCATACTTACTAAGGGAGTTATACTGCTCCTCGGCATGCTGGCTGGTCACACGGTTACCCTTGTGGAGCTCTTCTACGGCCTTCTTGAGGTCAGAGATATTCACCCCGAAGTCGGACTTCAGCATGCGAGCAGTAGGGCTATCCACGGTGACAAGCGCCATGAGGATGTGCTCAATGGCTACATACTCATCCTGCATCTCACGGGCAAGATCCTCAGCCTTGTTGAGTACCTCGTTGGCACTCTGGCTAAGGTAGGGTTCACCACCGGACACCTTGGGCAGGTGCGAGAGGGCAGTGTTGTTGGCTTCCTCTACTCGGGCACGCTGTACAGCGAGCTTGGAGAAGAGGAAGTCCATCAGACTATCTCCTGTCGAGAGCAAGCTCCCGAGCAGGTGCGCAGGCTCAATAGACTGGTTGCCATTCCTGCGAGCCAGATCGATGGCAGCCTGTAGAGCCTCCTGCGACTTGATTGTATATTTATTAATATTCATCTTCGTTGTTTATTTCTGTGAACTTCGTTGTCCACATCAGCCCTACTCCAAAGGCCGTACCCAAGCTAATAAACTGACAATAAGTCATATAGATGAGACTTTTCGTCCTATTCACCCCTATTTCATCCGCCAATATGTCAGCATCTTAGCCTTACTTCCTCCCCCCTCATCTCTCAAGCACTGCCCCTAAATCCATACAGCCATTCAAGGGAAGAGCACACAAACTCTTACCACATAGAGGCGAACACACTGACAGAAAACAAGCACAACCAATTCAAAGCAAGGAGGATACAAAACAAGGGAACAGCCCCAAAGCGACTTACTATAACTCGCTTTCACGACTTACCATAACTCGCTCCGACGAGTTACCATAACTTTTCCGAGCGAGTTACCACAACTCGTTTTGACGAGTTATGGCAACTCAATGATCCCACCTGTAAATCCTGCTTCTCTGCCTGAATAACTCACTTAAAGACTACACAACATACTATCTGAAACTTGCCTCACTCCTCCCATTCCATCCCAACGAGTAAGGTAGTTCCCATTGATGCTATTCAGAGGTATATACACCGCTTTAGGTTTAATCGGAATTTATTATATCTTCGCAGGCGAAATGCTCCACATGGTAGATTTCACTTGAGTTGGGGTAAGTCAATGGGTGGTATTAACAACCCATTTGGCAACCGTAACATCTCCATCTCAAGGATAATTGAAAAGAAGAAATGGGCCTCTCCACAAACGTAGGCAAGGGGACAAGCTCACCCTTCGGTGGCGACTTCTTTGCTGTCGCATATAACGAAAGCAGGCAAGGCTATAATCTCTCATGGTAACTAGAAACAAATGATGATAAAGAAAACAATCCTATGTACCCTCGGGCTCTTCTTCGGTCTCGGGACAGCTACGGCTCAGGTGCGTCAGAATGTCTTTGGCGTAGAGCTCGGATCTCATAATACTGCTCTATACGACCTCTCTCTGGGAAGTCACTTCTCCGTCTCTACTCGCGCTGGATTTGGTCTAGGCTTAGGTTTTAGCACAAAGAAAGACGCAGAAGGTAAGCGTGTTGCATTCGGAGGCATTATTCCCTTCGCGAATATTGAGCCACGCTGGCATTTCTCAAGTAAGTCCTCAAGCGATGTGTATCATACAGGAGGTTACCTTAGCCTACGTTTCGGTGCGGACTGGGATCGAATGACACTCTTTGGCCCCTCCTATCCCAAGGGATATGATCGCCCACAATATACGCTCTCCTTTGGTCCCTACTTTGGTTGGATATTTGGCGTTACAGATAACAGCTACATACGACTCTCAGCTGGGATTGACTTCTTCCGAACCAAGATGAGCTACTCCAGTGGAGGGCATTACTGGAGAAGTAATAACACAGAGAGCCTCATTCCCATTGGACTAGAGATGGTCTATGGTATTCGCTTCTAGCGATAGGAGATTTACCAAGACTCCCTCAATACATTCTAAGAGAAGTTCTCTTCTTAGCTAATCACAGGCACGGGGCGGTATTCAAGGATTTGGATACCGCCCTGCGTGTATTCAGTTTTGTAGGCTTAGGGATGGGCGGGAAGTCATGGGGGAAGGAGTTTCCCGTTTTAAGGCAGAGTGGGGACAAAAGGACTGCGCTGGAAGAAGCCCCCAGAAGACGAAACACCTCCAGAGGCTCATACCGAGCCACAGAGCTGTCGCTCCTCTACGAGGAAGACCCTTTGATCGAAGACAGAGAAAGAAAAGAAAGGGCAACGCCCCATGATGGATGACCATCATGGGGCGTTGCCTTTTGCTATTAGCTCCCTCAATGCGTAACGATGAATATGTAAGCCCGGGTGGCTACATACACCGACGGAGAGAGGGAAGGGCTGTCAGAGGACTACTTCTTTGGAGCAGGCTTTGTGGTGCTAGTAGTTGCAGCAGATGTAGCCTTGATGCCTAGAGCATCCTTCACGGCCTGTGTCAGATCAAGCGCTGTGCTACCAGTGGCTAGTAGTGTACCAGACTCAAAGATATAGGCACAGCCCTGAGCTTCACAGACCTTGCTGATGGCAGTCGTTACCTTCGTACGGATAGGAGCCATGAGCTTCTCCTGCTCCTTCTGGATCTCTTCCTGCATCATCTGGTAGCTGTTCTGTGTACGAGCTTCCATCTCCTGTAGCTCCTGCTGACGACGCTTCTTGATGACTTCGGTCATCGTAGCTTCTTCCTTCTGGTAGGCCTCTAGCTTCGTCTTCATCTCATCCTGCATGCGCTTGATTTCAGCATCATACTGCTTAGCTAGATCTTGGATCTTCGTGGTGGCAGCCTTCACGTCTGGCAGAGCCTCCATGATTACTGCGGTATTGACGATACCGATCTTCTGTTGAGCCTCAGCTGAGAGTACAAGTGGGAGCATGAGGAGTAGTGAAATCAGAAACTTCTTCATTTGTTTGTCTTCTATTACGTTAATTGTTTTGTTACTTCAATTCGGGAGTTATCGGCTCAGTCCGAGCTTCGCTGTGATAGCCTCACTGACATCGAGAGCGGGGTCAGCATAGACAATCTTGGAGCTGGAGCGATCGATGATGATCTGATAGCCCTGAGTACGAGCTAGGTCCTTCATCGCAGCCCATACCTTATCTTGGATTGGCTTCATGAGGGATTCACGCTTCTTGAACAGCTCGCCCTCTGGGCCGAAATACTTACGTTTGAGTTCGTAAGCTTGCTTCTCGATCGATACGATGGACTCTTCGCGTGCCTTCTTCTGCTCAGCCGAGAGGAAGACGACATCACTCTGGTAACTCTTGTAGGCAGCCTGTGCCTTATTCTCAAGGGTCGTTACCTCAGTCTGCCACTTCTTAGATAGGTCCTCGAGCTGACGATTCATCATCTCATAGGCGGGATCCTTCTTGAGAATGTAGTCCATATCTACGAGGGCGATCTTCTGAGCTTCGGCTACACCTAGACCAAGGAGTAGGGCGAAGAGAAAAAGCATCTTCTTCATAATTTGCATACTTGATTAGTGAAACACTTTCGTGAGAGATACTATGCCCGAGGGAGGTGACTAGAGGTCACGCCCGAGGACGAAGTGAATGTTGCTACCACCACGCTCCTGGTAACCATTGGGTCGGTCAAAACCATAACCCCAGTCAAGCCCTAGTAGCCCAATCATAGGCATCATCACACGTACACCTAGACCAGCTGAACGCTTGAGGTCAAATGGATTGTAGCGGCTGATGTCTTGCCAAGCGTTCCCTGCCTCGGCAAAGGCCAGCACCCAAACCGTGGTGGATTGCTCAAAGATAAGAGGGTAGCGGAGCTCTAGGCTAGCACGCATGTAAGAGTACGCATAGTCGTAATTCGCACCTGCGATAGAGCCGTTCTTATAGCCACGTAGACCGATCGTCTCGTTCATATAGCTCATCGATCCCGACATCATATCACCCCCCATATAGTATGTACCGAAGGGTGAACGCTTATACTTGTTGTAGCTATTGATAATCCCCCCTTCGAGGCGAGCCATGAGCACTGGCGTACGCTTGACTGTCGCAGGGTTCATCAGTGGCAGGAAGATCTTACCCGAATACTTCCACTTATGATACTCGATGAAGCGATAGCGGTCTGCCGTGGGCAACGTTGGGTTGGAATAGTCCTTCTTATCGAAGAGTGAGTAAGGAGGCGTAAGACTTACCGAGAGGGAGAACTCTGAGCCACGACGAGTATAGACGGGATTGTCTATCGAGTTACGATCGATGCGTAGCTCCACGTTGATGTCATTGGCACTACCGTGGTGGAAATTCTCAAATGTATTGTAGACCCAGTTATTGAGTCGGTAGTGGGTATAGTTGAGTGACGCCGTGAGCTGGAACCAGTTGTCGGGCCAATTCAGGCGACGACCATTGGCAATGGAGAGTCCAATTATGCTGAGTGACTTATCCGAGTCATACGCATTCTCGTATAGTGTAGAAGCACCATCGTTATACCCATTGTTATAACGATTGTAACCATAGCCATAGCCTCCATAGCCGTAGCCATACCCATAGCCTCCGGGATAATATCCCGAATTACGCATTTGACCGGAGTAGTAACGCTGGTCAATAGCTGTGGTACGAGAGTAAAACGCACTTACAGATAGGAGGTTTGGACGCTTCTTACCAAACCAAGGATCACTAAAGGAGATACTAATCTGGTTGTAGTAACGAGCGTTGGTCTGACCTGAGATAGAGAGCTTCTGCCCGTCACCCTGAGGAATAATCCCCTTATACATACTGGGGCGGAAGAGGTTCTGTATAGAGAAGTTCGTAAAGGTAAAGCCAATCGATCCAATCAGCCCCGTTTGGCTCCAACCAATCGATAGGTTAAGCTGGTCATTGCTCTTAGGAGTTAGATCATACTCGATGTCTACCGTCCCGTTCTGTGGATTTGGCACAGGCTTGGGGATGGACTTTTCGGCATCGAAGTGTCCGAGCTGATTGAGCATGCGGAAGGAGTTCATGAGATCCTCCTTACTGAAGAGCATGCCAGGCTTGGTATAGAGTTCTCGACGAACGACGTCTTCATACACGATGTCGTTGCCTCTGATCTTTACCTTATCAATCGTTGCCTGAGGCCCCTCAGAGATACGGATGTCCAGCGAGACAGAGTCTCCATCAATATTGGTCTCTACAGGATCCACACCTGCGAAGATGTAGCCATTGTTGTAATAGAGGTTGCTGACAGCATCTTCGTCAATCGATAGACGATTCTCTAGGCGCTTTTGGTCATAGACGTCACCAGATCGAATCCCGAGGACTTGCTCTAGGACGCTGGCTGGATACTTGGTATTACCTACAAATCGGATGTCCTTGATGTAATACTTCTTCCCCTCATTCAGTTTGAGATAAATATCAATCTTACGCTCACCTGGTACGGGTACGATGCTATCGGAGATTAGCTCTGCGTCTCGATAGCCGAATGCGTGGTACTTCTTGATGAGGTTTTGTAAATCCTCTTTATAGTCTGCATCGACGAACTTCTTTTGCTTGAAGATCTTGAGCAGAGACGACAGGGCACGTCCTCTGGAAAAGGAGAAGCCTTCGTTGGTCTTCCCCATAGCCATACGTAGCTGATGAGGTGTGAGTGCCTCATTACCCTCGAAGTAAATATTACGCACTTTCGTCTTACCACTACGATCAATGTCGATTGTTAAATCCACATAGCCCTGCTGTCCTGCAGTGTTCGTCTGCTTGATGGACATACGCATATCGCGATAGCCCTTTTCGTCGTAATACTTCTTGACGAGCTGGCGGGTACGATCTAGCACATTGGGAGAGACCTGCACCCCCTTACGTAGTCCTGTACGTTTCTCGAGATCTTCACGATCACCCTTAGAAATCCCTGTGAAGGAGACAGCATTAATACGTGGGCGCTCCGTGAGTGCAATCTCAAGGAAGACCTTGTTACCCTCATAGCGGCGTACGAGGACACGAGCATTTGAGAAGTACCCAGACTGTAAATAGCGATTGACTGCGGAGGTCAAGGCATTACCTGGGATTTGGATCTCATCGCCCACATTAAGACCTGAGAGGCTACTGAGGACGAAGTCATCGTAGCTTGTCGAACCTGTAATCTTGACCTCTGCGATGGTCTTGGTCACAGGGTGCTCGTAGCTCACCTTCGGATCTTGCACAACGGGACCTGTGGTGACAGCGGTCGTGTCAGGCACCGAGTGTAAGGAGCGAGGCTTAGCGTTTGCTACGCCTGAGCAGAGCAGGCCTACCAGGAGAAGGAGGGCGGGGAGTCTATAGTGCATAGAGTCTATTATAGTCATCGGGGAGGGCTAGGGTACTAATCCTCCAGTTGTATCTGTTCACTTGTCTTGCCAAAGCGCCGCTCCCGTGAGGCATAGGCGTCTAAGGCTTCTCGAAGGGCTTCCTTGCCAAAGTCCGGCCAATAGACGGACGAAAAGAAAAGCTCAGCATAAGCCACCTGCCACAGCAGGTAGTTGCTGATACGCTCCTCGCCCCCCGTACGTATCAGGAGGTCGGGATCTGGGAAGGGAGCTGTGTCTAGGTGACGGGAAAGCACATCCTCGTCTATGTCCTCTGGACGAAGGACTCCTCTCTGCACATCGCTCACGATGCCACGTACGGCACGCGTCAGCTCATCCCGTGAGGAATAGCTGAGTGCTAGGATGAGCGTAATCTGCTTGTTATGCTTAGTCTCCTCAATGCAGTCCATGAGGGAGCGACGAGCCTTCTCGGGGAGTCGCTCGAGATCTCCGATAGCACGTATGCGCACGCCTTCCTTCATCAGGTCAGGCGTCTCAGAGTGAATGGCCGAGACGAGTAGCTCCATCAGAGCATCTACCTCCTCTTTTGGTCGTCCCCAGTTCTCTGTGCTAAAGGCGTAGACCGTTAAGTACTCGACACCGAACTCTGCTGCGGCACGAAGGGTGGCACGTAGTGCATCTTGTCCACGCAGATGTCCATCGGTACGAGGGAGGCCTCGTTGCTTTGCCCAGCGACCGTTACCATCCATGATGATGGCCACATGACGTGGGATGAGTGTTGGGGAGACTTGCTCTTGTCCCTCGTGAGGAGACATGATCTTTGACACGTTTTCCTTACTTGTTTTCTATCTAACGAGGCATTACCCTCTACAAATATACTTATTATCTTCAGTTGCACCCTCTTTGGGGCGATTGGCTGAGGCTGATACTCACACCGAGGCTCCAATAGCCGTAGCTATCATATCCCTTCATGTTACCCATCCTATTCAGGCGGAGTGGGTCAGCCATCCACTCTTCTTCTGCGGAGGTAATCTCCAGCCGATCCGTGAAGGTGCGCCGATGCACCCACGAGAGGCTAAGCCCCACTCGACTACTGAGCTTGTACTTCACTCCCAATACACCATAGAGGCTCGGTGTGAAGAGCAGTGTTGGGCTTCCTTTGCCCAATGCTAGCCCCACTCCTAGGCCTAGATAGGGTGTCCAAGACCGAGTGAGGAGATAGCGATACTTATCACTGTATGGAAAGAAGTTAAACTCTCCCCCAAAGGCTAAATCCCAAAGGCCTCGGCTGAACTTCTGGGTACGCCCCGTCGGGAACGTATGCTCTCGTGCAACTCGCCCCTCCAGCCTCCTATAACCAAGCTCAGTCGTCAGTGACCAGCGCAGATCTAGAAGATGGCGAAGCGAAACAGCTATGCTTGGAGCTTGTCTGCCCCATAGATTCGGGCTCAGATCCCCTACGTAATAGGCTGTCCCGACACCGAGACCCAGTTCGTAGCGGTACTCTTGTGCCTCTGCTAGCCCTAGGGTAAACAACGAGAGAGCAAGCACACATAGCCACAGCCTCCGTATCATATAGCATGCCCCCGAGCTGCCACAAGGGCAATGTGATTAGTTATGCTCCTCGCGTCGGATCGTTCCCTCATAGAGTACGGATGCACCACCCGATACTCCGCGGATGAGGTAGATCTTCTTGGCATCCGCACCCTGCACAGCTAGTACAGGCGAAGAGGCGAAGTCTGTGGCCGTCAATCCTGCTAGAGCCACGGCACGCCCTGCCTCCCAGATCAACCCATTATCCGTAGAGATGTAGACGTATAGCCCTGTAGCTGTGGTCACGAAACGATAGAGACGTGATGTACCACGCTCTTGTATGATGCTCTCTTGGGTTAAGGCAGAGGGGAACCTGAGTTCAGTCGCCTGCTCAGCCCAGTCTATACCATTGGTCGTCAGCCAGCGACTAGTCGTCGCTGTACCTCGTGACGTACGCCCACCCACGAGGTATAGGGTCGAGCCCACATAATCCTCACGGTCTCTTGTAAACGTGTATCCACCCTCCAGAGGGAAGGACTCCGGTGCCTTATGCCCCAGCTTCATCCCCTCGGTAGGCGTGTAGGTTGCGAAGACGTACTTCCCTGCTTGACCCGCTACGGGAGCCAGTAGAGCTAGACGCTCGGACTTCTCTCCCAGAGGTAGTGTGCCGAGGATGCGTGTCACTGAGACTCCCGCAACCTGAGACCAAGTCGAACTCATCGTTTGGTAGAGCTTGCCAGCAGAGGTTGTAGCATAGCGTGTATTACCCATACGAGCCACAGAGGTCAGACGCTCCCCCGAAGGAATCCCCGAGAATACCCCTACTGTCCACGAGGTCGGTGTAGCAGTGAAGCTATGCAGAGCATTTGTACCAGCGCTTGTAACAAAGTAGCAATCCGTCGTCGTACCCTCTACGATTCGCTCCGTAAAGGCCGAAGTGATAGCGGGGAGGTTTGTTGGACTTGCCAGTCGTTGCCAGCTGAAGGTCTGTGGGTCATTTGTGTACTTCGAGAGGTGTACTCGATAGATATATTCGTTGCCACTGCCTAGCTGTGGGTTCGTCACCTTGTTTCGCACCCGTACACGGAGCTCAGAGACACCGCTACTCAGGTCATACACCTTGCTCGCCTTCCACTCCTCGAAGGCTCCATTTGTACCGACTGCCACATCGATTTTTGTACCATCGGCATTGAAAGCGACGATATTTAGCTTCACCTTATTCAGGGGCTGAGCGAAGGGCAGTGGCGAAGGATTGGTAATCAACCCTTCTTCGGAGTTTCGAATGGAGAAGGTAACCCGCTCCAGAGCCGCCTTAGCTGCCTTATCCTCTGAGGACAGGCTGAAGGTACGGATCTGACCGTTGAATAGCTGCACATCCTGGAGTTCAGCCTTCTTGCTCTTACAGCTCGGGCTGAGTGCAAGGGTACAGAGGGTAAGTGCGGGGATGAATAGCTGTGCGATGCGTCTCTTGCTCATGCTCCTTTATATAATAATATCGTTGAGAGTCTCTACTAAATAACGTACGAAGGTCTGTCTTTTGTCATCACGTCCCCATAAACTTCGCCACTCAGCGAACCCCATACAGACACGAGACTCCACAGCAAACCTAATCTAAGCTCTGGAGTGCAAAGGTATAAAGAATTTACCTACCCCCAGCCAGCTTGCTACAAAGGGTGTCGAGATAGCTTCGCAAAGCACTCTGATCACCTTACCTCATGAAGGACGTCACACCGTCCTCCAATAGGGGAAGCCCCCCCTCAAAATGTGCGTAGATAGGGCATTCCCAAGAGGCAAGAAACGACTTACCACAACTCGTCAAAACGACTTACCATAACTCGTCTGATCGACTTACCATAAGTCTCTGGAGCGAGTTATGGTAACTCGCTAGCATTCCCTATATCTAGGCATTATCGGCCTTCTCCAAAAGACACTTTCAGCTCTCGAGGAAGATCGAGAGGAGGGGAAGGAAGAGGTGGGAGAGAAAAGCACAAGGAGAGGATGGGAATCAAGTATCTCCCACAAGGACGCCTAACAACAGGCGAGCGGGAACATGCACTACGGCATCTCGTGACGGCCTACACCGTGATCCTCTTCACGCCAACGGGACAAAAAAGACTGCCCCGATAGCGTATTAGCCATCGGGGCAGTCTCCTTATATAAGATTGACGCGTCTACTACTCTGCGCTCTCAGCAGCAGGAGCTTCGGCAGCGGGCTTCGTGCTACGGCGTGAACGACGTGTCTTAGGAGCGGCCTTCTTCTCAGCCTTTTCCTTCAACATGTTCTCATTGTAGTCGACAAGCTCGATGAAGCAAATAGCAGCATTATCACCTAGGCGGTTGCCCGTCTTGAGGATACGGGTATATCCACCTGGACGGTCTGCAATCTTCTCAGCAACGGGGCCAAAAAGCTCCTTAACAGCATACTTGTTCTGCAGCTCAGCGAAGACCACACGACGTGAATGCGTAGAGTCCTCCTTCGCGCGAGTCAGCAGAGGCTCGACATAGACACGTAGTGCCTTAGCCTTAGCGACCG
>ERZ773010.1599-NODE-1599-length-13990-cov-16.788949_pt1 | contig 13990 bp, 14 predicted proteins | sample MGYA00580842_ERZ773010 | MGnify/ENA primary metagenome ERZ773010 (study PRJEB29015, sample SAMEA2737982) | human oral metagenome | biome: human oral; feature: human-associated habitat; material: dental | place: China | collected 2107 ...
AAGCCCTGACGCTGATGTTTGAACACGACCGCTCCGCCGCCCGTGGCGAAATGGCGGCGCGTAAATTGATTGTCTTCAAACACGACAGCGCGCTCGGCAGCCAGCCTGCACATAAACTGTTTGATGCTGTAAAAGTCGAACGCGTAAACGGCGAATCAGGCACGCCCGCAAGCGGTTTTGACGATTACAAAATCAGCGTGGTTTCAGACGGCCTGAATGGCGTGAGTGTGGAAGAGTTGCTTTAAAAAACATTTGAAAAAATGACCGCTTGTATCGCAGAAGTCGGTAGGGAGGGCTTCAGCCCACCATTTCAACAAATATAAAGGATTGATGGGCTAAAGCCCATCCTACGAAACTAATACAAATAAATTTCATAAAACCCATTCTTTAATTGTGAACACATATTGTATTATTTTTTGTGTTTATATTTGTGTTGTTTATTGATATAATAGCTTCCTTAATATGAAAGGAGTATTCAGTGAAAAATTTTATCCAAAACCTAGAGAACGAGTTTGTTGAAAAAAATCAGGAAAAAACAACGTTCAGTATTCGCCTTTCTGTAAAAGAAGATTTGATCTTGCAGGAAATTGCTGAAAGTTTTGATCTTTCGCGGCAGGAACTATTGCATCGTCTGATTACTGAGCAAATTATTGTTCCGTGGAAAAAGAGGTTTGAGGAACAGGCAAATGAGGAGCTAGAAGAAGTGGATACCGAACAATCAACTCGATATTTTTTACTTAATACTAATAAAGTCAATGATATTGATGATCATGATTTCATGTTGAAAAATCAGGTGGCGGCAGCATTTGAAGATGGTTATAAAGAAAAAATTGCTAAATTTAAAAAAGGTGATTGGGTATTTCTCTATGAATCAGGGCAAGGAATTATTGCATTCGGGCAAGCATCAGGTAGGTTAGAAAAAGCACCACATTATGGAAGAGAAGATAAAACTTACTATCAACGCTTAGAGGGTTTTACTCGTTTATCAAAAGCTATTAAGGCTAGCGAAATCAAAAGGATTTTGAACCGCTCATTCCCTTTTGCGCAAACCTTGGCGCAAATTACGGATGGGGAAAAGTTATTATTGGAGGTTCAAAAGCGATAAAAATAATCTATGGAAGCATATCATTTAGTAGCAGATTCACAATTACGGCGAGAATGTGACACATTTCAACAAAGTGCGGTCGATTTTTTAAATATTTCCCAATGACAAGATATAAGATCTTTCATCTATTTTTGATGAGATAAGCTATGTTAATGCTGATTACTTATGATATTTCTTTTGACGACCCAAACGGGCAAGCGCGATTGCGACGCATCGCAAAACATTGTTTAGATTACGGCGTGCGGGCGCAATATTCGGTATTTGAATGCGATGTCACGCCTGACCAATGGGTTATGTTGAAAAACAAACTGTTGGAAACCTACGATCCCACATGTGACAGCCTGCGTTTTTATCATTTAGGCAGTAAGTGGCGTAATAAAGTGGAGCATCATGGGACAAAACCAGCAATAGATGTATTTAAAGACGTACTTGTCATTTAGTTCGCTAACCTGTTGTTCTCATTAAAACCCTGATGGGATAGCGATCTTCGTTTTCTTTAACAATTTGGATGAATTAATCTATTTGTATAACGATGATGTGGTCGTTATACTGACTAAACTCCTTATCATAAAATCAGTTAGCGAAATACAGTATTTAATACGCTGATTTTTCTTGCTTTTTTAAATAGGGAGCAGCCGCCTCCGCGCGGCTGTGTGTTGAAACTGAAAATGAACATAGTAATAAAATTATGGCTTACTGCAGCCGCCTCCGCGCGGCTGTGTGTTGAAACTAAAAATGTTTCGCATTGATTTGGCGTTTAAGATGCAGCCGCCTCCGCGCGGCTGTGTGTTGAAACCCGGTGCCACATCCAAAACAAGATTTACCAATCGGCAGCCGCCTCCGCGCGGCTGTGTGTTGAAACCAACCTCAAATATCAAATCAAATACGAGGATTAGCAGCCGCCTCCGCGCGGCTGTGTGTTGAAACTCGCCCTCGTTATATTTTGTGTCCATATTTGGCACGCAGCCGCCTCCGCGCGGCTGTGTGTTGAAACATCTCACCTAAAAAACAAGAAAATGAGCAAGTGCGCAGCCGCCTCCGCGCGGCTGTGTGTTGAAACCGCTCCCCTCTTTTTCTTCGGTTTGCACCTCAAAGCAGCCGCCTCCGCGCGGCTGTGTGTTGAAACCAGACTTTATAGTCAATAGCAGCCCAGCTGGAACCGCAGCCGCCTCCGCGCGGCTGTGTGTTGAAACAAGCAGAAAATCAAAGCGAAATTTTGCGTTTGAAGCAGCCGCCTCCGCGCGGCTGTGTGTTGAAACATTTTGTACGATTGAGCGAGCAACCCGCGCTAATGTTTGGCAGCCGCCTCCGCGCGGCTGTGTGTTGAAACTGCGTTTGCTTTTGCTTCGGCATTACGTTTTAATTGGCAGCCGCCTCCGCGCGGCTGTGTGTTGAAACCATTTTTCGGCTGCGGTTAAATCCACAAGTTGGCGGCAGCCGCCTCCGCGCGGCTGTGTGTTGAAACCACGATCTTCGGCATACTTGGGCCAGCTGGCATGTGCAGCCGCCTCCGCGCGGCTGTGTGTTGAAACGCTAATTGTGGGTCTAACATATAAGGTTTATTTAGCAGCCGCCTTCGCGCGGCTGTGTGTTAAAACAATTACCGATGTTTTCTCCTGAAAATTGGCCGGCGCAGTCGCCTCCGCGCGGCTTTGTGTTGAAATACGCCTACCATTTCGGCGTATAAATGGATTGGCGCCGCTTTCGCGCGTTCTGTGAGCCATGTTTTCGTGCAACAAGTTGCACGCTACGAGGGATATTACATTTTCTAAGTCTTGCGTTGCCAGTTGCGTTTAAACGTTTTAAAATCGTTTTGCTTGAGTTCAAGGTTAGTGTTGAACTTAATCTTAAATGTGAACGTTAAATTATCTGCCATGAGGTAACCTTTATGGATAAAGACATTGATGTCCGTTGGATTGGTTGGGTGATTGCGCTGTTGCCGTATGAAATCGGTTTGTTATTTATGTTGTTTGGTTCAGCGACATTGATTCAGGTGCTGTTTTTCGGCACCTTGTTTTATGCTCTTCTGTGGGCAATCGTTGCTTTCTTCCGCAATCCTAAAGATGTCATACTGCTTTTGATTATCGGCTCAAAACTTTAAAAGTTGACCGCACTTTAAGATGCGCTGAGTACTGTATGATGAGCATGATATTGCTGTGCGATTTATTGATGGATAATAGGGATAATGGCGTTGTATTTTAATTTTCTACGTAACATAAGATTTAACCGATAGCCTCTGATTTCCTTAATGTATTTTTTGCTATTAAATTTTAATGAACATGTCACCGTTGTGGTGTAGAGCAGGGGAGTCTTTAATCAAAAGGCCAAGTCCTGTATTAAACTTAGCCTTTAGATTAAATAGATTCTATTTGGGAGAATGAATTATTATTCTGCTATCGGGATAATTTTTGTAGCGTGGGAACCTTTGTCGCCGTGAATGACTTCAAATTGTACTTTTTGACCTGCTTTTAGAGAGCGGTAGCCTTCCATTTCAATAACAGAATAGTGTGCAAAAATATCGGTATCACTGCCTTCTGCAGAAATAAAGCCAAATCCTTTTGCATTATTAAACCATTTAACAACACCAACTTCCATAATTTACACCTCTTATGGTTTTAGTTCTTCTCGAACCACATTTACTTCAATAAGACATACAGCCCTATCACCTTAATTTGCTGGTGATCATCTTTAAATAAATTTACTGTGTATGCAATAAGAAAAGTTTCAAAATCAAACAGAGATCACAAAAATTCATAAAAATAATGTGCAAAAACCCTTCAGCTTTTCTTCTTTGATGGCGAATTATTTGTGATTTTTTGTATTTTTATTCTGTTCCCGTAATTGTTTTGCCACTAAGGCAATAGCTTCTCCGCTGCCAATGCCTTGCGCCATGAGTTCTTGAATTTTTTCAACGGCACGTTGTTGCTGTTCATGGGTGAGATTTAGCAAATCGTTATCTAGCATTTTTGTCTTTCCTTTCATTTAAAAGTGCGGTGATTTTTTGCAATGTTTTTACCATTGAAAAGTTTGCATGAGATTTTGCCATTGCGCATCCAGTCCAGCTTGAATTGTCATCGGACGTTGAGTCAATGGATGAACAAAGGTTAATTTTTCTGCGTGTAACAGTAAACGGGCGCAGCCGGTGTGTTCCATTAATGCCCGATTTTGATGCAAATCGCCATATTGTGTATCCCCTAAAATTGGGTGAAAAATATGTTTCATGTGACGACGCAACTGATGCTTACGTCCGGTTTGCGGAATTAAACGCACAAGAGAATAACGGGAAGTGGCATAACGCCCTACACCGTAAGGCATTTCCACGGTCTGCAATCCTTCATAAAAAGTGACCGCACTTTGTGGCGCTTTATCCGGTTGGGAGAATTTATCGGCAATTTTATCTAACTGAACCTTGAGCGGATAATCAATTTCGCCATGCCCTGTCACATATCCTCTCACTACCGCGAGATACTGCTTTTCTATTTGTTTTTGCTCAAACTGTTGGCATAACATATGCGCTATTTCACTGTTTAAGGCAAACAGCAGAACGCCGGATGTTGGACGATCTAAGCGATGAATCGGATAAACGCGCTGCCCGATCTGATCGCGCAAAGTTTGCATCACAAATTGGGTCTCGTGGCGATCAAGCCAGCTGCGATGTACCAACATGCCTGCCGGTTTATTGACGGCGACCAATACCTCATCTTGATATAAAATCTCTAACATGGTTGTTGCAGCAGCTTTTCAATTTCTATGATCGGGATTAATAATTCCGCCAAATAATCTTCTTCTTTCAATGCCTCTTCTAAATAAGGGCTAATCGCAATTTGGCTTGGCAAGGGCGCCTGACTTTCCAATAGGGCGTACATACGTGGAATAAAAATCCATTGCAGCCATTCTGTTGGTTGCATTGTATCCAGTGCAAAAGGTTGTTCGCTTAAAAAAGCCTCTGCGTTTGGCGGCATACTTTGCCATAATGCCAAACGTGTCATCGTATGCTGTAAATGTTGTAAATGTAATCGAGTTTGTTGATGCATAAAACACCTCATAAAATAAGCGCGTCATTGTAGAAGATTTCATGCTTTTGCGCCAGTTACACAAATTTCGTGTAGAATTTCACTTTTTATATTAACGTGATCCATTATGTATTTAATTGAAGCCTTCTTTTCTCTCCAGCCGAGTGATTTTTCATTGGAAAAACAAGCTCATTGCGTTAATCAAGTAATTGAACAATGGCGTTATAACGGACAGATTATTGGACGTGAAATTCCACAATTTCTTGCCGAGCAGGAAAATCAACAAGGCTTGGCAGTGCGTGTGACTTGTCCTGAGCAAACCTCATTATTAGCGGAATTTAACAATCAGCCGGTCACACAAGCCCTTCTAGAAGCAGAAAAGTGCGGTGTATTTTTCGAGAGTTTTCAAATCGTTGCGGAAGATCTTAATTCCGACATGACCGCAACAGAAACGCCTTCTTGGCAATTACTCTATACGACCTATTTGCAGTCTTGTTCCCCTTTACATAGCGGTGATACATTGCAACCGATTCCGTTATATAAACAGCTAAAAAACATACCGCACTTGGCAATGGATATGATCAAGTGGCAAGAAAATTGGCAGGCGTGTGATCAGTTGCAAATGAATGGTTCGGTGTTAGAACAAGAGGCTTTGGCGCAAATTAGCAATACGCAAACCCCATTGTTCAAACATGGCTATTACCTCGCTCAAGAAATCACTCGCCAAAGTGGCATTCCCACATACTATTATTTGTATCGAATCGGCGGAGAAAGCCGAGAAGCTGAGTTAGACTCCCATTGCCCCTTATGCAAACGGCCGTGGACGCTGGAGCAACCACTGTTTGACTTCTTATATTTTAAATGCGATCACTGCCGTCTTGTTTCCAACCTTTCATGGCACTGGCAATAACCCTCATCGTAACAGGAGGTTGAAATCATGGCTGAGCGTGCGATGAAAGGTGAGAAAAAAAGTGGCCCTGGGAGTATCGATAAAGTTAAAATTTAAGCAATTAAATGCATTAAGGAATTTTTTTGCTTGCAACAACGAGATAAATCCTTATAATCGGCATCCGTTCTCAACAAGAAAATTTATCAGTGTTGCCTGGGTGGCGAAATTGGTAGACGCAGCGGATTCAAAATCCGCCGTTGAATAAACGTGTCGGTTCGAGTCCGACCCTAGGCACCAATGATAAGTTTCTGAAGAATAAAAGCTGCGGTAAAACGCAGCTTTTTTTGTAACTAAATCTTCCCTTCCGCTTAAAATTTACCGAAAAAAACGACCGCACTTTTAATGCGCTAATGATTATGCCACAAGGATTTTTCTGCATTCTACTGTTGCTGCTTTCTTTTACACTTCAGGCAAAAACGCTTACTTGTCGTGTTGTAGGCATCACTGATGGCGACACCTTTAGCTGCCTAACCACAAATAACCAACAGATAAAAGTACGTTTAGCCGAAATTGACGCCCCTGAGCATAACCAACTTTTCGGTAAAAAATCTCGTCAACGACTTGCTCTACTCATTCACCAACGACATGTCAAACTGGCGGTTACAGGAGAAGATTGTTATCATCGCACGTTAGCCACGGTATATAATTCCCAAGGGCAAAATGTCAATTTAATCATGGTGCAACAAGGCATGGCCTGGGCATATAAACAATATGCGACGACACCCATTTATGCCCAAGCCGAACAAATTGCTCGCAATAAGCGCCTTGGTCTTTGGCAGGATCATTCTCCAATTGAACCGCACTTATGGCGTCATTCCAAAAGGTAAATTACATGAATTTTGACCCCATGACATTTCGTCAATATTTTCCTTATTTCACACATACCGATATGGTGGTGTATTTAGATAACGCCGCAACGACATTAAAACCACAATGTCTAATTGATGCCACGGTGGATTTTTACCGGTCTGCCGGCTCGGTGCATCGCAGTCAATATGACGAAAAACAGACCGCACTTTACGAGCAAGCTCGTACTCGTGTAAAACACCTCATTAATGCGGAAGATGAACAAGCGGTCATTTGGACATCAGGCACTACTCAAGCGATTAATACCGTTGCAAATGGCTTATTGCCACATCTAAAGACAGGCGATGAAATCATTATTAGTGAAGCGGATCATCACGCCAATTTCGTTACTTGGCATCAAATTGCCGAAAAAAGCGGGGCAAAACTTCATGTATTACCGATTGATGATAGTTGGTTAATTAACACCGAAACCTTGCTAAAACAATTAAATCCAAACACTAAACTGGTGGCGTTAAATTTTGCATCGAATGTCACCGGTACTCAGCAACCTGTCAAACAACTGATTCAGCATATTCGAGACAAGAGTTCTGCCTTCATTTTGTTAGATGCCGCGCAGGCAATTAGCCACGTAAAAATCGACTTAGCCGAATTGGATGTGGATTTTATTGCTTTTTCCGCCCATAAAATTTACGGGCCAACCGGACTTGGCGTGTTAAGCGGAAAATTATCCTCTCTCAATTTGCTACAACCGCTACAATATGGCGGTAAAATGATCAGAAAAGTCAGCAAAGAGCAAATTACGTTTTCAGCGTTGCCTTACCGTTTAGAAGCCGGCACTCCCAATATTGCCGCCGTTATTGGTTTCAACGCAGTATTAGCGTGGCTGAGCCAATGGGATATTACAGAAATGGAATCCTCCGCTGTACATTTAGCGGAAATCACTCGCCGGCGCTTAAGCCATTATGAAAAATGTAAACTCTTTAATTCGCCACAACCAAGCTCTGTGATTAGTTTCATTTTTGAAGACATTAACGCTTCCGATTTAGCCACATTGCTGGCAGAACAACAGATTGCGCTACGCGTTGGAGAGCATTGTGCACAGCCTTATTTGGCGCGCTTAGGACAAACGGCTACGTTGCGCTTATCTTTTGCGCCGTACAATGTTGTATCAGAGGTAGAGGCTTTCTTTAACGCATTAGATAAAAGTTTAGAATTATTAAGATGAATATTGAACAACAATTAGCTGAAACAAAACATTGGGAAGATCGCTATCGCTTGATTATTCAAGCTGGAAAAAACCTTCCTGAGCCAAGTGAAGAGGAATTTGCAACGATGCAAAGCATTCCGGGCTGTGAAGTGCAAGTCTGGTTTACATTCACGGAAAAAACAGACCGCACTTTTCACTTTCAGGCCTACAGTGAAGCGCGGATTATGAACGGTTTATTATGGATTTTATTACAGCGCATTGAAAATCAAACGGCTGAAGCTTTGCGCCAATTTGATCTAACTGCTTATTTCAATGAATTAGGCATTGCTCAACGGTTAAGTTCTACTCGATTAAATGGCTTGAAGCATATTGAAGAAATTTTGCATCACTTATAAATAAAAAAAAGCGCGAATAAACCGCGCTTTTTGTTTGTGTTATTTTTCCAAATGCTTAATTTTCTTGATCACGTTCGATGTGGAAAAACCATTCTCAAAATTCAGCACTTTCACATCGCCACCGTTTGCCCAGACTTCTTTACTACCGGCAATGTCTTCCGGTTTATAGTCGCCGCCTTTCACCAATAAATCAGGCAAGACCTCACCAATTAAACGTTGCGGCGTATCTTCATCGAAGGCAACCAACCAATCCACGGAAGAAAGTCCGGCAAGCACCGCCATTCTCGAGGCTAAATGATTAATCGGACGTTCTTCCCCTTTTAAGCGTTTTACCGATTCATCCGTATTCACAGCAACAATTAAACGATCGCCTAGCTTACGGGCATTTTCTAAGTAAGACACATGACCCGGATGCAAAATATCAAAACACCCGTTTGTCATCACGATTTTCTCGCCACGCTCTTTTGCCAATCTAACCGCTTGTTTCAATTCGGCTTCGGCCATCACACCAAAACCGGTTGTAGTTCGCCCATGAATCGCATTTTCCAACTCGACGGTTGAAACGGTTGATGTGCCCAATTTACCCACCACAATACCGGCGGCTACATTGGATAAATAACAGGCCTCTTCAAAACTACGGCCATCCGCTAACGCGATTGCAAGCACACTGATCACCGTATCGCCCGCCCCTGTCACATCAAAGACTTCTTTTGCCTCTGTCGGCAAATGAAATACCGGTTGATTTGGACGCAATAAGGTCATGCCTTTTTCAGAACGTGTCACCAAAAGTGCGGTGAGATTGATGTCTGAAATGAGTTTCAGCCCCTTGTCGATAATCTCTTGTTCGGAATGACATTTCCCCACGACCGCTTCAAATTCCGACATATTCGGTGTTAACAAAGTGGCTCCACGATAACGTTCAAAATCCGTCCCTTTCGGATCGATCAATACCGGCACATTGGCATTACGCGCAATTTGAATCATTTTTTGTACATCATTTAAGGTGCCTTTGCCGTAATCCGAAAGCACTAAAGCACCGTAATTTTTGACCGCACTTTCTAATTTTTGTAATAAATTTTCGCTTGTCACATTTTGAAAGCCTTCTTCAAAATCAAGACGTAAAAGCTGTTGATGACGGGATAAAATACGTAACTTGGTAATCGTTGGATGGGTAGATAATTGGACAAAGTTACAATCGATTTTTTGTTGTTGCAATAATGCGGTTAATGCAACACCTGCCTCATCCTGACCGGTCAAACCAAGTAACTGTACCGGCACATTTAATGACGCAATGTTCATCGCCACGTTCGCTGCACCGCCCGCACGCTCTTCATTTTTCTGAACGCGTACCACCGGCACCGGCGCTTCCGGCGAAATTCGATTGGTCGCACCAAACCAATAGCGATCCAACATCACATCGCCTAATACCAAAACGTTTGCCTGATTAAATTGTGCAGAATATTGAGCCATTTGATTTTCTCTTAACTGATTGAAATAAAAATTTCGCTAATATTACCACAGCAAAAATGCTATTTCCCCAAAATTCCGTTAAACTAAAAACCTATTGAAGTCACCCTGTAATCCTTATGGCAAAATCCGTTCTTCCGACATTTAAAATTGAATTTCTCCACCCCAAACACTGGGGCTTTTGGCTCGCACTCAGTATTTTCCGCTTAATTCTACTGCTGCCTTACCCTATTTTATGCAAAATTGGCAATGGATTAGGTTGGCTGTTTGCGAAAACCGGTGTGGGCAAGCGACGCGCTAAGATCGCGAAACGTAATCTGGAACTTTGCTTTCCTGACTGGTCTGAACAACACATTCATCAGATTTTACACGCCAACTTACGCGCCACCGGAATGGCGATCATTGAAACCGGTATGGCGTGGTTTTGGTCTGATCGTCGTATAAAAAAATGGTCAAAAATTGAAGGGCTTGACTATTTAAAAGACAATTTGGCAGACGGCATCATTTTCGTCGGCGTACACTTCTTAACGCTTGAATTGGGCGCTCGCATTGTCGGTATTCATCAACCGGGGATTGGGGTTTATCGCCCTAACGACAACCCATTGCTTGATTGGCTTCAAACACAAGGGAGATTACGTTCCAATAAATCGATGCTGGATCGTAAAGATCTCCGTGGCATGATTAAGGCAATACGAAATGGCGATATTATTTGGTATGCACCGGACCACGACTATGGTCGAAAAAATGCCGTTTTCGTGCCGTTCTTTGCGGTTCCTCACGCTGCAACAACAACCGGCAGTTATTACTTATTAAAGTCTTCTCCAAACAGTAAAGTGATTCCTTTCGCGCCGCTTAGAAACGCAGATAATTCCGGCTATACGGTCACCATCTCTCCGCCGGTGGATTTTTCTGATTTGCATGATGAAACTGAAATTGCAGCAAGAATGAATCAAGTGATTGAGAAAGAGATTATGAAGGGGGTTGAACAATATATGTGGTTACATCGTCGTTTTAAGACGCAACCGAATGAAGGAAACCTCTATAGTGAATAAACTTTAACAATATTTCTCATAAAAAAGTGCGGTTAAAATCCATTTTGTTTTTTAACCGCACTTTGTTTTATGTGTTGATTGATGTCTGTTCTAGTTAGCCATTAATGCCTTTGAACAATGCTTTGGCTTTCACTTGCTTACCTTCAGCTTCATTTTTCAGGTCTTCTTCAAGTTTAGAAAGCACTTCTTCACGATACCATTTCGGGTGGTGTTTTTTCGCCCAGCGAACAGTTACCCAACCCTCAACAATGCCACGAATGGAACCTTTCACCCAAAATGCCATATACATATGCACTAAGATACCGGTGAACAACATGAATGCACTCGCAGAGTGAAGAAGAATCGCAATTCTCAATACTGGGATAGAGAAATAATGCGAGAAATATTGACGCCACATAATAATGCCGGTCACAAGCAAGGTTACCATTGCCAAATTTAATGTCCAGAATAACATTTTTTGACCCAGGTTATACTTGCCGTTATCAGCAACAGCGTGCTCATTTCCCTTTAAGACTTCCAACATCCCTTTTGCCCAACGAATATCGTTCTTCTCCGGAATATTATGATCCCAGTAAAGATAGCCGAGATAAATAAAGGCAAAGAACATTAAGATACCGGTGAACGGGTGGATTGCCCGAGCCAATTGTGGTGTCCCTAAAATCTCAGTTAGCCACGCAAAGTCGGGGAAGAAAAATGCCACACCGGTGAACATCGTCATAAAGAAGCAGATAACAAGTAGCCAGTGGCTTAAACGCGCAGGCGTTCTATGACGAATGATTCGAGTATCATTGCTAATCTCAATCTTACTCATCTTTGCCTCCTTTTTTATCTTCTTCTTCAAATTCGTGGTGATGATCTTCCACATCTTCTTCCACGTTTGGACCTACAGCTAAGTAGTGACCAATTTCAGCAAGTGCTAAACCACCCATTGCCACAGCGGCTACCGGTTTCAAGATATCTTTCCACACAGTGACAGAGAGGTCAATTTGTGGATCTTTAGGAAGACCGGAATAAAGCTCTGGTTTATCAGCATGATGTAATACATACATTACGTGTGTACCACCTACGCCTTCAGGGTCATAGATGCCCGCATTTTCGTAACCACGTGATTTTAAGTCTGCAACACGTTGTTCTGCGTAGAGTTTCATTTCTTCTTTAGAACCAAAACGAATTGCACCAGTTGGACATGTTTTCACACAAGCCGGTTCTTGGCCTACAGAAACACGATCCACACAAAGGGTACATTTGTACACGCGGTTGTCGTCTGGGTTCATACGTGGAATGTTGAACGGACAACCTGCGATACAGTAACCACAACCGATACATTTATCAGATTGGAAATCCACGATACCGTTCGCATATTGGATGATTGCACCTGGTGCAGGACAAGCTTTTAAACAGCCTGGTTCTGAACAGTGCATACAACCATCTTTACGGATTAACCATTCTAAACGATCATTTTCTTCTACTTCGTTAAAGCGCATTACCGTCCATGCTTTTGCATTGAGATCTACTGGGTTATCGTAGATCCCCACACATTTTGCATTGACGTCAGAGCGGATATCATTCCATTCTGAACAGCCCACCTGACAGGCTTTACAACCGATACAGGTGGATACGTCGATTAATTTTGCTACTTCAACTTTATGATCTCGCGCTTGAGGTGCCGGCGTAAAACCAGACGTAGCGGAGACCTTGATAATGTCTTGCGATTGAACGCCTTGACCATTTCCTGCCATATTATGCCTCCGCCTTCTCGATATTTACCAAGAATGTTTTATATTCTGGTGTTTGTGTAACCGACTCACCCCAAGATGGTGTTAAGGTATTGGTGGAGAAACCACGATTACCTTTACCATTTAAGGCTTTCATACCCCAGTGAATTGGAATACCTATGTGGTGTACGGTACGTCCGTCGATTTCTAAATCTTTTAAACGTTTTGTTACTACTGCGACGGCTTTAATGTAGCCACGGCGAGAAGTAATTTTCACCATATCACCTTTTTGGATACCTTTTTCTGCAGCTAATTTTTCACCGATTTCCACGAATTGTTGTGGTTGAGCGATGATATTTAACGCAGATTGAGCTGTCCAACTGTGGAAGTGCTCGGTCAAACGATAAGTCGTTGCCACATACGGGAAGTCTTTGTTTGAGCCGATAAATTCGCGGTCTTCTTTATAGATACGAATTGTCGGATCAGAGACTACTTTTGGATGCAGTGGGTTAGTATCAATTGGGCTTTCAATTGGTTCATAGTGCTCCGGTAGTGGACCGCTTCCAATTTTATCTACTGCAAATAAACGGCCTACACCTTCTGCAGACATAATGAATGGACCCGCATCAGAACCTGGTGGCTGTGTACCATAGTCAGCCACATCATGCCAGTTCCAGTTTTTACCGTTCCATTTGATTAATTGACGGTTCTTATCCCAAGGATTACCGTTAATATCTAGTGAAGCGCGGCTATAAAGGACGCGGCGGTTTGCTGGCCATGCGAAGCCCCAACCTAATGTACAACCTAAACCTGAAGGGTCAGAATTGTCACGGTTTGCCATTTGGTTACCTTTTTCAGTCCATTGACCTACGTAGATCCAGTTACCTGCAGAGGTTGTACCGTCATCACGTAAATGAGCGAATCCGTTAAGTAATTGACCTTTCTTATAAACCACATTACCGTTAGCATCTAAAAGATCTTCAAGGGCATAACCATTTAATTCTTTTGCTAACTCTGCGGAGCTTGGTGCATGCGGTTGTGCATAGTTCCAAGTCATCGCTTCGAAAGATTCTAAACCTTTTGGTTGAATACCTTTTTTCAAGTCTTCTTGATAGAGATGATGCATCTCTTCACGAATCATAGAAAGAATTTCAACATCTGGTAGTGCTTCACCTGGTTGGTCACAGCCTTTCCAGTGCCATTGTGCCCAACGACCAGAGTTGGCAATAGAGCCATCTTCTTCTGCGAAACAAGTAGTTGGTAAACGGAATACTTCAGTT
>ERZ773010.1601-NODE-1601-length-13975-cov-20.262428_pt1 | contig 13975 bp, 16 predicted proteins | sample MGYA00580842_ERZ773010 | MGnify/ENA primary metagenome ERZ773010 (study PRJEB29015, sample SAMEA2737982) | human oral metagenome | biome: human oral; feature: human-associated habitat; material: dental | place: China | collected 2107 ...
CTCAACGCCTACCACGCCGACGTGCGCGAAAAACTGCTGCCGCTGGTAGACGGCGCAGCACGCGACTGGCTGATATTGCGGACGGAAGCAGTGTAGGGTTCGATACGGGATATGTAAAAAGAAAGGCCGTCTGAAAAACCATTGCCAAGTTTTCAGACGGCCTGTTTCAAAAAAATCAAACCACTATTAAGATAAGGAAAACATTGAATTAACGCTTCTTACTTACTAAAGATGGTGAAATAAAAAGGAGTAAAATGACCAAAAGAACAGCAATAAAAACGACCATTCCTGAAATCGTTGATTATTGGTTTTCAAGAGTTTATGAAGGTGATTTGAGTGTCGATGCCTCAGAAGCCCATGAGAGGTGCTGGCGATGCGGTTATCAAACCAAACTATCATCCCCCATTCCCGCGGAGGGGCGGCGAACCTTCTAATTTGGTTTTGTTATGCAAAAAATGTCATTTAGAAAATCCGAATGTTTCTGACTCTGAGATTATGTAGGATTGGCTCAAAGCCTACCGAACTTCTCTGTACAACACTTTTGGGATAATACAGGGGTTTAAAGAATATAAGAAAATCTATGGCGTTTCTTTTTCAGAGCAAGTGATGAAGCTGGGCATATCAAAAGTTGAAGAATTGGAACCCTTGATTGCTTCAAAAATGGAAGGCTGCACTCGTCATTTCGGCGAATCTCATTTGAACAAGGCAACCTTTGCAGGAATATTGAGAATGATTTACAAAGAAATCGTAAAAGACCGACCCAAAACCTAAGGAATGCAAAGATTTTAAGAAAATCATAATACCCGTTGGGGAGCATACAGGTCGGACGATAAGCCGGGTTCTGTCGTCGGACAGTCATTCCTCTAGGCGCATCATTGCTGATACGCTCCAGCAACCTACCCGAACGCTCGGCGGGCCGCGTCAATGCGTTCTGTTTGGTCTTGCTCCGAATGGGGTTTGGCCTGCTGCGCCCTGTTGCCAGGTGCACGGTGCGCTCTTACCGCACCTTTTCACCCTTACCTGTGCCGCCTTTTCAGACGGCCATCGGCGGTTCTGCTCTCTGTTCCACTTTCCGTCGCGTTGCCGCGCCCGGCCGTTAGCCGGCATTCCGCCCTGCGGAGCCCGGACTTTCCTCCCCGTATGCCTTGCGGCGATACGCAGCGACTGCCTGTCCGGCCTGTATGCGCGGCGGATTATAGCACAAGGCTGGGCAAGGCCGTCTGAAACCGCTGCAAAATGCGGTTTGCCAACCTTTTCAGACGGCCTTGCATCCCGCCACAATGTCATAACCATAACGCGGAAAAGTGTGTCAAAAGCACAGCAAACGCGCCCGCCGCACCGCCTGCTTTCACGGAAAGGAATATTTTTTTCATTTCAGACGGCCAAACGGATTGAATAGCTTAGATTTACACGGTAAACTTATACCATTAAATTTTTTAATGATAACACTCACTCACTATGAAACCCGTCTTTGATGTAAAGTCAGCCCGGCTTGACGTGCTGGCCGTTCAACTGCACACCGCAGATTTAACCGAATTAGAAGAAATTTTACGCCAGCGTACCGGTCAATATCGAGAGCTGGATGTCGTACCTTTCATATTGGATGTGCAGGATTTCGACCATCCCGAATCCTTGAACACCGGTGCAGTGGTTTCATTATTCGCCCGTTACGGAATGCAGATTCTGGGCTTGCGCCACACCAGCGAAATTTGGGCGCCGTATGCCGCCAAGCTCCATTTGGTGTTTACGCTCGGCGACAGTGTTCCCGCCGAACCCCAGCCCAAAGCAGCGACCTCCGCCCCAGTCCAAACACCGGCTGCCGGCAATCCGACCGTATTGGTCAGCACGCCGGTCCGTACCGGACAACAGGTTTACGCCGAAAACGCCGACTTAATCGTTACCGGCGCCGTCAGCCAAGGTGCAGAACTTATCGCCGACGGCAACATCCACGTTTATGCACCGATGCGCGGGCGCGCATTGGCGGGTGCGGGCGGCAACCGCAATGCCAGAATCTTCATCCATTCCATGCAGGCGGAACTGGTATCCGTCGCAGGTATCTATCGAAACTTCGAGCAGGATTTGCCCGACCACCTGCATAAAAAACCGGTGCAGATTTCATTACAGGACGACCGTTTGGTCATCAGCGCAATCGACGCGGAGTAAAACCCATTTTTAGTATCTGAAAAGGAAATATTGTGGCAAAAATTATTGTAGTAACCTCAGGTAAAGGCGGCGTAGGTAAAACCACTACCAGCGCCAGCATCGCAACCGGCTTGGCCTTGCGCGGGCACAAAACCGCCGTCATCGACTTCGACGTCGGCCTGCGTAACTTGGATTTGATTATGGGCTGCGAACGCCGCGTGGTTTACGACCTAATCAACGTCATTCAAGGTGAAGCAACACTCACCCAAGCGCTGATTAAAGACAAAAACTGCGAAAACCTGTTTATCCTGCCCGCGTCGCAAACCCGTGACAAAGACGCCCTGAACAGGGACGGCGTAGAAAAAATCATGACCGAACTGACCGAAAAAATGGGTTTCGAATACGTTATCTGCGACTCCCCCGCCGGTATCGAGCAAGGAGCACTGATGGCACTCTACTTTGCCGACGAGGCCATTATCACGACCAACCCCGAAGTTTCCAGCGTGCGCGACTCAGACCGCATTCTGGGCATCCTACAAAGCAAATCCCGCAAAGCGGAACAAGGCGGCACGGTAAAAGAACACCTGTTGATTACCCGCTACTCCCCCGAGCGCGTTGCAAAAGACGAAATGCTGTCGGTACAGGACATCTGCGACATCTTGCGCATCCCGCTCATCGGCGTGATTCCCGAATCGCAAAACGTATTGCAGGCTTCCAATGCCGGCGAACCCGTCATCTACCAGCAGGATGCTACCGCGGCAGAAGCCTATAAAGACGTTATTGCCCGACTGCTCGGTGAAAACCGGGAAATGCGTTTCTTGGAAGCCGAGAAAAAAGGCTTCTTCAAACGACTGTTCGGAGGTTGATTCATGTCTCTGATTGATATCCTGTTCGGCAAAAAAACCAAAACCGCAACCGTTGCGCGCGACCGCCTGCAAATCATCATCGCACAAGAACGCGCTCAAGGCACAAGCGCAACACCCGATTACCTGCCGACATTGCGCAAAGAGTTGCTGGAAGTCCTGTCGAAATACGTCAACGTATCACTTGACGACATCCGTATCTCTCAAGAAAAACAAGATGGTATGGATGTTCTCGAACTGAACATCACCCTGCCCGAACAAAAAAAGGTTTAATCCATGACGCTGACCGAATTGCGTTATATCGTAGCCGTCGCGCAAGAGCGTCATTTCGGACGCGCAGCGCGGCGCTGCTTCGTCAGCCAGCCCACCCTTTCCATCGCCATCAAGAAGTTGGAAGAAGAACTTTCAGTATCGCTGTTTGACCGCAGCAGCAACGATATCATTACCACCGAAGCAGGCGAACGCATCGTCGCCCAAGCCCGCCGCGTATTGGAAGAAGCGGACTTAATCAAGCATTTGGCCAATGAAGAGCAAAACGAGCTTGAAGGTGCATTCAAACTCGGCCTGATTTTCACCGTTGCCCCGTACCTGCTGCCCAAGCTGATTATGGCTTTGCGCGAAAGCGCGCCTAAAATGCCATTGATGCTGGAGGAAAACTATACCCACATTCTGACCGAAACCCTCAAACGCGGTGATTTGGATGCCATCGTTGTTGCCGAACCGTTCCAAGAACCGGGCATCGTTACCGAACCGCTTTATGACGAGCCTTTCTTTGTTATCGTCCCTAAAGGACACCCGTTTGAAGAATTAGATGCTATTACTCCCCATCTACTGTCGGAAGAGAAGGTCTTGCTGTTAACCGAAGGTAATTGTATGCGCGATCAAGTGCTGGCAAGCTGCTCGGAACTAGCGGCCAAGCAGAGGATTCAAGGGTTGACCAATACCTTGCAAGGCAGTTCCATCAACACCATCCGCCATATGGTTGCCAGCGGCCTTGCCATCAGCGTCATGCCCGCTACGGCACTGACCGAAAACGACCACATGCTGTTCAGCATTATCCCGTTTGAAGCAACCGCACCCAAACGCCGCGTCGTATTGGCTTACCGCCGAAATTTCGTACGACCTAAAGCCTTAACTGCTTTGCGCAATGCAATATTACACTCTCATCTGAACGGTGTTACTTTTGTAAAAGAGTAATTTCTACATACAAAACAGGCCGTCTGAAAAATAAAGGGCATAACCTCTTTCTTATTTTTCAGACGGCCTGTTTTATTCTCAAGCCCATTAAGCAAAAGTCTTTACTACAGATGTTCCCTATCATTTTCACTATTGGCAATATCAATCAGCCAACAAAAAAGCACGGCTCGCCGTGCTTTTCCTCTAAAACAAAATTCCTATTTGTTTCTTTGCGAACGAAGATAATCCAAAGTTTTAAGCTGGGCAATCGCTGCCGCCAGAGCAACTTGCGCTTTAGCCAACGATTCGTCATCTTGGGCTTGCGAAATACCGGCTTCCGCCACTTTTTTCGCTTCCTCTGCTCGCGCCTGATCCATTTCACCACTGCGTACTGCCACATCAGCCAAAATGGTTATTTTTTCAGGCTGTACTTCCAACAGTCCTCCCGAAACGGCAACCAACACTTCCTCCGTTTGGTCAGGCACAGTCAAGCGCAATGCTCCGGGACGCACCAAACTCATAATCGGCTCATGTCGCGGATAAATACCGAGTTCACCTTGCACAGTCGGAATAACTACAAATGTAGCTTCGCCTGAGTAGATATTTTGTTCGTTACTTACCACTTCAACTTGCATGACATTCATGCCAGCCTCCTCAATTTACGGTTTTCGCTTTCTCTACGGCTTCATCAATGCTGCCCACCATGTAGAACGCTTGTTCCGGCAGGTGATCGTATTCGCCGCTCAAAATCGCTTTAAAACCGGCAATGGTGTCACGCAACGATACATATTTACCAGGAGAGCCGGTAAATACTTCGGCAACGTGGAACGGTTGCGACAGGAAGCGTTGGATCTTACGCGCACGCATCACGGTCAGTTTATCTTCGTCTGACAATTCATCCATACCCAGAATAGCGATAATGTCACGCAATTCTTTGTATTTTTGCAGAGTGGACTGTACGCCGCGTGCCACATCGTAGTGCTCTTGACCCAACACCATCGGATCCAGTTGGCGTGAAGTGGAATCAAGCGGGTCAACTGCAGGGTAAATACCCAAAGATGCAATATCACGGCTCAATACGACAGTAGCGTCCAAGTGGGCAAACGTCGTTGCAGGAGACGGGTCGGTCAAGTCATCGGCAGGCACATATACGGCTTGGATGGAAGTAATGGAACCTGTTTGGGTAGAGGTAATACGCTCTTGCAAACGTCCCATTTCTTCAGCCAGTGTCGGCTGGTAACCTACTGCTGAAGGCATACGGCCCAACAATGCAGACACTTCGGTACCGGCCAGGGTGTAACGGTAAATGTTGTCCACGAAGAACAATACGTCGCGACCTTTGCCGCTTTCGTCTTTTTCATCACGGAAATATTCGGCCATAGTCAAGCCGGTCAAGGCTACACGCAGACGGTTACCCGGAGGTTCGTTCATCTGACCGTAAACCATGGCCACTTTGTCCAATACGTTGGAATCTTTCATCTCGTGGTAGAAGTCATTACCTTCACGGGTACGCTCACCTACGCCCGCAAATACGGACAAACCGCTGTGTGCTTTAGCGATGTTGTTAATCAATTCCATCATATTGACGGTTTTACCTACACCGGCACCGCCGAACAGACCTACTTTACCGCCTTTGGCAAACGGACACAGCAAATCAATCACTTTAATGCCTGTTTCCAGTAATTCGGTCGTTGCAGAAAGTTCGTCAAATTTCGGAGCAGTTTGGTGTATGGCACGGCTTTTATCGGTATCAATCGGACCTGCTTCATCAACAGGCGTACCCAATACATCGACAATACGTCCCAAAGTGCCTTTACCTACCGGCACAGTAATCGGCGCGCCTGTATTGCTTACAGCCATACCTCGCTTAAGGCCGTCTGAACTACCCATTGCAATAGTACGAACCACACCGTCCCCTAGAAGTTGTTGAACTTCCAAAGTCAGATTGTTTTCGTCTAATTTCAGAGCGTCGTAAACATGCGGAATGGCGTCACGCGGAAATTCCACATCAACTACTGCACCAATAATTTGTACGATTTTGCCTTGGCTCATTATCGTATCCTAATTTCCTGTACAGGTTTCAGACGGCCTCAAACTGCCGCCGCTCCTGCCACAATTTCTGTCAATTCCGTGGTAATCGCAGCTTGACGCGACTTGTTGTATACCAACCGCAACTCTTTGATGGCATTGCCTGCATTGTCGGTCGCAGCTTTCATTGCAACCATACGAGCGGCTTGTTCTGATGCCATATTATCGCTTAATGCTTGGTAAACCACAGATTCCAAATAGCGACGAACCAAATATTCCAACACGGCAACGGGACTCGGTTCATAGCGGTAATCCCAGTTGTAATCATTGCGCGTATTGACTTCGTCCATCACACTCTGTCCGATGGGCAGCAACACCTCCATACGCGGTTCTTGCCGCATGGTATTGATGAAGCCCGAGTAAACCAACTGAATCACATCTAACTCATGCTTTTCATATCGTTGGAATATTTCGGTTAATGGTCCCAGCAGCGTTTCCATTTTTGGGGTATCGCCTAAATTTGTCGCACTGGCGATGATATTTAACCCAATATTTTGACAGGCCGCTAAACCTTTACTGCCCAAACATACAACTTCAACTGCAATGCCCTTTTCCTGATACTCTTGGACTTGCGCCAAAAATCGCTTTAATACGTTAGCATTCAAGCCTCCACACAAGCCTTTATCGGAAGTAATTAAAATGAAACCAGCCTTGCGGATTTCGCGGTGAGGTTCCAATAATTTAATCCCATGATCCGAATTGGTTTGTGCCAAATGGCTCATAACCAAACGTACTTTTTCGGCGTACGGACGCGCCAAGCGCATCCGCTCCTGAGTCTTCCGCATTTTGGAAGTTGACACCATCTGCATCGCTTTAGTGATCTTTTGGGTATTCTGAACACTTCGGATTTTGGTGAGAATCTCTTTTCCGACTGCCATTTCAGACTCCTTTCATCTCAAATCTTATGCTTGGTAGGCATAAGAAGATTTGAAAGATTTCATGGCTTCGGCCAATATCTGCTCGCTTTCATCAGACATTGCACCTGATGAATTGATGGCATCCAAAACACCGGGCTGTTGTGTACGGACATAACTTAAAAACTCCGTCTCAAAAGCCAAAGCTTTAGAAACCGGTACATCCTCATATGAACCGTTATTAATTGCCCATAAAGTCAGAGCCATTTCAGCAGTATTCAAGGTACTGAACTGTTTTTGTTTCATCAGTTCTGTAACCACTTCGCCATGCTGCAACTGTTTACGCGTTGCTTCATCCAGATCGGAAGCAAACTGAGAGAACGCGGCCAATTCACGATACTGAGCCAATGCCAAACGAATGCCACCCCCCAATTTTTTGATCACTTTGGTCTGCGCCGCGCCACCTACACGCGATACAGAAATACCAGCATTGATTGCCGGACGGATACCTGCATTAAACAGGTCAGTTTCCAAGAAAATTTGACCGTCGGTAATCGAAATAACGTTGGTCGGTACGAATGCAGATACGTCACCAGCTTGCGTTTCAATGATAGGTAGTGCTGTTAACGAACCCGTTTTTCCTTTGACCGCACCGTCAGTCAACTTTTCAACCTCATCTTGATTGATACGGGCAGCACGTTCCAATAGGCGGGAATGCAGATAGAACACATCACCCGGATATGCCTCACGACCAGGAGGACGACGCAATAATAGGGAAATCTGGCGATACGCAACAGCCTGTTTAGATAGATCATCGTATACGATCAAAGCATCTTCACCGCGGTCACGGAAAAACTCACCCATTGTACAACCGGCATATGGGGCGATATATTGCAGGGCGGCGGCCTCCGAAGCTGTAGCTGCCACAACAATAGTATGTTCCATTGCGCCGTATTCTTCAAGTTTGCGAACCACATTAGCAATGGATGAGGCTTTTTGACCAATTGCCACATAAATACAGATAACATCGGTATCTTTTTGATTTACAATCGCATCCAATGCTACTGCAGTTTTACCGGTCTGACGGTCACCAATAATCAGCTCACGTTGTCCCCGACCAATCGGAACCATTGAATCAATTGCCTTCAAACCCGTCTGCATCGGCTGATCAACCGATTTACGGGCAATTACACCAGGTGCAATTTTTTCGATTGGTGCAGTTTGAGTCGTATTAATCGGGCCTTTACCATCAATCGGGCGACCCAGCGCATCAACTACGCGCCCAACTAATTCACGACCAACCGGTACTTCTAAAATACGGCCAGTACATGTAACTGTATCACCTTCTTTAATGTGCTCATATTCACCCAACACTACGGCACCTACAGAGTCGCGCTCTAAGTTCATAGCCAAACCGAAAGTGTTACCCGGGAATTCGAGCATCTCACCTTGCATTGCGTCTGATAAGCCGTGAATACGCACAATACCATCTGTCACGGAAATAATCGTACCACGTGTACGAACTTCCGTATTTACAGACAAATTTTCGATTTTGGCTTTAATCAATTCGCTAATTTCAGCAGGATTAAGCTGCATGAAAACTCTCCTAATTTGTCATAGTCGTATACAAAGCATTTAATTTGCCCCGTATAGACAAATCCAAGACCTGATCACCCACTTCTACCCTTATCCCCCCTATTAATTTTGGATCGACTTGGGTTGTTACTACCAATTCAGTGTTGAAGCGCTTTTTCAGCATTTCAGTCAATTCTGCCGCTTGAGCAGAAGTCAATTCATAAGCACTGTAAATAACGGCTGACTTGGTATCGTTGAGTGTCAAGGTTAAGTCTTGATATTGCACATAAACTTCCGGCAAAATCGGTAACCGTTTCTGCTCAGCCAAAACAGTCACGAAATTTTTGAGACTGTCGTCTTTTAAACCGACCAAATCAGTTAATAATCTTGCCTTTTCGGAAGTGTCCGTTTCAGGTTGTTCGATTAAGGAAATCACTTTTTCCTGCCGTACAACCGCCGACAGATTTTTAAGTTCGCCCAACCAAGACTCTATCTGTTTTTTTTCCTGAGCTAAACCAAATAATGCTTTCGCATACGGCCTAGCAATAGTTGCGAACTCTGCCATAAGATTACAGCTCCTGTTTCAAGGCACCGAGCAACTGCGCATGTTTAGAAACATCAACTTCATCGCGCAAAATAGACTCCGCACCTTTCACTGCCAGTGAGGCTACCTGTTCACGTAATATTTCACGCGCACGAACCATCTCCTGCTCAACATCAGCTTTAGCTTGCGCAGTAATTCGGGCAGCTTCAGTAGAAGCCTGTTCTTTAGCTTCTTCCACGATTTTTGCCGCGCGTTTTTCTGCATTAGCCACCATTTCGGCAACTTGAGTACGCCCTTCGGCCAAAAGTTCTGCAACTTTCTTTTCCGCCTGCTCAAAGTCATTTTTACCGCGCTCAGCAGCAGCCAAGCCTTCGGCAACTTTCGCAGCACGCTCATCCAAAGCTTTTGCGATTGGAGGCCACACAAACTTCATGGTAAACCAAACCAAACCGATAAAGACTAAGATCTGCGCAAATAAGGTTGCATTAATATTCACTTTACCTAACCTTCGTATTAGGGTTAATCAAACAAACGGCTGACCGTCTGTATCGAAACAGTTAACTGTCCGGATTAGCCTGCAAACGGGTTAACGAAAGCAAACAGTAATGCGATAGCCACGCCAATCAAGAATGCAGCGTCAATCAAACCGGCAATCAGGAACAGTTTGGTTTGCAGCGGGCCGATCAGTTCGGGTTGGCGAGCGGAAGATTCCAAATATTTGGAACCGACCATACCGATGCCGATGGCGGCACCCATCGCGCCGAATGCAACGATCAAACCACAAGCGATAGCAATTAAACCACCCATTTTAAAAACTCCTTGAAAAGCTAAAAATTAAACTACGTTGGAAAAATTTCTGAAAACTTATAAAAAACATCAATGTGTATCATGGGCTTGGCCGATGTAGACAAACGCCAAAGCCATGAAGATAAATGCCTGCAAAGTAATGACCAAAATATGGAAAATCGCCCACGCTAAACCGGCGATAAGATGAAGTACAAATAAAATCGGATCCATTACACCGACACTGCCTGACGCGGCCCATGCACCGCCTAATAGTGCAATCAGCAAAAATACCAATTCGCCAGCATACATATTACCGAACAACCGCATACCGTGTGATACGGTTTTCGACAAGAATTCAACCAAATTCAACAAGAAGTTAGCCGGCGCCAACTTCGCACCAAATGGCGCGCTGAACAACTCATGCATCCAACCGCCGAAGCCTTTAATTTTGATATTATAGTAAATACAGATACCGAGTACGCCGATAGCCAAAGCCAGCGTAGTGTTCAAATCGGCAGTTGGGACGATGCGTAACAGGGCATGGTGATTGCCTGTCAGATGTTGCCAAGTCCATGGCAGCAAATCTACCGGCAGCATATCCATCGCATTCATTAAAAAAATCCAAACAAACAACGTTAATCCCAACGGAGCGACAGCCCTGCGCGATTTTTCGTTATGAATAATGCTCTTGCACATATCGTCGACAAATTCGAACAGGATTTCCACCGCTGCTTGAAAACGCCCCGGAACACCGGCGGTGGCTTTTTGGGCGCCGCGCCACAGCAAAAAGCTGCTGATTACGCCCAACAATATGGAAAAGAATAAAGTATCCATATTAATGAATGAGAAATCAGCAATATTTTTTAAACCTTGTCCCTGCGCTACATCCGACAGACTGGTCAAGCTTTGCAAGTGGTGCTTGATGTAGTCGGCAGCAGTCATTGATTCACCTGCCATAATCTTTAACTTTCAACAATACTAAAAAAACCAAATGGCTGACGCTGAACAAACCGAACAAAAACGGTAAAAACACCAGCGATTGATGCCATACGGCAAAAAACGACAACATCAACGCCAACGACAGCATTACTTTTAAAGCCTCTCCTGCCATGAACATTCTACTTTGCAGGTATGGCCTGTTTTTTAAAAGCCTTAAAAGTAAAACCGCGGCCACAGTCGGTATCAGGTAAGATGCGCCGCCAGCCAAAGCGGACCAAAATCCTCTTCCTCCCCAACAAACTGCACTGACAAAAGCAACTGCCGCCAGCATCGCACACTGCCAAATCAGAATCTGCCGCATAATTGTCAGGGAAACCAATACCATATTAAAGATTCAAGTAAGGCCACTATAATTGAAGAGGGGCCGCAGCGTCAAGGGCGTGTTAACCTTTGTGAAAATACAACTTTGATATTCCTTGCCATAAAAGCGCAGCAGCAGTGATCTTTATTGATTTTAACATAAACTACACAGCATTACATGCAATCCCCTTATCGTATAGCCACTATATCCTCTCTGAATTGACGGATATTTCAAACTCCTTTGAACTAAAAATGTTTATTTCTTCAACACAGGCCGTCTGAAAATTTTCAGACGGCCTGTGTTGCACTAAAAGTGCCGGTCGTATTCTACGCTTCGTATTCCACACCTAACTGTTTAAGCAGATATTCGAACGTCTCCGGCGTATCGAAATGCAGGACGATTTTGCCTTTTTTATGATTGGTGGTACGGACTTCAACGTTAACGCCCAATTTTTCGGTCAGTGCGTCGTTCAGACGGCGTATATCGGCACTGATGGTCTTTTTGACGTCTTTGCGGACTGCCTGTTGCGCCACTTGGCTGCGCCGTTCCACTTCGCGCACTGACCAGCCGTTTTTGACTGCTTTTTGTGCCAACTGGAGCTGTTCGACTACCGGCAACGTCAGCAGGGCGCGGGCATGTCCCATTTCAAGACGGCGTTGGTAAAGCATGTCTTGCACCGGTTCGGGCAAACTCAAAAGGCGTAGGGTATTCGAAATAGCACTGCGGCTTTTGCCGACTGCTTTGGCAATTGTTTCGTGCGTCAGGCCGAATTCGTCCGCCAGCCGCTTCAGCCCTTGTGCTTCTTCAATCGGATTGAGGTTTTCGCGTTGCAGGTTTTCGATCAACCCCATTGCCAGCGCGGTTTCGTCACTGATGCTTTTCACCACGACGGGGATTTCGGTCAATCCGGCCAACTGGCTGGCACGCCAACGGCGTTCTCCGGCAATCAGTTCGTACTGCGACAGCCCGTGCTCACGCACAATCACGGGCTGAATGACGCCTTGGGCTTTTATTGAGTCGGCCAGTTCCTGCAAGGCTTCGTCATCAATCTGCACTCGGGCTTGGTAGCGGCCGGGCTGTATGTCTTTGACGGCAACGGTAGTCAGCCGGTCACTGCTACTGTCGCCGATGCTGTTGGAAATCAGTGAATCTAAGCCGCGGCCCAAGCCGCTTTTCGGTTTTGCCATGGTGTAATCCTTTTTTCAGACGGCCTGTCTCTATGCTTTTATATATGTGGTGTTCTATTTTATCGGATATTGGCGGTTTATAAACCATCTTATTAGTTGCTTATTTCAAATAATTTTCTGAATGACTGTTTCAGACGGCCTTTGTATATACAGGTAGGTGCAGATTGATTCCAAAGGCTTGCGCAGGAGAAAACATAAATCGATTTAAAATCCGAACGACATGATTTGTGCACATTGATGTCTGCTCCAACCAATAAGCAAAAATGCCGCCGCTTACTTCTCGACGGGTTTATGCTATGCTTCCGTCCCAATGGAATGGGCGAATCAGGCACCCCGTTTGAGTACACAGAGCAAGGGCGAATTATCCATGCGGCTGATGCACGCTGCTAAAAAACGGAAGCAGCATAAACCTTTGACGATTACCATCAATATCAGTGGCAGCTCCACAATTAGAATCTCAGCCTGTTTCAGCCTTTGCCGGAGCGAACGAAGACATGAATATTTCGACTGCACCGTACCGTTCATTCCACTTAAAATAGAAAACATTTCTAACACTGCAAATTCAAAGAAGTGGGTACCAGCCGCTTTTTACCTGATTTCGAAGGACAGACCATGACCAAACGACGCATAGTGCTCGGCATCAGCGGTGCCAGCGGCTTCCAATACGGTTATAAGGCCCTGCAACTGCTACAAGACATTGAAAACGTGGAAACCCATCTGGTAGTTTCAAAAGGTGCGGAAATGGCCCGCGCGCTGGAAACGCCCTACACCAAAGAGGAGGTTTGCAAAATGGCGGACATCGTCCATCCCATCGGCAATCTGGCTGCCAGTATTTCCAGCGGTTCGTTCAAAACCGTCGGAATGCTGGTCGCCCCCTGCTCTATGCGCACCCTTGCCGCCGTGGCTCACGGTTACAGCGACAACCTACTGACACGCGCCGCGGACGTGGTATTGAAAGAACGCCGCCGCCTGGTGCTGATGGTGCGGGAAACACCGCTGAATCTGGCGCATTTGGACAATATGCGCCGCGTAACCGAAATGGGCGGCATCATCTTCCCACCCGTGCCCGCACTATATCTTCAACCGCAAAACGTCGATGACATCCTGACCCACAGCGTCAGCCGCGCACTCGATTTGCTTGGCATCGACATCCCACACCAGCCGCACTGGGGGGGGGGATGATGCGCAATCCGTTCTCGAAAACTAGTGCTTAGCCGAAACAGGCATTCCGTTTGCGATACCCGTTCCACCCAAAACGAAGGCCGTCCGAAATGCCTATCGTTTCAGACGGCCTACTTGCGTAGAAAAAAGCCCATAAATCCCTTACAATACGCCCCTAAAATTTTGAAAGAACACAAGAATCATGGAAGCCGAAGTAATCAACCAGCTCAACAACACCCTGAATGATTTGGAAAAGCGCAGCGAAGACATCCGCGTCTATATGGACTATCAGGGCAAGA
>ERZ773010.1602-NODE-1602-length-13975-cov-4.880747_pt1 | contig 13975 bp, 4 predicted proteins | sample MGYA00580842_ERZ773010 | MGnify/ENA primary metagenome ERZ773010 (study PRJEB29015, sample SAMEA2737982) | human oral metagenome | biome: human oral; feature: human-associated habitat; material: dental | place: China | collected 2107 ...
ACTTTATTAACAGTACTGCGAGTATGATTGAAATAGGGAGTGTTTCTGTTATTTAGGCTATTGTAATTGTTTATGTTGCAACTCCCCGACAAATCAGAATATCGCAACAATTAAACACCAAGATAAATTATTAACAATACCATCTTGATTATCTTAATATAATAAATGTTAAATTTCCATATTAAAGATGAAAAAAACATAAATAAAATTGTTGAATTACACCAAGGAATATGCTACAATCAGACAAAATTAAATATATACTTATCACATATGTATATGAGAGGAGAATATTATGGGTGTGATTAATAGTATTATAGGCTACTTGGTAGGCTTTGCAGACTGGTTCTGGGGAATACCTATACTTATACTTATCGGAGGCGGCGGTGTATACATTACCCTGCGTATAGGTTTCTTGCAGATTACAAAGTTTCCCTACATCTGTTCACAGACTTTCGGTAAAATGCTGAAAAAGCCTGAGAACCCTAATGAAGTGTCGCCGTTTTCGGCAGCTATGGCAGCACTTGCATCAAGTATAGGTGCTTCCAACATAGTAGGTGTGCCTGTGGCTATAGCCCTTGGAGGACCGGGAGCTATATTCTGGATGTGGATACTTGCACTGATAGGTTGCGGTACCAAGTTTGCCGAGATAGTACTTGGTGTCGAGTACAGAGAAAAAGACAGCAAGGGTGAGTATGTAGGCGGACCTTTCTACTACATACAAAAAGGATTTGCCAAGAACAAGATGGAAGGACTTGGAAAATTCTTAGGTTTATGGTTTGCATTCTGGTTAATGGTTGAGATCATACCGTCAATAGGTGCACAATCAGCTTCAGCTATAGACAACTTAAGTACACTTAATGTACATCCTTATGTAGGAGCCGGAATTATTTTCGTTATAGTATTAATTGTTGCTATAGGCGGATTTAAGACCCTGGTAAAAGTTACCGACAACTTGGTTCCTATTATGGCTTGTGTATACATACTCGGAGCATTGGTGGTAATATTTGTAAATGCAGCTGCTCTACCCGGTGTAATAGTAAGCATCTTCCAGGGAGCATTTACCGGAACTGCAGCAGTAGGCGGATTTGCAGGAGCGGGAACGGCTAAGGCGCTCAGATGGGGTGCGGCTCGTGGAGTGTACTCAAACGAAGCGGGTATGGGAACTTCACCTATAGCACATGCAACAGCCAATACCGATCATCCTGTAAGGCAGGGACTTTGGGGTGTGTTTGAGGTAACTGTGGACACACTTATAGTATGTACTATTACCGCACTTTGCGTACTTTCAACAGGTATGTGGAAGGAGGCAGGTATCAACTCAAAGAATATAGGTGCAGTACCTTCTATGGCATTCAGATCTATATTCGGAGTTGCAGGAGATGTTGTAGTTACTATTTGCGTATTCCTTTTCGTATTATCAACAATCATAGTTATAGTATTTTACGGGCAAAGACAGGCGGAGTTCCTGTTCGGAGAGAAGTTTGCAAATATATGGAAGTTTGTATACGTAGCGGCAGTGCTTGCAGGAGCGGGAATATTCGGAGACTTGAGCGTGCTTTATTCACTTACCGACTTCTTCCTTGCACTTGTAATTATACCTAATATGATAGCCGTAATAATGATGGCTCCCGATGTGGCTGCCAAGGTCAAAGAGTTCTTTAACACTCCGGGTAAGTACTATATGGCAGATATGGAAGATAAGAAGGCAAGAAAAATCTAAAAATAAAACTTAATAAAAAACTGATAAATAACCTATATAAGCTTTGAGAGGAGAAAGAATGAACAAAGAAGTATCAAAGAGGGTCGAGGAGATAGCCCTTGACCTTACATCACATATAAGTGTAGTGGATACTGCAGGAGAGGTAGCGGTTGCCGAAAGAATACATGCTATATTTTCAGAAATCGATTATTGGAAAAAGCATCCTGAGAATTTAAAGTATGTACCCTTTAAGAATGATCCCCTTTTAAATAGGAAGAATGTCGTTGCAATATTAAAGGGAGAGAAGGCTCCAAGTAAAAAAACAGTAATACTGCTTGGGCATTTTGATACGGTAGGTATAGCTGACTACGGAGATTTAAAAGAATTTGCCGGACAGCCCGAGGTACTTATGGAAAAGTTCAAGTCTTTGGAACTTCCGCCTGAGGTAAAGGCGGATCTTGAGTCGGGAGACTACTTATTCGGAAGAGGGCTTTTTGACATGAAGATAGGAGATGCTATCATCATGGCGATAATGGAAGACATTTCCAAAAACATAAAAGAATTTGAGGGCAACCTTATCTATGTAGCTGTAGGTGATGAAGAGGGTAACTCCGGCGGTATGTTAAGTGCGGTGCCTGAACTTGCAAGACTTAAAAAAGAAGAGGGTTACGACTACCTGGCACTTCTTGATACAGACTATATGACCTCGGAGTATGAGGGAGATGAGAACAAATATGTATATGTGGGAACAGTCGGAAAGCTTATGCCTACATTTTATATAGTAGGAAAAGAAACCCATGTAGGTGAGTCCTTTAAGGGGCTTGACTCCAACCAGCTTGCAGCGGAGCTTACAAGAAAAATCAATCTTAATCCGGAGTTTTGCGAAGTGGCGGACGGCGAGGTAACATTGCCACCTATAACCTTAAAGCAAAGAGACCTAAAACCTGAGTATTCGGTACAGACTTCAAAGTGTGCATATCTTTTCTTCAACTATGCAACACATACAAGCACTCCGGATCAGGTTCTTGCCAAGATGATGGATGCGGCAAAGGAATGTTTTGATAATGTATTAAGAGACCTTAACGAGAGATACGAAGGCTTTTGTAAATTGGCAAAAAGACCGTATAAGCCGCTTCCTTTTAAGACCAAGGTATTAAGTTATGAAGAGCTTTACAAACTTGTAAAGGCGGAGATGGGAGAAGAGCTTGATAAGAGAATAGAAAGCCTGACCGATGAACTCCTTGAAGACAGAAGCATAGACCAAAGAGATAAGGCTATGAAGGTGGTGGAGCTTGTGCATAACCTCTGGTCGGATAAGAATCCGGTAATAATAACCTACATCAACCCTCCGTACTATCCGCATATATTTATAGAAGGAAAGAATGAGAAGGAGAAAAATCTGCTTAATGCGGTTGACGAGGCGGTCAATACCACAAAGTCCGACTACAAACTGGTATACAAAAAGTTCTTCCCGTACATTTCAGATTTAAGCTACGGCTCAGCTCCTAAGGATCCTGCGGTTATAGCCGCATTTAAGGCGAATATGCCGGGCTTCGGAAAGCTTTACGAGCTTCCGCTTGAAGATATGCAAGAGCTTGATGTACCCGTACTTGATATAGGTGCCTTCGGAAAGGATGCTCACAAGTTCACCGAGAGAATAGAAAAGAAGTATTCATTTACAGTAGCACCTGAACTGGTATACAAGACAGTTATTAATTTACTTAAGTAGATTAATATATCGGTTAAGGTGATATATAAGTCGGAAATTATGATATAGATACAAATAAAGCAAGTTTTAGCACAGGTTATTAAACAGGTTGCTTAAACTTGCTTTATTTATGCAATTTTTATATTCCGAGAATAGGGTTGTAATAATATAGCTTTATAAACTCATAACCCCAAAAACATGGCTCTATAGCATATAACAGTAACAATTCCTTATATTAATATATAATATAACCAAATAAACAATTGTAATAAAGATACAAATAATCTTATATAAAATCAAAATAAAAACACAATATACACAATGAGGATTAAGCAAACCTTAAGTAAGGCTTTAAAATTAAACAAAAATAAAAAAATCTTAATAAAGTAGAAGAAAAAAAAAAGAAAATGTAGTACAATAAAAGCAAATCAACATATAGGTATAGATATTGATGGGTTAGAGTGTCAGAAGTTGGAATGGGCGGTAGTATACTATTGCGTATTTATTTGTGGTACTCAACCATAAGATATGTAAAGGTGTTTTGTTTGTCCATCCGGTCTTTGACACTTTGGCTCATTTTTATTTATACGAACTATTTACATTTCGGATCCTGTCGAATATTGCCCTAAGGGTCCGAGGGTGTTTAGTGTGTTTGATTTGTTATAGTAATTTTACTAAAATAAATGAAAAGGAGTGTGTATGGAAAAAAGAAGAGTAATCAAGACAGCACTTGCTTTATCTTTGGCACTTGGACTCGGCTTTGCTTATTCAGGCACGGCACATGCCGTTTCCGGTTGGACTAACGAAACCGGCGAATGGCAGTATCTGGATAGGGATGATATGCCGTTGAAAGATGTCTGGAAACAGAGTAAGGGCTATTGGTACTATCTTTCTTCAGAGGGAACCATACTCAAAAGCCGCATTTTCAAATGGGGTGGCGGTACCTTCTATGTAGATGGGGACGGCAAGATGTTGAAAAACTCATGGCTGGAAGTTACCCCTGAGATGGATCCTGACGGCAACTATCAACCGGGCTGGTATTATTTCGGTTCGGACGGTAAAGCCTATGTAAATCAAGGAGGTGGTTTCAAGAGAAAAGTAGATGGTAAGGATTATGCTTTTGATGAGAACGGCAAGATGCTTACAGGCTTCATAGACAAGACAGGAAATGTTATAGATACTGAAGATCCTTTCGTGGGAACGATGTACTATGCAAGTGACGACGGAGCTTTATACAACAACAAGTGGCTTAATTACGGTTATATAAGTGATACCACAGGTATTGGCGGCTCTAATATACAGAGTACTGTAAGTGGAAGAAGCTACTCTGACTATGGCAGTATGTGGATGTATTTCGACAGTGAGGGCAAAAAATTCGCTACTGACACAGATACCATAAAAGAAAAAACAATAGGCGGAGAGCTGTATGCCTTCGATGAGTACGGAATTATGGTTCCATGGTGGTCAAAGGCAAGTGTAAGCAATGCACAGCCTGCCAACCCGACAATGGAGAATGATGTAAAGTACTTCTCGGGCTATGATGGCGGCAAGATGCTTAAGGACAAGTGGATCTGGATGTATCCTTCTGAGATCATGGATCAAAAAGACTTTATTGATCAGGAAAGCAGTTGGTTCTATGCAGATTCCAAGGGTAAAATACTTAAGAATACCATACGTACCATTAATGGTAAGAAGTATGCCTTTGACGGCTTAGGCAGAATGCAGACCGGATTTGTGGTTTTCAACAACACGGATGTGGAATTTGTTGCCAGATATGACATGGATGCATTTACATCGGAGCAATTTGCAAACGGTGACATCTATGGCGGCAATAAAAATGACCTCTACTTGTTCTCACCTAATAAGTTGAATGACGGTTCTATGCAAACCGGAGAGATTCAAATAGAACTTGCTGACGGAGTTCGTACCTTCGGCTTTTCTCCTACTACAGGAAAGGCTTACGGAAGCAAGGATATATTAGGTAAGAAAACCAACAGATATTATATTAACGGCTTGAGACTGGATGCTGACGAAGACTACGGTTACGGAGTTGTGGCTGTAACGGAGGAAGTGGCATATAGTCCAAGAATACTGTTCTACCAAGTAGTAGATACCAGCGGTAGAATAGTAAAGGGTAACAAAAAAGTGGTAAAGGATAAGGAAGGTGCATATTTTATAATAATGGACAATAAGCTTGCGGCTTATGAGTCAAGATATACACCGAAGTGGCACACAAAGAACGGAGTTACAGGATACTATCAGTATGATAGTGACAGCAAGAAGTATTTAGACTTAATAGTTGCTGCACCTACTAACTCACCTGATCTTAGTGCTATTCCTACAAAACAAATACTTTACAGACCGTAGAGATAGGAGTGATATGATGAAAAAATTGTTTCAAAAAGGAAAGAGATTCTTAGCTCTGACCCTTGCAGCTGCGCTGTCCCTAAGCGGACTTCCCACTGTGGGAGGGATGGAAGCTAAGGCGAGTACAGAGCTTCCTAATGAGAGCTATGATGATAATGGTGGTGGTACTGTATCTGCTTATATATGGAGAACAAGTAACTTTGACGTAGAGGGTATAAGCAATCCGGCAAAGATTGGTACCGAAAGTCCGTACGATGGTTCGGGCGTACAGGCAACTTTCGCCAGAGGCGGATATGCTACGCACTATAAAATCGGCGGAGACGACAGTACAGCAAACTACCAAACCTATAGTGCCTCTAATGGTGGAGTTGTAACTGACAATGGAGTTGAGTTTAAGACTAAAGTGTATCCGAGCAGGGATGAAAAGCTTATTATAGTGGAGTATACGGTTTATAACACCACAGGTGGCAATATAAATAGTATTAAATTCGGCTCCGATGCCGATGTCATGATCAGTAGTGATGACGCTGCAAGAATTGAAAGAAGCGAAAACAGTATCAGAATGATTAACAGGAATAATCAGGATACTTTTGAGTTAGTAACTAATAGGCCTTCATACGGAATCAATAATATCTATAAGGCAAATAACTTGGGATTTTCACACAGTGGAGGAGAGTTTAAGTCTTATATGGTATACTGGAGTCACAGACATCCTTACGTATTTCAACAGGATGGTTTGACAAATAATGTATTTGATGCAGGAGACTCCGGACTTAATTATTCATGGGAGATCCCTACACTGGGACCTTATCAGAAAGCTGTCAGAAGAGTAGGATTTGCAACTAGAGGAACATCTCTATATGTAAGTTATACGTATGGTAGTGACAGCAATACAGGTATGCCGGGAAATCCTCTTAAGACATTAAAAAAGGCATTTGAGAGGGCTGAAAGCCTAAGCAATATGGGCTATGTATTTGTTGAGGACTATCCTGAGCTTGACGGTTCGATGGATAAGATGATACCTAGGATATCTCCAGGAAAAACGATAGTTCTACAATCGGCAGACTATGATCATAATAATGCCCCAATACCTGAAACTCAAATTGTTACACTAAGAAGAGCAAGTGGTTATAATGATACACCTTTGATTCATGTAGATGGTGGATTAAGATTAGGAAACATAATAATAGACGGTAATAAGGGTGCTATTACAACAAATACGTCACCTCTTGTTTTTGCAGGAAACTCAGGTAAGGTATTCTTACAAAAAGGAGCTAAGCTTCAAAATAATAAGGTAACCTCAGATGGTGTGGGAAGTGCTATTGATCTTAGCGGCTCGGCAACACTGGAGATGAATTATGGTGAAATCACCGGTAATGTATCAAAGACCGGAGGTGCGGTATATCATAATGGAGCAAGACTTGCCGTTAAAAGCTCGGCTAAAATAAGCGGTAATACGGATGATGCCAATAAAGAACTTAACTTGGTACTTGCGGAAAATAAAAAGGTCGAGGTTTTAGGGCCTTTAGTTGATGATGAGGGAAATACGGCAGACATTAAGGTGACCGTAAAGGGAGCACCGGCAGCCTCTACAGGTACAAATATTACAGCAGCAAACCAAGAGACTATAGTAGCAGAGCCGGAGGCGGCTTATGCAAGCTCTGTGGCAGACAGTCCGGCGTTCCTAGCAAACTTTTCTTTTGATGAAGAAGCAACCATGAGCAACAGAGGTTGGAGCTTGGTGGCAGGTGCCTTTGATGAAGGCGGAGTATCTCATAAGAAAAAGGTAGTTGCAAGAAGAGCGGGAAGAGTTATAACTTTCAGTGTGCGTGAATATCCTGATGATGGAGCTATAGAAAACGAACTTTGGGATGCAAGTCCCGTACCTACACCGCTTGTTATTCCGACACCTGTATCATTTGAAAAGAATGCCTCAGTAGATGCAAGCGATATCAAGCCTCCTTCATTGCCTGCAAACTCCAAGTATGTATTTAAAGATGTACAGCTTGATATGAACGGCGGAACAGGCTTAAGTGTCGGTACAGAGAGTGAAGGCTACAAGTTGAAAGGAACTATGCCTGATTCAGATGTTACAGTAACTTATAGATTTGAGAGAAAGGAAAGTACCTTTAAATTTGATGTCAACGGCGGTAGCCCTGCCATAGCTGATAAGGTAGGAAAGCAACTTACAAATCTTGACGACAGATCTGTGCCGAGTGTAACAAAGTACGGTTATAATTTTAAGTATTGGGATCCTACACCTGCAACATTACCAAGCGGTGATGAAATAAGAATGACAGATCAGCTTCCTGAGAAGTTCCCGAAAGGTAAGATTACAGGACCGGTAGCTGAACGGGATGTTGTTACTTATAAGGCTATGTGGGAAGTAAATGAAAATATAAAATCAACACTTAATGTAACACATAAGAATGTGGCAGGAACTCAAGAATTCGGTGCTCCTGTAACTTCATATCATCCGGTGGAATTTGCGTTGAGCTTACAGCCAAGAACTATACCGGGATACACCTTCAGTGCTGCAAGCAGTAATGCTGCACCAGCAGTAACAGGTAATGCTTTTAATCCTATAACCGGTGCATTTACAGGACAGATGCCTAATCAGGATCTGGATGTAGATTATAGATATGCGCCTGATACTTCACCTTCAGGACAGAAAACACTAACTGTAAAGCATATCAGAGTCAGTGATAACTCTGTGATTAATGTCACCACACAAACGTTCTCTGCCGAGGACAATATAACAGGTGTGGCGCCTCTTACGGGTGCTATGGTGGCAGGTCTTAGCGTTCTTAGCGGAACTGTTACAGCAGGAAAGACTGCCGATCCTACACATTATATTTATGCAATGGTTGGAGAATCATTTGATCCTAGTACAAAAGCATTTACAGGTATCATGCCTAATCAGGATGTAACCATAGAATATCGTTACGGTATTGTAGGTTCAGGACAAACGCTTAATGTTAATTATATAGATAATGATGCTATAGATCCTTCTATGCAAAAGATAAAAGATATAGTTGACAGAGACGGCAATGATATAACTAACAATCCTAATCAGATTGCCATAGGTTCAGGAGATACTATACAGGATCAAAATATTACAACATATATCCCTATATATGGATATCTTGCAGTACCTCAGACCAGTAAAAACCCTGCATCCGTAGCACCTGACTTTAACCCTACAACTTATGAGTTTGAAGGAGTTATGCCGGCAGGAGACATAGATGTATACTACAGGTATACAAGAGATGCTTCATTATGGAAGAGAATTACTTATAAGCCTGTAGACGGAGCTACACTAGGACGTAGCTCAGGTCTTACAGCAAGGCCTTTAGATCTTGTAACAAGCGGAAGTGATTTCTATGTAGATGTACTTAAGGGTGGAGATGCAAGAAGTTACACTTGGGAAAAGATCAAGGATAAGAATCTTGTACCGGAAGTTACAGTTGCAGACAATAACTATTATACACATGACGGTTGGTTTATAGATTCCAATGATAACGGTAAGAAAGAAGCCAACGAGAACTTATTGAGTGATGATGCAGTATTCAGTGACGATGTAATAGTACGTCCTAATATAATTAAGACACCGGGTGCGTGGTTCGATATAGGATTTGACATAGGTGATCATATAACTCAAAATACAGGAGTACTCACTCTTAATTCAAGAGCTACGGAAACACTTGCAAGTGCTATAGCAGCAGCAGGTATTACCTATACAATAGAGCCTAACTACCTCTATGATGGTTGGTATATGTTCGGAAATCCGGCAGCATTAACCGATAACGTTCAAAACGGTATGACATACAGACTTGAGGTAAAGCCTGATCCTTCAGTATTCGGACTTGCTCCAAGTGCAAAGCAGGCAGAGGGAAGTCTACTTCCTAACGGTAGAGGTAGAATAACCGTATATGATACCAAACCGGGATACAAGTATGTATTAACCGATAAGGACGGCAATGTAGTTAATGTTAAGCCTGGTAATGCTTTGGAAAATACAGTAGTATTTGATAATTTACAGGCAGGAACACAGTATAGAGTATACGAAGTTAGAGATTCGGTAAATATCACAGCAGGTGCATCAATAAGCAGTGTAAATGCCACAGACAGATCCGATCCGACACGTGTAACAGTACCTGTGCTGGATAACAATTATACTGTAACACCTGATGCGGATAATGACGGAAGGACAAAGATAACTATCAATCCTGCCGATCCGACATTGGAGTATGCTTTAGTAGATGATGCAGGTAATCTTGTTACAACAGCACCTGAGGCACCTAACGGATGGCAGACACCTACAGGAAGCAACCCTGCAACAGTAAGCTTTAGTAATCTTCCAATCGGTAAAAACTTTACAGTAATCACGAGACCTGCGGGTTCTAACGCAAGTGTAGCGGATAGAATAGATGGAGGTTCAAGATTCAACTCGGATCCGGGTTCAGAATTGGAAGTACCTACTTACATACTGGAAACCAGAAAAGCGGGAATGGCTATACAGTCCATAACAAGAGATGGAAACAACATACTTTCATCTCCTACAGATATCTATGAGGAACTTCATGAAGGTGATAGAGTAACTCTCTTGGCACCGGCAACTGATGCTCAAGGAAATCCTTTTGATAAGTGGAAGGTTAATATAAATTCAGCTCCGGAAATCACAAGAGACACTGCCGGACAAAGAAGCTTGGATATAACCATAAGAAAGGCTAACCTTGTAATATCAGCTGAATATAGAGTAGCACCGGCTGTTCCAAGTCTTGCTAATGTACAGGATGAGGTAAGAGGCGGAAGTTCTAAGCAGATAGCACTTGATCCGGAAGGCATTGAAGCACTTCAGAACGGTTTAACCACAGCTGAAGACAGAGTGCTTATGGACACAAACCATGCAAATGTAACCTATAAGGTGATTTACAAGAAGTCAGATGCTACAGCTACAGCATCCAATGCAATTCAGGCAATCTATACACCGGCTGCTCCTGAAGCTTTCACAGCGGCATGGCAGATAAGTGTAAATGTTGAAAGATATGTAAACGGAAGAAAGGTTGAGCTGCCAAGCGGACATCCTTCAAACTATCCGGGTACACTTACAAGCTATGTACAGCTTGATGACAAGGATATAGATATGCTTGATTACAAGTTATATGAGATAGACGACACTACCGGCAATGTGGTCGGAGAGGTTGCTATGAGCAGAAATCCTGAAGTAGGAAACGGAATTAGCGGACTCTTTACCTTCCAGGCAAGAGTAGGACATTCATATGTACTTGTATACAATAAGGCATTTAAGTTTAGCTTTGTTAACAACCATATAGACTTCTACCCTACAGCTAATCAGAATCCTGCACATAAACTTCATACCGTTAAGATAAGAAGAGGTTCAGATTCTAATGATGCATTTACAGATTGGATGAATGAATCTCCTATACTCAGCCCGTATGAAAGACTTGGTATAACCTATACCAAGAGAGGCAACGGTTGGAGCTATACAGATACTTTAGCAGTAGGTAAGGCAGGATACAGAGCATATGACCCTACAGCAGCTATACAAAAGAAGACTGTAGTATATGCGGCTTATGATGATGACAGCGAACAAGTTCAGCAGGCGTCAGGAGATTTGGACGGCTTGATAAACAGACTTGTAAATCTCGGAAATGATAACTTCTTAAAGAGAGGCGAGTTCTCAGATATGAAGGCAGGAATTGCTACTCTTAAGAACATAGCGGCAAGACCGGGTATGCTTGAGATACTTAACAGTACTAATCCGGCTGATGCGGCACTTAAGGCTGATTTTGAGAGATATGCAACTATGACGGAGGCACAGCTTGATGAGATAGCAGCTACATTGCCACCGGCTGTTGCCGATAAGTTGATTAAGAGAAGACCTAACTTAAGAGAGATAGATGCTATCAAGAGATATGAGTCATTTACTGTTACAGATCCTGCAACAAAGCAAAGAGTAAAGAGACTGCCGGCACTTGCTGAAAGATTCTTCCAGCAACAACTTAATCCTAGATATGAAGGATATGCCGGTACAGTAAGCAGTAGAAGCAGCGGCGGAAGCAGCGGCGGCGGCGGCGGAACCGGAAGAGGAACTGCTGATAAGCCGTTCATACCGACAGCACCGAAGACCTACTCTGTAGGCGGCAACGGAAACTGGGAGCAGCATGCAGACGGAAGATGGAGCTTTGTGCTTACAGGCGGTATCAGACTTACAAGCAAGTGGGGTAAGTTAGAGTACTCCACCGGTGATCGTTCAGCCGACGGTTGGTACCACTTTAACTCATACGGACTGATGGATACAGGTTGGTTCCAGGATGAGAAGGGTAATTGGTACTATTGCAACACAGATAAAGACGGTTTCCAAGGTAAGATGAAGACCGGTTGGGTATACAACGATACTGATAAGAATTGGTATTATCTCGATTCTGATACAGGAATGATGAGAACCGGTTGGGTAGAAGTAGCAGGTAAATGGTACTACTTTGCAACCCAGGCTTCAGCTCAAACCTATGCATACGATGTTAAGGCAGAGCAGTGGAATTACCTTGATAACGGAGTGAAACCGATGGGATCAATGTATGTTAATACAACTACTCCTGACGGATATAAAGTCGGAGCAGACGGTGCATTGATAAATTAAAGGAGGAGTGATAATGAGATTATTGCAAAAAAGCAAAAGAATAATCTCTGCCGGACTTTCAGTCATCATGCTTTCGAGCATGATGACCGTACTGCCCGGTAAAGAGGTATATGCAGCGGCAAACGAAGTCATACTTGATATAGGAGACGGACCGAAGTTCAGATCGGCAACTAATACGGATCTTACCACTAACGGTTACGGTTCTGCTGCTATGGATGGTAAATATAATACAATTCAGGGTAAGTATATAATAGATGGTGGTGCATCACAGCTTTTAACAGCTAACGGGGCTTTTGCGGGTATAACTACAGAAACCTTTGGTTCAGGAGCAAGACCCGAATTACCAGAATATAAGACTGAAGCATGGCCAGGGTATCAACTTACAGGTTGGTTTGATGAGGACGACCAAAAAGTAGAGCATTTGCCATACGCTTTTCAGTTAACAGGTACAACTCTTAAAGCAAAATGGGTAGGTGCTGCCAATAAAAACTCTATGTTTAGAGTAAGGCATTACATTGAAAAAACGGGTAATACTATAAATCTTACAGATGTACTTAATGCTAATGATAGTAGAATTATACCGCTTAAATCCAATAACTGGGCAGCTGATGTATATACTACTCAGACGGCTTCAGGAACTTCAATAATTACTACACCTTATAATGATATACCCGGATATAAGGTTATAAGCTCACAGATGAGTGACGCATATAATAAGAGGGCTGACGGCACAACCAATTATGGTGCAGAGGCTCTCCATAAAGACCCTACTAACCATAAAGTTACAGGTCTTATGCCTAACCATGATGTGACTGTGGATTATAAGTATGGGGTAGATACCAGCAGAAACTTTACTGTAAGGGTTCAGTATGTTAATGCTATTGACGGAACTGCCCTTCAGCCGGAAGATACTTATACGGCAAATGTAAACAGTGAAATAACGCATACTGTTCCCCAAACTATAAACACACTTTATGTACTTGAAAAGGGATCACTTTCAAGTATGCTTGATATTAACGGTGTACAGCCTACAAACCTTACAACTGCAGGAGTAATGTCCTTGCAGATGGTAAATGGAGAGGCGGAAGGTACGGATATGCGTAAGGCACCTTATATAGATGCTACTACAGGTACATTTAGATTTAAGATGCCTAACTATAATATTACACTTAAGTACAAGTATAATCTTGATTCCAGTGTAACAAGACCTGTAACAGTACAGTACCTTGATAACCATGGTGTCTTAATACCTAGTAAGACTCAGATGGGAGTTGATGCCAGCGGAGAAAAATCGGTATCTGCGCTTCACGAGGTGAGCCTTCCCAAGATTACAGGTTATATGTACCCACCGAATATTAGCGTAGAGCCTGTAGGACTCACTGATTATGCTACACAAAGAACAGTATCAGCAGGAGACCCTCTTGATCCGGCACTAAGAAAGTTCGAGTATAAAATAACTTCTACAACACCTGTAGGTGGAAGATATGTTAAAGTAAACTATAATGAGAATTTAGCGGATAAAGATTTTTGGACAAAA
>ERZ773010.1611-NODE-1611-length-13937-cov-5.275681_pt1 | contig 13937 bp, 10 predicted proteins | sample MGYA00580842_ERZ773010 | MGnify/ENA primary metagenome ERZ773010 (study PRJEB29015, sample SAMEA2737982) | human oral metagenome | biome: human oral; feature: human-associated habitat; material: dental | place: China | collected 2107 ...
TAAATTAGTAGTAAATTGAGTGGTTTTGACCTTGATAAAGTGTGATAAGTCCAGTTTTTATGCGGATAACTAGATTTTTATGCTATTTTTATATAGAAAAAGAGCTTGGGTAAGCCCCAAGCTCTTTCACTTATATTTTTATGATGCTTTTGGCCTCACTTGCCAATGAGCAATCGCCAAACCCAAGAAGCTAGGTACAATCCAACCTAGGCTCTGGCCACTCAGGGGCAAATAAGTAGCGAATGTTGAAGCTAATGCTTTCAATGGTAGTAGCCATGCTAGCTCAGGCATGGCTTGAATTCCATCGATTAGCGCCACTATCCCTGTCAGTGCCATAGCCCATTGGTAGTAAAGGCTGTCGATTTCCCGACCTCGGCACAGTAAGGTGACCATGACTAGGACAATCGCCAGAGGATATAGAAACATGAGCACCGGCACTGCCCAAGCAATAATTTGAGTTAAACCGGCATTAGCGATAAGGGTAGCCAAGAGGCTAACCGCTAGTAAGTAATGCTTATAATCCAGACTAGGAAATAGATCCACCATTGCCTCTGAAAAAGCCGTCAGGAGCCCTACCCCCGTCTTAAGGCAGGCCAGAATAACAATTAAGGCCAAGAGGATACTGCCCGCTGAACCGAGATAGTGATTAGCAATCTGAGCTAGCGCAATCCCACCATTGGCACTCATGGAGAAGTGCCCCAAGGATGTCGCCCCAGCATAGGCCAAGAGCCCATAAATTAGCCCCATTAAGACGATACTAATGGCGCCGGATTTGACCATACCTCTAGCCAGCTCACCTGGCTCCTGAATCCCTAAACGATTCATAGCTTGAACCATGACAATCCCAAAAGCTAGAGCCGCTAGCACATCCAGGGTCTGATACCCCTCCAGAAAGCCTGTTGCCATTGCTTGTTGAGCATAGCGCCCCTGGGCCATCATTTGCCCAGCTTGCCCCATCGGATTGAGAACTGTCAGGGTCAAAAGTAGTCCTAAAACCAGTAAAAAGGCAGGGTTAAGAATTTTGCCAATATAATCTAGAATCTTGCCCGGATTCAAGGACAGAAAACCCGCTACTAGGAAGAAGATGAGGGAATAGATTAGAAGTCCTTGTCCCTGGTGACTCGACTCAACAAAGGGGGCTATCCCAATAGTATAAGATGTACTTGCTAAGCGTGGCACCGCAAATAAAGGACCAATTACCAGATAGAGCAAAACTGTAAAAATCACACTGAACTTTTTGCCGACACGGCTGGCTAGTTCGGTTACACTCTTACTCTTAGACATTCCCATAGCGAGAATGGTCAGGAAAGGCAAGCCGATAGCTGAAATCAAGAGTCCAACCACAGCTGGTCCTACCTGAGCGCCACTTTCTTGTCCTAAGTGAACTGGGAAAATAAGGTTCCCTGCCCCAAATAACATCCCAAACAGCATGGAACCTAAATAAAGGGCGTCTTTAGACTGAAGTTTTTTGTTCATTTATCATACTCCATTTCAAGCAAAAGCAACATCCGAAAGGAATGTTGCTTTTACTTACTATATGATTATTCTGCTTCAAAGTAAGCGGGGTAATGCGTTTTGACAATCTGGTGGCAACGATGGCAGAGAGTTGGTGCTTCCTCAATGGTGCCCACTTCCGGACGAACTGCCCGGCATCGTTCACAGACATGCCCTTGAGCGCGGCTAACAGAAACTGCATAATCGTCTAAGACTAAGGCGTGATCTGGTGCCGGTGTGGTCACTAAGTCTAGATGAGAAACAATGAGTAATTGATCTAAATCTTGACTCAAGGCCTTCAAAGCCTTGGCTTGTTCTTCATTGACATAGAGGGTCACTGCTGCTTCAAAAGATTTCTTGATTGGATCTTGTTCTGCATTTTTCGCTTCCTCTAAGGCTTTTTGAACCCCTTGTTGGACATGGAAGAAGAGTTTCCACTGATCCACCAGGGCTTGATAAGCGGTCCCATCGACTGCTTGAGGGAATTCTGCTAACTGAACAAAGCCTTCAACCCCTGGCAATTCCTTCCAAGCTTCTTCCATGGTATGCAAGAGGACTGGAGTTAAGAGTGGCAAGAGGTTACGCAAGATGCCGTAGATGACGGTTTGCATTTGACGACGAGGTAAGCTATCTGGCGCTTCGATATAGAGTACGTCCTTAGCGAAGTCTAAGTAGAAGGCAGACAAGTCAACCGTCATGAAGTTGATGACCTTCTTATAGATGCTAGCAAATTCAAACTTATCGTAGGCACTTAAAAGGTCGTTGACAAAGAGCTTGAACTTAGCTGTCATGTATTGATCAACTGGACGTAAGTCTTCAAAAGCTACAGTGTCCTTGCTTGGGTCAAAGTCTGACACGTGGCTTAGCATGAAGCGGATGGTATTCCGGATTTTACGGTAAGCCTCAGCAATTTGCTTGAGGATATCCTTAGAAATCCGTACATCTGATTCTGAGTCCACACTGAGAACCCATAGGCGGATAATGTCAGCCCCAAGCTCATTCATGACTTCTTCCGGCACAATTACGTTACCTAATGACTTACTCATCTTGTTACCTTTACCGTCTAAGACGAAGCCTTGAGACAGGACTGCCTTATAGGGTGGCACGCCCTTAGCAGCAACCGAAGTGGTAAAGCTTGAGTTGAACCAACCACGGTATTGGTCAGACCCTTCCAAGTAGAGGTCTGCTGGGAAAGTCAGATAATCTCTGGCTTCTAAAACCCCTGCATAAGAGGTCCCAGAGTCGAACCATACGTCCATGATGTCAGTTTCCTTGGTGAATTTACCATTTGGACTGCCAGGATGCGTGAAGCCTTCAGGCAAGAGATCCTTAGCCTCACGTTCAAACCAAACATTAGAGCCGTGTTTTTCAAATAAGGTTGCCACATGTTCAATGGTTTCATTTGTTAAGATAGCTTCCCCATTTTCAGCATAGAAGATAGGAAGTGGCACACCCCATGCCCGTTGACGAGAGATGACCCAGTCACCCCGGTCACGAATCATGTTGTAGATACGTGGCTGGCCTGATGGGTGGTACCATTTAACTTGTGTTTCAATTGCTTCCAGCAATTCTTCACGGAATTTATCAATAGAAGCAAACCATTGTGGTGTCGCCCGATAAATAACAGGTTTTTTAGTCCGCCAGTCATGCGGGTAGCTGTGGACAAATTCAGAGTAAGAGAGCAGGGCATCCTTTTCCTTGAGTAATTCCACTACTAGTTTGTTGCCTTTTGCATAGAAGACACCTTCAAGGCCAGGAGCTTCATGAGTATAGTGACCTTGGTTATCCAATGGGGACAGAATATCTAAACCATAGGCTTTCCCAATATGGTAGTCGTCTTCCCCGTGACCAGGAGCAGTATGTACCAAACCAGTCCCTGCATCCAAAGTTACGTGATCTCCCAACATGAGTAGGGACTCTCGTTCATAGAAAGGATGCCAAGCAGTAAGTCGGTCAAAGTCCTTCCCTTGATAGTGCGCCTCGACTTGGTAATCTTCCCAGTTGAGGGTTTGAGCTAAGGACTCCAGCAAGTCTTGTGCTACAATGAAATGACGGTCTCCAACCTTGACTTGGACATAGCTAGCCGCAGGACTTACTGAAATCCCTAAGTTTGCAGGAAGGGTCCAAGGGGTGGTGGTCCAGATTACGAACTCAGCATTTTCTGGTAGGATACCTTTGCCGTCTTTGACCTTGAAGGCTACATAGATTGAAGGAGAGGTTACGTCTGCATATTCGACTTCGGCTTCCGCTAAGGACGATTCACTGGATGGTGACCAATAGATTGGCTTCAAGCCTTTGTAGATGTAGCCTTTTGCCGCCATTTGGCCGAAAATGCGGATTTGTGCCGCTTCGTATTCAGGCGCTAGAGTCAAGTAAGGATTGTCCCACTCACCTGTCACACCTAAGCGTTTGAAGTCAGCTTTTTGGCCTTCTACTTGGCGTAGGGCATATTCTTGACAGAGTTTGCGGAATTCGACCACAGACATGGACTTGCGGTCAACCCCTTCTTGCTTGGTCAGGGCAGATTCGATTGGCAGACCATGTGTGTCCCAACCTGGTACATAAGGCGACCGGAAGCCAGACATGGATTTAGAGCGAATGATAATATCCTTACTAATTTTGTTGAGGGCGTGACCCATGTGGATTTTACCGTTAGCATAGGGAGGCCCATCGTGGAGCACATAAGTCGGCTTGTCAGCATTCTTAGCTTGGATTTGTTGATAAACATCCGCATCTTCCCACTCTTCTTGTAGGACGACTTCTTTAGTTGGCAAGTTCGCCCGCATGGCGAAATCGGTTTGACCAAGGTTGAGGGTCTCTTTTAGTTTCATATTGACAATATTCCTTTCTTGACAGTATTAACTACAAAAAAAATATAAAAAGACGCCCCAGAACGGGACGTCGCAACGTGGTACCACCCAATTTTATTTGTAGTCATACAAATTCTCTTACATGATAACGCTCTTTAAGCGGCACCGGCTACTTAAGTTCACCGAGCATTATAGGTAAGCTGATCATCTACCCTATAGGGAACTCTAGGCTTGCACCCTTCCTAGATCGCTGGGGATATATAGAGGTGATGGTGGTCTTACATCATTTCTGGTAATTCAATTTTAATAGTTTGGCCTAGGATACTTTCAACAGAAGCTTGGTCATCCTTTTCAGGTGCTGCCTTAGCTTCTACGTCACCTTGAGTTTCATGGACGAATTCTTCAACGTCAGATGTAACTTGTGTCTCCACTTCTTGTTCTAAGGCAGCCACGCGCTCAGAACTACGTTCTTCAGCTTGACTATCTTCTGTCGCAGGTGTTGCAAAAGCAATCTCCTGTTCAAAAGTTTGAGACTTGATTAAATCCAATTGTTGGGTCAACATACGTTGCATTTCGAATTGAAGGTTGCGTCCATTATGACGTAAGAGTTCCACTTCATTAGCCAAGTGGTTGACGGTATCATGTGCATTAGCAATAATACGGTCAGACTCACGTTCTGCCTCATAAATAATGAGCTCTGCTTCCTTACGCGCATTTTGTTTGAGGCGTTCAGCCGCTTCGTTAGCAATCAAGATTGAGCTATTCAAGGATTCTTGTAATTTCTCGAAATTCTTGATTTTCTCATCAGCTTCCGCTAACTGGCGTTTAAGGGCAGTCACTTGATCCAAAGCACGTTCGTAATCAACGACAACTTCATCTAGAAATTCATTGACTTCCTCTCTGGCGTAACCTCTGAATTCGCGATCAAAGTCTTTGGTTAAAATATCATTTGGTGTAATTGGCATGTCACACACTCCTTTGTTCTTGCTCTCTTCTTTAGACGACTAGGACTTTGACCTTAAGACGAATATTGTCTTTACGAGTCAACCCCTCTTCGGCATCAATTTGAAAACGTCCAAACTTCCTAAGCGAGACAAAGTCGCCTGCCTCTAGCTCAAAATCCGGTCGATTAATTTCTAAATAATTGACCTTGACCAAGCCCCCTAAGACGGCTTCTTTTGCACGCTGTCTAGAAAAATTATAGACTTTACTCAGCATAGTGTCAAGCCTTAATGATGTGGTAATGACCGTCTGGTCTTCCCAGAGGACTTGTGGCGTTAGAACCTGTTCAGGCTCTATATTCTCAAGCCTTACTCCGACGTTTCCCATTTTGGTCACATTTTGACAAACATAGGACGCAATTTTGGCATCCACTAGCACTTGCCAGTCTTGACCATCAGTGATGATATCACCAATTCGATTTCGTTCTAGGCCAGCCCCTAGGAGAGAGCCTAGGATAGACCCATGTCTTATATTGGCAAATTTCTGCGGAAAGTGAATCTTCAGGGCCTGAATCTGGAAATCACTAGTTTCTAAATCATAATACTGAGGATAAAAAACCAGTCTTTGGCGCTCAGCTCCTGGCAAGCCACCTTGACAGGCTAATTGGACTTCATCTTGTCCATTAGCCAATTGCTGGGCAATCAGGGCTTCACGCGGAGTCACAAAGTAACTAGTTACCGGACAATAGCGACTGGACGCATAGGCCATCTGTTCTAGCACATAGTCAATGAAGGCTCGTTCTTCTTTACGATAATGTTGATATATACCCTCTTTCATGGGTTTACACCCCAATCAAGAGACGAAAGAGAAAATTACGCACTAAATGGAGAACCGCAAGTGCCGCAAAGGCCGAAAGACTAACGTTCCCTATCGGAGGGATAAAGCGATCAAAGAGCTCAACATAAGGCTCAACTAGTCTCCCAAGCCAACGTCCCAATTCACTGTAACGGGCATCAGGGAACCAGGACATGATAGCCCAGATAAGAATGAGGGTCTCATAAGCCGTAAAGGCCCAAGAAATATATTGTATCAGCATAATAGCTCTACCTCTTTACTTAATTTCTTCTTCAATAACGACCATAGGCACGCTAGCTAGCGCCCAGAAGCGTAGACTTGCGTGCCCATGGTGCTTGCCCAGAACTAGTTAGTTAACTAGCCACGGTGGCGTTTGCGGAAGAATGGTGGTGTATCAAGTTCGTTATCTTCCGTTGTGTCAACTTGACGGTTACGGCTAACGTCACTTGACCGTTGGAAAGTCCGCTGTGGCATCTCATGAGCAGACTCACGAGTGCTTTGTTCACGACGAATATCCCAGTCACTGAATAAGTCACGTTCGCTCTCGCGACCGCGTGGTGCTAATTCAATGTCATTACTTGGTGACACTGCTGGTTGGCTTGGTTCTGGCGCATTGCTAGCAGGCGCTGCATTGTAATTGTTGCGTGCTGGGCGTTGAGCCATCTTGCTAGGTGCATTCTTCTCAGTGTCAATCCCAGTTGCGATAACAGTAACTACTACCTCATCGCCAAGATTTTCATTGATAGATGTACCAAAGATGATGTTTACATCGCTAGTTGAAGCGTTGGCCACGATTTCGCTAGCATCTTGCGCTTCAAAGAGGGTTAAGTCAGAACCACCGGTAATGTTCAATAGGATTTGTTCTGCCCCATCGATTGAAACTTCCAAGAGTGGAGAAGAAATAGCCTTCTTAGTTGCCTCAGCTGTACGGTTTTCACCAGAAGCAACCCCGATACCCATAAGGGCAGTCCCTTGATCTTTCATAACAGTCTTCACGTCAGCGAAGTCTAAGTTGACGTAACCTGGCGCAGTGATCAAGTCAGAAATCCCTTGAACCCCTTGACGTAAAACGTTATCCGCTTCAGAGAAAGCTTCTAACATTGGTGTCTTGCGGTCAACAATTTCTAAGAGACGGTTGTTAGAGATGGTCACCAAGGTGTCCACGTTTTCCTTCAAGTTCTTAAGACCTTCAGCAGCGTAACGACCACGTTTAGGACCTTCAAAGGTGAATGGACGTGTCACGACACCCACTGTTAAGGCGCCTAACTCTTTAGCAATACGCGCCACGATTGGGGCAGCACCTGTACCGGTCCCCCCACCCATACCAGCTGTTACGAAGACTAAGTCTGCGCCTTCAAGTACTGTACGGATTTGTTCTTCGCTCTCTTCAGCAGCCTTAAGACCTACTTCAGGGACTGAACCTGCCCCTAAGCCCTTGGTTACCTTTGGACCTAATTGAATCTTAGTTTCTGCTTGTGAGCCTTTGAGAGCTTGAGTATCTGTATTGGCTACAATAAACTCTACCCCTTGGACGCCTTCAGCGATCATACGGTTAACGGCATTACCGCCGGCCCCACCGACCCCGATGACTTTGATAACGGCGCCGTCACGGCCGTTAATTGAATCAAATGCTAATTCCATAAATCGTTCCTCCTGAATCTCAATCGAAAAATGTTCTGAAAAATGCTTGGATTTTACTGATAATGCCGTTTCCTACAACAGGGACTGGGTTATCATAATTAACGCCTGCCTCTGGTTCTGGAACATAGTTGCTTTCTTCAGCAGCATAGCCTCCAAGGTTGGAGTATGCATCATAATCTGATACTGGCTCTGCTACCGTCCGTTGACGCTCTGGTCTTACCGGACGGCGAGGCGCTTGCTGACGAGGTGGCATCATTGGCTGGTTTGTTACATCCTGTGATGCAGTCTCTTGATAAGGCCGCTCAAACCCACGATCTTGACGTGGTGCACTTGCTGCTTGATAAGTTCCTTGGGCAATACGATGCACAACATCTAGGCCTGCTGCATATTCTACCATGCCAATAGCCGTTGTAAAGACTGGGTTTCGCATCCCCATTTGCTCTGGAATATAGAGGCGAACCTTAGGGCCAAAATACTCTTGGGCTAGTTCTAAGACGCCTGGCAAGGAAGCTGCTCCACCAGTCAGAACGAAACCACCTGGTAAGTCGAGGGCATCGACCCCTTCTAAGTCATCTCGAACTGTCTCGAAGATTTGTGCCAAACGGGCTTCAATAATTTCCGATAAATAGCGTTCATCTACGCGGACAGGTTCCTTACGTCCAACTGTCTCCACTGGGAAGTATTCTTCTTCAGAAGTCTGACGAGAGACTGCGTAACCAAACTCACGCTTAATCCGCTCCGCATTCTCTAAGGATGTATTGAGGATTAGGGAAATATCCTTAGTGACGAAGTCACCACCTTCTTGGTCAACGAAAGAATACTTCAATTGGTTGTCATAAATAATTGAGGCACTAGTTTGGCCACCACCCATATCTACGATGATGGTCCCAAATTCACGTTCATCAGGCGTTAGGGCTACTTCCGCAATGGCTTGCGGTTGTACTACTAATTCCGTAATGTTGAGTCCAGCCTTCTCCACACAACGACGAATGTTGTGGATGATGGTCTTAGGACCTGTAATCAGGCGTGCATAGAGTTCTAGGCGAACCCCAATCATGCCTTGAGGATCACGAATACCGGTAAAGCCATCCACAATAAATTCTTCTGGAATGATGGAAATAATTTCCCGTTCAGGTGGAACTGACCGCACTTTAGCAGCCATAATAACATTATTAACATCTTTTTCGGTAATCTCACGGGTATCACTAGAAACAGCAATCATACCGTGACAGTTATCAATCATCAGCTTGTTACTTGGTACGCCGACAATGACATCATTAATTTTAACTTGTGCTTTTTGCTCTGCTTGCGCAATGGCCTGTTGAATGGAATAGACCGTTTCATCAATATCAACAATCACGCCACGGCTTAAGCCACGTGATTTTTCATTACCTACGCCGATAATATTGACTTGGCCATTCATGTGCTCAGCTACAACCACTTTAATTGAGGTAGTCCCAATATCTAAACTAACAAAAATTTCTGGGGTTCTCACAAGCGTTAGCCCTCCTTTGTCCTCTCACAGGGGAGCTTGGTCTCCCTGGATGAGATATAATCTCTCCCTATAATTCTATCACATACTGGCCTTGATATGAAGCGAAATAATGCCTGTCACAAAGAATTAATATAGATTTTCCCCTTATTTGTCTCTGTAAGTTCTTATTCACATAATCAGGCCATCCCGATCCTGCTCTTAAGGCACTATGAAGACGGACCTATAGTAAAAGCGAGGACTAAGTCCTCGCTTCTGTTTGTCTATTAAGGTTGTTGTCCAGACTGGACCCTTACTGGCCGTTGTTGGCCTGTAAAGGGCGTAAAGTAGGCTCCCACTTCCAGATTAAGTGTTCCCTTCTTATCACCTAATTCTTTAAGCATTTGATTGTAGAAGGTCATCTTATGATTGAAGGTTGGTAGAACTGCCTTGACCAGGTTGCCATCCCGCATCTTAGCTTCAAAGGCACTATTCTTGCTGGCCTCTTGACCTAGCTTGAGACTTTCAATTTGACTGAGAATATCAGGCGGGGTTTGTTTCAACATGGTTGTCAACTCTGTTACTCGACCTGATGGGGCCTGAACCAAGAGTTCTGGCAATTGGTCTAGGTTGACAGCTTCTTTAGCTGCCACACTGGCACTAAAATCACCCCAAGTTCCATTATCTAAGACAGCAATCCATTGGTCTCCTGATTTAATCTTGGCTACAATGGCATGCTCTTCTATTTCTAGTTGGAGACTCTGCATATTAGGACGACGTAAGGTCACCTTGCTGACAAGTGGATTCTCCTTCATAATGGCTTGTTCAATCGACTTGCGCTTAGCCATGATGTCTTTGACTCGGTCAAAATCGCGAATACCTGAGGCGGCGACAATAGCTTCACCATCCACTCGCTGATTACCAACAATCTGGACAGCATTGACATAATGTGTTGGCAAGAGTCGATAACCCACCACTGCCAGACTTAAAACTAAGACAACGAAGACGGAAAAGAGCTTCATCTTGCCCTTAGGCCAACGTGCTTGTCCAAATTCCTTACTTAATTTTTCTTGATTAGGGAGGGAAGTGTGATGAGGTGTTTGACGATAGTTACCAGCTCGTGGCTTAGTTACAACGCGTGTCTCATAGTCCTGTTCATAATCGGTCCAGGCCGGACTTGGCTGAGTACCGTAGGTCTTAATCCGATGATTGCCCTGGCGTCTACTTGAAATATCAGTCTGATTGGGGCTTCTATGCTCATCTTCATAGTCATAGCGCGCTTCCTGATAAGGGCGAGGACGCTGTCGATCCTGATTAGGTCGCATAACAGGTTGTCCATTTGCATCTAAGCGGTAATTGCCCTGACTTCTTTGCCGGCTAGGTTGGCGACGTTGGTTGAGCGTTTGACGGTTCTCCTGATAATCTTCTTGATAGCGACTACGCTGATCCAGACGATAATTAGCCATTACTTCCCTCCTCTCTCTAGATTTTATTTTTCTTACTTAATGATTTCTTCCAGAACTTTGACTAAGCGATCTGAGGCGTCACGAATTCCTAATTCATAGGCTGAGCGAGCCATTTTTTCTAGGTTTTCTGGATCAGCCATCAGTTCTTGGATGGTCTCCACTAGGCTCGTCGCAGTCAAATCCGCTTGCTTAATCATACGAGCGGCTCCATGGTCTACAAGAGCCATGGCATTGTGTTCCTGGTGGTTGTTAGTAACATAAGGACTTGGCACCAGAATACTTGGCAAGCCTAATGCCGTTAATTCCGTTAAGCTAGTTGCCCCACTTCTACCGACCACTAGCTTAATTTGGCGCAAGAGACTTGGCATATTGTCGATATAAGGCACTAGACGGACGTTAGCTGGCAGCTCTTCCTTGAGGCTTTGTCGCAATTCATCATAATGCACTCGACCTGTTGCCACAATAACTTGGTAGTCTTGTCCAGCAAAGGACGGAATAGCTTCAATGGCCGCTTGGTTGATAGCTGGCGCACCACGGCTCCCCCCAAATACTAAGACAGTTGGCACTTGATCATCTAACTGGAATTGTTCTGAAAGGATGGTGTCTATTTTAGGTGTAGCCACAACTTCTTGGCCACGCGGATTCCCAGTTAAAATAATCTTGCTTTCTTGCCCCTTAAAGTCACTTTTCACTTCTTCAAAGCAAGTCGCAATGCGATTGACAAAACGGCTAAGGAATTTATTGGTAACACCTGCTACACTATTTTGTTCATGAATTAAACTTGGAATACCTAGACGGCTAGCTGCATAGAGGACTGGTGCACAGACATAACCTCCTGTCCCAATCACCACATCTGGCTTAAAGTCCCGTAAGATCTTTTTAGCCTTGTGGACACTGGTTAACATAAGCCAAGCTGTCTTAAGGTTTTCAAGAGATAAAGAACGTTTTAAACCCTGGATCTCAACTGATTGAAAAGCTAGGCCTTCTTTTGCGACAATATCTGCCTCCAAGCCCTTCTTACTACCAACATAGAGGCACTCTACCTCCGGATATTTGGCTTTAATGACTTGATAGAGGGCGAGAGCTGGATAGATATGTCCACCTGTTCCGCCACCTGAAAGTACGATACGTTTAATCTCAGTCATGCTAGACTACCTCCCTTTTAGTCCTTATAAGGTTTTTCAGCCAGATAAGACTGGATCAAGTCCACAAAATGCTGACCCCGCACCTCAAAGTTAGCGAATTGATCCCAACTTGCACATGAAGGTGAGAATAAGACCACTTCTCCTGCTTGAGCAGCCTCATAGGCAGCCAAACTCGCTTGGTCTAAGTTTTCATAAAGATGGATGGCTGGCACCCCAGCTTGTTGGAAAGCTCTAGCCATTTTTTCTTTACTTTCCCCATAGAGAAAGGCCTCTACAACATGCTCCAAGTGGGGGATTAAATCATCGAATTCATTGCCTCGATCTAGGCCACCACCGATATAACGGATTGGTTGGGTAAAGCTCTTAAGAGCAGTAGTAGCTGCTACCATGTTGGTTGACTTAGAGTCATTGTAGAAGATACGACCCGCTGATTTAGCAATAGGTTGCAAGCGGTGAGGCATGCCAGCATAGGCACTCAACTCCGCTTGAATAGCTTGGTTGGAGACGCCTAGTAACTTGGCCACTGCAATTGCTGCCAGGGCATTTTGAACGTTATGATCACCAGGCACGCCAATTTGTGACACTTTGGCTACTTCCTCACCGCGGAAATATAGAGCATCCCCTTGGCGATAGGCACCCTGGGCCTGTACCTCAGGGCTGGCTGGCAAATGGCTAAATGGCACCTGCTGGGCTTTAACCTGATTGGCATGCGCACGAAGGGTTGGATCTGTCACATTATAGACCCAAAAATCGGCCGTCGTCTGATTAGCTACTAGTTTGAATTTAGCCGCCTCGTAACCTTCCTGACTCCCATGGTAATCCAAATGGGCTGAGGTCAGATTGGTCATAACTGCAATACTTGGTCGGAACTTCTCGGTGCCCATCAATTGGAAGCTGGATACTTCCATGACGATTACATCATCAGGGCTTGCTTGGTTAGCCGTTACCAGTGACGGCACCCCGATATTTCCTGCTAAACGCGCCTGACCTTGTGGCCGGTGCGCTAGCATTTGATGAATCCAACTGGTCGTGGTGGTCTTCCCATTACTTCCTGTCACGGCCACAATAGGACATGGCGCAATCCAAGAAGCTAGCTCAATATCTGTATAGATAGGTAAACCTCGTTTTTGGGCTTCCTCAATTAAAGGTACATGATAAGGTATCCCAGGGTTTTTGACCATAAAATCAAAGTCCTGGTCTAAAAGTTCTAGCGGATGTCCACCATCCACCACCTTGACACCTCTGTCCATAAGCAAATGGACCGACGAATCTTCTAGAAGATTTCCCCGGTCATTTAAGGTTACTTGTGCCCCTTGAGTTAAGAGGTATTCAACGACAGAGCGTCCTGTCATAGCATAACCCATTACTAGCACTTTTTTATTTTTTAAATCTTGACCCATTTGTCCCATTAAACTCCACACCTTATCTGATTAGAATATGAAATAATAGCCTAACCCTGCTAAGAGGCCAACGAGCCAAAATACGGTCACAACTTTTTGTTCACTCCAACCACTCATTTCAAAGTGATGGTGAATTGGGCTCATCTTGAAAATTCGTTTACCAGTTAGCTTGAAGGACGCTACTTGTAACATGACGCTGGCAGTTTCTACTACAAAGACGATGCCAACTAAGAGTAAGCTCCAAGGATTGTTTACTAAGAGCGAAATCACTGCTAAACCAGCGCCTAATGCCAAGGAACCGACGTCACCCATGAAAATCTTGGCCGGCTTTTTATTATAATACAAAAAGCCAATTAATGCACCTACTACCACCAAACAAATCAGGGCTAAGGAGGTTTGTTTGCTCTTAAGTGCCATGGCCCCATAAACACCATAAGCAAAAATATTTAAGCCTGTTGCTAAACCATCCAGACCATCTGTTAAGTTGACAGCGTTGGAGAAACCTGTAATCCAAATAAAGGCGAAAATACCAATCACTACAGCATTACTGATAAGCATTGGGCCTAGGTTGAAGGCTAATTCTACCTTGTTCAAAAGGCCAATTAGAACGATAATGCCAGAAAAAATCAATTGAGTTAAGAATTTTTGGCGTGGTGTTAAGCCTTCATTTTGATGGCGGAAAATACTGATAAAGTCATCGATAAAGCCAATCC
>ERZ773010.1615-NODE-1615-length-13906-cov-23.722186_pt1 | contig 13906 bp, 17 predicted proteins | sample MGYA00580842_ERZ773010 | MGnify/ENA primary metagenome ERZ773010 (study PRJEB29015, sample SAMEA2737982) | human oral metagenome | biome: human oral; feature: human-associated habitat; material: dental | place: China | collected 2107 ...
CTGGGTCTTTCGACAAATGCTCATTAATCTGCTTAAGTCCGACAACACGTTTCAATCCCTTTAGAGCAGGGCGGGGTCTTTCGACTTCTAAATTAATTGAAAAATTAAGTGAAGATAAAAACGTCTCAATCCCTTTCAAACAGGGCGAGGTCTTTCGACTAGATATAAAGCACAACACTTCACGCCCAGTCATGTTTCAATCCCTTTGGAGCAGGGCAGGGTCTTTCGACATGAGCGTTATTTATAATGTATTCCTAGGTGGTGAGTCTCAATCCCTTTAGAGCAGGGCGGGGTCTTTCGACATTGGAATTTCCCGCAGATTGCCGAGGGTACACCGTTTCAATCCCTTTGGAACAGGGCAGGGTCTTTCGACCATATGCAAGCGTTACAACTGATACAGGTATTAAATAGTTTCAATCCCTTTGGAGCAGGGCGAGGTCTTTCGACAGACGGTACAGAAATCAGCCAAATCTTTTATGAAGGTCTCAATCCCTTTAGAGCAGGGCAGGGTCTTTCGACTATCGGTGCAAATGAGCAGCTCGTAGAAAGTTGTCTCAATCCCTTTAGAGCAGGGCGGGGTCTTTCGACTTTAGATCCTAGAATTATTACAGAAAATCAAGACGTTTCAATCCCTTTGGAACAGGGCAAGGTCTTTCGACTGCGGGGGTGGTTTGGTGCCTTGATGGATAAGGCTTGAGAAGATCGCTTCCCAACTTTTTCCCTCACGCGAAAAGTAAGGTGTGGATTTGATTAAATATTGAACGATTTTATTCATTTTCTTTTTTATCTTTGTTACAAGTGCGGTGATAAAAAATGATGTTTTTCTATATGACTTTTGCGCACTATTTTACCTCAGTTTCCCCACATTTTCACCTCTTGTTATAACGTTAAACTGATGGGTAATGCTGTCCAAATAATGCCTTGGGGCAGGCTCGCTTTTCCTAAGCGCCATTGGGAGCAGTTATGGGGTAAGGGGTAAATTCGGAGATCATCTTCTTTTTTATGGAAAATCTGCATAACCTCCATTAAGCATTGTGTTAACAATTTTTCTGAGCCTTCCAATAAGAAAATGCTGTATTGAATTGGCGTGGCGTAACTTGTCATGCGGCGGTGGATTCGCTGGAGGCGTTTGGGGTCAGCAATGTCGTAACCGATGAGGTATTGCATATTTTTCTCCTAAAATTGGAAAATCACATCTTGCAGCATAGTTTGTTGATTAAAATAATAGCGTCCTAACAGACCTTGCCATTGTCGTTCGTTAATGCCGGAAAAGGTTTGCCATTCACTTTCACGGCGTTGTGGTGAGCTGATAAAATCAGCTTGTTTAATGAGATTAACAATGTCTAAACTGTTCTCTGTGAGCATTTTGCGCCAATTTCCGACCGCACTTTCATAGCTTTTATAAAATTGTACACGCCTTGCTTTCCCTAAAAAGCAGCCTTCTTGTGTTGTAGAGAAAGACTCTTCGCGTAAAATGTTTTGGCGAAATAAGCCTAAACACCAGTTATCAATTAAAGGGCGTAACGGTTCAATGAGATCACAGGCAAGGGATTCTCGACCAAAATCGAGGGCGTGATAAAAGCCGATATATGGATCAAGCCCTGCGCCATAGGCTGCGAGTACGGCTTCTGAATGGATGAGTGTGTAGGTGAGGGATAAGACGGCATTGAACGGATCCCTTGGTGGACGGCGGTTTCTGCCTTGAAAGCGTAATGCCGGAGGAAGATAAAGACTTAATGCGGTGAAATAAACGGAGGCGGCTCTGCCTTCAATGCCGCGCAATGAGGCAAGGGTGGTTTGCTCGTTGATTTTGCCGATGAGTTGATCTAATTCGCCGACTTTTTCTGCTAATTGGCTTTTTTTATCCGCGCGAGCATTACTTGCCTGCCAAAGCCAATTTTTTTGTGTGACTAATTTGAGTTGCATGAGTTTTTTCGCAAACGCTAAACAGAAAGGTTCATTTTTTGCCAGTTCATATTGGTTTAAACGGCGGATGGCATCATTGTGTGGTTGAGCCAAAAAGAGTGTGGGGGTATTTTTTCTGCCGGAAAGAAAAATAATGCCAATGCCCTTTTCTCCTAATTTTGCCAACAATGAGGCTTGTACGGTGACATCACTTTTTAAATAAATGCGTTCTATTGGCGCAAGAGGAATGGTGCCTATGCGTTCACCATTTTCATAACACACAAGGGCTTCGCCACTTAATTTGATTTCAGTGCCTTTTCTATCAATATATAAGCTCGACATAATGCCTCCTAAACAAGTAAAAATGGGGAATTTGATTGCAATGTGGCTTTGCCGAATAACAAAGGCTCGATGCTATTTGGAATTCTAAAAATAAATACGCGATCGTCAGAGGCGTCAATTAATGCATTTACGTCTTGTTGGAATGCGATCATTTCATGTTCTGTTAGGCAACATTCATAGAAAGATTTTTGTCCGCCAATGGCATAGGCCTCGACGTGTTTATGCATTTGATAAAGCCGATGAGAATCAGCAATATCGTAGGCGATCAGGTAGCGACTCCGACGAGTATCCATAACCCTTCTCCGATTTTAGAATGGAATAATATGCTTACAGCAATTCGGGCAAGCCTGAAATCCAAGCATTTCTAATAGGTTTTCCGAAATATTAAACCCTTCTTTTTCAAAATGCTGAAAATGAAATGCGAGAATACGGGCGCAGATTATTCTTTTTTGTTCATATACTTTCTGCATAGATTCACGTTCCTCTTTAGAAAGTTCAGAATCCGCTTTAGTACTTAACCATGAACTGCGAGAGAACGAGGCTGAAACCTGTTCTTCGCTAATGAAATTTTTAAAAATATTAATGAGTTCATTGATTTCACCAATAAACTGTTCAACGGTGATGTTTATACACTCCACACCGCTATTTTCACGGATTTCCGGTAAAATGTGATTTTCTAGCAATTCATCAAGATCTTCATTTAAGTTAAATTTCTCTTTTAACTTACGTGCGAAAACTCTCGGTTCAATAAGACCGGCTTCATTACCATAACGATCCTTACTATCAATAAAAAATTGACGATATTCTTTGGTTTGTGTCGGATTAAGAGAAGATGGAATTCGGATATTATTGAATTCTTTTTCTAAATTAGGGCAATGGCAATCCGCATGATATGCAGGCATACTAAGTTTATACACCCAGTGACTTTCTTCGCGTTTGATTTGTTTGAAAATCATATTCTTATTAATATTAGAAATATTACGAAATAAATGATCGCTGATAATAAGGGCTTCACGCTCATTTTTTGTGAAATAGCTAAGATCAAGATCGAATAGATCGAGTTTGTAATTATTGAAAAATCCTGTTTTTTCAATAGCAGGAATATCAATATCTAACTTAAAGATAATGTTTTTATAATAATTATATTTAGTGATATAGAACATTTTTATTTCTAACTTTCGTGTTTCAATTATTGATTAAATAATAAATTATCTTGAGTGTTAAATATTGAAATACAAATTTGTATTCAAGCTAATGCTTAATACAAACCTTTTCTAGCATTGTACGAAAACGAGTTGAAAACTCATTGTGAGTTGATGATATTGAGTTATATAAATAATAGGTTTCAATGTCGTAACCAAACCCTTCAGGCGCAGGTGAAGACAGTTCCTCATCATCAATATAACGTGCATACTCAGCATTTAATTTCTTGCGTAAAGCTTCTAAGTTATGAATCCATTTCTTACTATTTTTCATGAAATAACGAGCGTTATAAGCACGTTCGTCCTTAACTTCAATAAAGCCAGCCACAATAGCGTTAATTTCACTTTGAGTGTATGGAGGGTTAAATGTTGCTTGTGTTGCTTTATGATGCATTCTTAAGTTCAACATATTTCATCCTTACTTATTCTTTAGGAATACATCATAAATGAAAAAATAAAATGCAAATTTGTATATCAAAAGGATTAATCAGTGATTTTATTTAGATGGGATTATTTATTTTGAATTGGGCGATAAGAATAGATAAACAAAATTTGTATTTGAGAAATACATATTTATAAAAAAACCGCTAAAAGCGCGGTTGATTTTAGGAGAGTTTCAATCCCTTTGAAGCAGGGCGGGGTCTTTCGACTAGAAGATAAATCTTATAAAGCTGGAGATTAGTCTCAATCCCTTTAGAACAGGGCGGGGTCTTTCGACAGTGGTATCAAAGTTTAAAGTTGAAGCTGTAATTTTAGAATGTTTCAATCCCTTTGGAGCAGGGCGGGGTCTTTCGACTGCAGGGGTGGTTTGGTGCCTTGCTGGATAAGGCTTGAGAAGATCGCTTCCCAATTTTTTCCCTTATGCGAAAAGTAAGGTATGGGTTTGATTAAATATTGAACGGTTTTATCCATTTTCTTTTTTCATCTTTGTTACAAGTGCGGTGATAAAAAACGATGTTTTTTTATGTGATTTGCGCGCTATTCTACCTCACTTTCTTCACATTTTCATCTCTGTTATAAGGTAACTCATCGTTCATGCCGTTCGGATAATACATTTGCAGGTTGGCTTTGCCTAAGTGCTATTGGGAGTTTGTGGCGTGATGTTGTGGGCGATTTATAGACAAGAAAACCGCCACAAGGGCGGTTGACTTTAGATGAGTTTCAATCCCTTTGAAGCAGGGCGAGGTCTTTCGACATTTGGTTCTGAGCAATATGCATTTGAAGAATTGTCTCAATCCCTTTAGAACAGGGCGGGGTCTTTCGACAGAAGCAATTAAGCAAAAACCTGAATTATCGAAAATGCTTGATAATGTTGCTCTACATAAGGATATGCAAGCAAAAGGTATTTCTGCTGAATCATTAAAATCAAGCGTAATTCAACCTAAACAGGTTGATAATGAGTTAAAAGTAACTAAACCTAAAAATATGACGGTTGATTTATCCGGAAAACCAGTTAAGAAAGCAAAATCCACTAAATCATCAAATCTTGAATTATAACCGCAGGAGGTATTATGAAATTTAAAGTTACACTTCGTTCATCAGTTCCTTTTACTCGATTAGGGGAATTAAGTAAGAGTATTGAGGTTGAAGCCGATAGTATTGAGGAAGCTAAACGTCTGGGGAATACCTTAATCGCTACGGAAAATGGCAAGACTTATCCTATCTTTGGTGTATCTGTTACAGCCGAAGAAATTTAATCAAAAAAATTGCCCTGGCATATTTGCTAGGGCAATTTTTTGCTTATTCTAGTCTTTCAAAATTGATTCAACGATATCTTGTACTTCAGATAAAATATAGTCAGGCACAGATTCAACTTTTTTTGCATTTCTATTTCTAAAATCAATCATTCGAGTTTGGTATGCAACAATCACCCCTTGGGTTTTACAGCCAGTTTCACTTAGTGTTACTGCAAAGCCGTTATTTCTAGCAAGAGTTGCATTGCCTTGTGTGATAGGGGCAATCATCATAAATCCTAGTTCGTGAAATTCGCTATTGCTTAATACTAAAGCAGGGCGTCTTTCCCCTTGTAGTTCATTCCCTACAACCGGATTCAAGCAAACGGTAATAATGTCCCCTCTTTTAAATGTAGATTCAGCCATTAAATTTCATTTCCTGTTGGCGTGAGTGAATCCCACTCTTCAACGGTGGGTAATTGTTTAAATGAAGTCATTGCAAGACGTTCATTTAAGGTTAATCGTCTTTTTTTATTTGGATTATTAGGAATAATCACCACTTTAATTGTATTGTTGTTAATTTTTTCTAATTCTAAAAAATCTCCCATATTTAAATTCATAGCATTAGTAAAATCTTTTGGTAAACGGATTGCTTTACTATTGCCCCATTGTTTCACTTGTAGTCTTATATTCATAGTTCATATAGCTGACAAAACTCTTATCTCTTACTGCACCAAAAGATAAGCCAAGATTCAGCTTCTCCTCATCTCATAATGTTAATTTCTTCATAAGTATCATTTAATGATACAATTCTAGTGTATAACATTGTTTATTCTTATGTCAAATAAAAAAATAGCCCTGGCGTATCTGCTAGGGCTATTTTTTATTTCTTCTTATCTAGCTCAAATTCAATTTTCTTTTCTGCTTTATTCAGCTTCAATACGGCTTCAAATTCCTTTCCAGCTTTAGACTTAAAGTCTTTAATTTTTGCCGTTTTACCTTTTGTTAATAAAGAGACTAATTGCGAATCGCTAAGAATTTTTCCACCGACGGTTCGCCATAGCTTTAAATAGCCCTCATTTGAGCAAAATACGCCTTTTTCATAGGACCTATTACAACAAGGGCAATTCGGAGCTGGCAAGCCGTTAAAGCTGGTTTTGTGATTTTACAAGTAGGGTAGGCAGTACACGCAAAAAATTCATTATCCTTGAATTTTTTAGTCTCTCCCTTTCGAGCAGGGCGAGGTCTTTCGACTGTATTAAGGTACAGTATGAAGATTAGAGAAGACTTGTCTCTCAATCCCTTTAGAACAGGGCAGGGTCTTTCGACAAAAAATGGTATTACAGACCGGCAGAATATAAAAGGTCTCAATCCCTTTGGAGCAGGGCAGGGTCTTTCGACGCAGTGCGCCGACCAAAGACCAAAAAGATTATCGTTTCAATCCCTTTAGAACAGGGCGGGGTCTTTCGACAGATGACGTTGAAATCTTCGCAGGTGGCACTCTGTTTCAATCCCTTTGTAGCAGGGCGAGGTCTTTCGACGCAAAATGATTAACCATATTAGAGCAAATTACGGCATTTCAATCCCTTTGGAACAGGGCGGGGTCTTTCGACTACATTAGGAGTACTACTATGTCTATCAGATCTCGTCTCAATCCCTTTGGAACAGGGCGGGGTCTTTCGACTGCAAATGATGGGATAAACCGAGCCAATAATGCTGTCTCAATCCCTTTGGAACAGGGCGGGGTCTTTCGACCTATGGAGAATTTTATATGCGGAAAATCCTTTTAAGTCTCAATCCCTTTGGAACAGGGCGGGGTCTTTCGACATAAAGAAGGTTTCTATTTCAAAGTATTTATGCGTCTCAATCCCTTTGGAACAGGGCGGGGTCTTTCGACCCTCGAAGAAGTCCTTGAGAAACAAGCCAAACTTGTCTCAATCCCTTTGGAACAGGGTAGGGTCTTTCGACTTATCTATCGCTCGTGGTTTCATTAACTTAACCTTGTCTCAATCCCTTTGGAACAGGGCAGGGTCTTTCGACCCAAAAGCCGTGTGGATTCAGCAACCCAACAATGTCTCAATCCCTTTGGAACAGGGCAGGGTCTTTCGACTGCAGGGGTGGTTTGGTGCCTTGATGGATAAGGCTTGAGAAGATCGCTTCCCAACTTTTTCTCTCATGCGAAAAGCAAGGTGTGGATTTGATTAAATATTGAACGATTTTATCCATTTTCTTTTTTATCTTTGTTACAAGTGCGGTGATAAAAAATGATGTTTTTTTTATATGATTTTTGCGCACTATTTTACCTCAGTTTCTTCATCTTTTCACCTCTGTTATAGGGTAAATTCATTGTTAATGCCGTCCGGATAATACGTTGGAGTCGGCTTGTTTTCCTAAGTGCCATTGGGAGTGGTTTGTTGCGTGATGTTGTGGGCAATTTATAGAAAAGAAAACCGCCATAAGGGCGGTTGATTTTAGATGAGTTTTAGTCGTTTAAGATCGGATTCTATTTTCGATACATCAATATTATCTAAGTGAATATTGAGCTCATAATTGCCCGTTTTTCGGTTAGAAAATGGAATATAAGCGCTCTTTGCCCCCTTTCCTAAAGAAAAATTTGCCATCACTTTTTTGTTAATATCGGTACGAGATTCCGATAAAACATTTTTTAAATCGTTGTTATCACCTTTCAAGCGATTCTCCATTTCAACATCATTTTTTATTTGGCTATAAATGTTCAAATAAGTCGCTATGGTTCGAGCCTCTTCACGATACCCGGTTCCAACGTTCCAACCTTGCTTTTTCGCAATAACAAGACTTAAGTACAAGGCATAGCCTCTTGGTGCAAGTTTGATTGTTTTTGAACCGAATGTAACAAGGCAATCTTCTATGGGTGAAAGAAATGTGAGTGAAGGTGCTTCTAACAATGCCTGCGCATTTTTTACCGAATCACTATAAGAAATGGCTTGTTGTTTAAGATCTTCAGGCACACCTAAACCTAAACGAACCCAAGGGATTTCAGCTAACATCACTTTGCCATCTTTCGCATCAATTTGTGTACCATCACTTTTATTGATTAAATGCGAATAAGGTTTTGGATAATAAAAACTGGGTAAGTTTTCATATTGAGTATCTACTAAAACATGGGAAAGAGAGTCTTGTTCACGCCCATAAAGCGAAAGTGCATATCCCATAAAAAAGCCCATGGTTTTACGTCCGCCGGCGATGGATACGTGTAATTGCATCTCTTCATCTTGGCATAAATTACCCACTAATTGCACAATGCTGTTGGCGGCCTGTTCGTTTTCTTCCGGCGTACGAATGTCCGGCAAATTTTGACCGCACTTATCTGTGATGATATGGATGCAGCTTTCATCAAAATGAATTGAAGAGAAACCGTATTTCTCACCGTAATCTTCAATAAATTCTTGTAGTGCCCCTTTGCGTTCTTTACGTCCGCCTTCAATACCTAACAAGGTTTCTAGTAGTTTATTTTTGCCTTGTTCAGTGGTAATGACTTGAATTTCGGTGGGAATAAAATTTTTCTCTGTGACAAGTGCATAGAGAGTTTCAGTTACAACCGCAGGGGACATTCCTGTGACAGAGAGTAAAATACGTTTGTTGTAAGTATCCATTATTTTTTTCCAATCCATTCTTGAATTTTAGTTCTTAACCTTTGTAAATCTTTGCCTTGAATGATTTCAATATTCAAAAAACTTGCCCGATTTTTAACTTGCTCCGGCACCTCAAAATAACTAACTAGACATTTTTTTGTCATTAAACCACCATAATCTTTTAACGTTTCCAGCTTATAAAGAATATCATCCGCTTTCATACCTCCTTCTTTATCCATTTTTTGGGTCTTACATTCAATAATATGTAATTTATTTTTTGCCATAAATACAATATCAAATTCGTTTTTATTTCCTTTATTCTCAGGACTATAATCATTTTTACCTAATTTATATTTAGGATTTGCTACATCAACTCCACATCTCAGGTCTTCAATTGTAGAAATCTCTTCTAATTGAAAATAAGTATAATCTTCAAGCCAGCCTCCATTTAGAAAATTTTTAATTTCTTTGTTTTTAAAATTGATTATTTCTCCATCATAATCAACTAGACCTTGATAGTCCAACCCTAACAATAATTCATCTATTGGCTTAATTTTAGGATTATTTTTAGTAAATTCTGATTTATAGCCATTGCTTTGTGAAAGTGTGGCATGCATATTTAACATTGGTAGTATATTTACGTAATCATCATACCTTTTAATAAAAGCTTCAACTGCTGGTATATATTTTTTACGTTCAAGTGGATTTTGAGTTGTTAAAACAGTTGAACCATACGCGGAAAGATAAATATCAATTTTATTTTTTGACTTCATCTCCAAATTAGGTAGCCAATTTTGTTCCTCATCTTTTGAAATAAAGAGAATTTGATTACTATCTGTATCAATATAAAAGATTGGTTTACCTAACGAACTAAATGCATTCTCAGCAGCAATAGACATTAATTTAGTGCCACCTGTTACGTTTAAAGCAATGCTTTCATTCTCATATTCCTCAACTAATTTGAAGATCTCCTCTTCCATTAAGCCAAAATTAAATTCATCAGCAATATTCTTTAACTCAACTTTAACATTCAATTTTTCAAAAGCCTTAGCTAAATATTCTGATTTTTGTTTCATCGCTTTAGAAACAAGAAAAATAGCTTTTTTAGGTTTAAACCCACTATCTAAAATAGGTAATAAGTTAGGTGCTGCCTGAGCAGAAACTAAACACACATGAATATCGTATTTTTGCATAAAATCTCCTATAATTTTTCGACCATAAACGGTTGAATTGAGCATTGTTGCTCAGTTAATTGTTTGCAAGTTAATTCTGTGCCACGTTGTTCAGGTGTCACATTAATAGAAAGAAAATAAAATTTTGCCCCCTTTTGGCACACTTCTGCCGCTAAATGAATCGGAAGCGTGCCAATCACTACATCGCCGGCTTGCACCAGTGAGGTATCTAAATGGCTTTCAAATCGATCGATCTGAATGTTTTGCAACTTCACCCACTCAATCGCACCAGGGTGACGAGAAACAAACCAAACAGCCATAACAATCCTTATCTAATAAAAAACAAACAGTATTATTATATTTTTCATCGCTAACGTTCAGAATTACAAATTTGTAATCTGATATTTGCCTAATCCAAAAGTGGCATTTTTCCCACAATGTAGCCATTGCCCGATGTAAAGTAATTTGGCTAATTCCGGTGATAAATTTTTGAAGTGCCATTCGCCGATGACCCCTCCTAATTTCATTTTCTGATCTTGGCGGGAGGAATAGCGCGTCCAATCTTGCCATTTTAAATGTTTATTATCTTGAATTTGTTCGATTTGGGTTTTTAGCAATCCAAAATCTAGATTCAAGGGTTCAGAATGAAATTCGTTTAATAAGGAAATGCGCTTGGTTAAAGAAATAAAAAATCGTTCTGCCGTCATCTCATTTACTCGCAAAGGCTTGCCATTTTCTTGCAGCCTTAAAGGCGTATCAATTTTGATTTGTGCCATGCTATCAAGTGCGGTCGGAATTTCGATTGTTTTTTGATGTTCGATGATATTTCCGTTTTGTAAAATGGATTGTCGGGTGGGTAAATCTGACTCAACTTTTGCTATATCAAGTAAATTTGCCTTTCCCCGCCCAACGTTATATTCAAAAGCCCGCTTGAAAGCAAAAGCAATGAGGGGGAGCTGTTCAATCAGCCGTCCAAATAACACAAGCGAAAATGTCAATTTTTCACCTTCGGCATAAAGTTGCTCTCCCCATGCCGGCGGTTCAATAATATAGCCGTTCGGCACTTGACTGAACTTTTGCAATTCATGCGCTGTCGGTGCCGGCGTTTCAAAAATGTTGGTGTAAGGGCAGGTGCGATAAAGCGGGCAGCCTTTGCAGTCTTCCAGCTTTGTCATGCAAGCAATTTTTCGCAACGCCCGCCCGAAAGCACCACGCAAGGTGGAACCTGAATATTCCGGCAACAAAATTGGCTCGCTCACAACAAAATCAAATTGGTAGCGAGCTATGGGGAAAGAATTTGGAATCATTCTGTCACCAGTTTGTTACGCAATTTTTTAAATTCTACGGCTGATTTTGCTTTTAAATTGCTGAAACCACTTAAGCCATCAACATATTTTTGTAACCCTTCATTTGATTTTGTTGGATCAAGTTTTTCATAAAGATAATGACGATCTTCTTTATTCCATTGCTGAGCATCTTCCAACAATTTTTTGGCTTCACTAAAAATAGGTGAAACCGTAAATGGTTTTCTTTCCTGAGAATTCCATTCAACTAACTTGGCTTCTACTAAACGTTGATTGTCCGAAAGCGAATCTAACAATGCCAGCTTTTCTTTTTCTGCTTGTTGTTCTGCTAAGCTTTTTGCTTCAGCTTCTGCTTGTAAACGTGCTTGTTCCGCTTTTTGAGCTTCGCGTTTTGCCAAAATTTCAGAACGATCAAATTTTGATTTTGGTTGAGCTTCACACCACGTTTTTAAGGCTTCATTTTCCGTTGTGGGATCAACTTCAATTAATGCCCAACCGAAGGGAAGAAGATTATTCTTTTGTGTTTTTGAGTCCGCAGAAAGCCAATAAGTTGTAGCTTTGTCTTGATAATAAACCTCTTGATTTTTCTTAGGTTTAATCTCTATTTGGGCGACATTTTTTCCTTTAAGAACTTTACTATCTGATCCATTTTTACCTAATCTAATTAAAAATCCACCTTTATTAATTATATTTAATATACCATTGAGATAATTTTGAGAAACAAAACCTTTAGTAACGAGGTCTTCCATTTCTTCAATGAATATTTTTTTATAGTATGAATCATTTATAGTTAAGTATTCATTCAATGAAAGTAATTTATTAACTTTATCATCTAATATGCTTAAATTAGCTGAAAATGCTCTATATTGACCAGGTAGGATGCTTTCTCTTCTCTGTACAATTTTTGTATTAAATGTTTTCTCCCCATTTTTTAGTTTGCGATTAAAATTTAAGCAGTAAAAGATCTTGGTTTGTACATTATTAAGAGGAGAAAAATCACTGAATTTTATACTTCTAAATTCATTATGTGCAAAATTCTCTTTTACTTCATCGAAGCTCTTAAGATTATTTATATTATATAGATAATCTTCATTTATTCTTTGTGATATAAGACTTAACGCTGTCTTAGACGTTTTCTTTTCTCGTTTAATTAAAGGATTACCGCCATTGTCAATATGTCTTTTTGATAACACTGGAGTAGTAAAAGCACCTTTAAAACTGCTTCCTGGAATAAATGCCAAACCTTGGTAAGGTAAATATGCAGTTCTCTCAATTTGTAATTGATTGAAAACTTTATTTCCATTTTTCTCTTTGTGAGCATGGCTATCTATATTTTGATTATACTCAGATACAAATCCTTTAGGTATAGTACTAAAATAATAAGATAAGGGGATAATTTTACTCTTGTTACTAGAGAAAAAATTATGAATAGCGAGAATATCTTTATTTACTGCATTTAACAAATTCGTTCTCTCCCGCTCATTTAACATTAAATGGCTAGGTTCAAAATTAAATAAGGTTTCACTATCAATGACATAATTGGTTGGCTCAAAATCTTCCCCACAGCCAATGTGAATCGGGCTTAATGGGGTTAAATAGACCTTGTGGGTTTGCATAAATGGTTTCATTTGTGATCCTTATGTTCAAAATCGACAAATAAATTTAAGACGGGGGCATAGCCTTGATGCACCGCTTCCGGTTGAGCATAAGACACGCTATCTAATCCATTACCTAAAAATAAACGTGGTTGATAGTTTTCAGGCGTAAAAATGGCTGCTGGTTTTGCCAAAATAATCGGCTTTTTAAATGGATTGGAGCTTAAGGCTTGAATGTCACCGTGGCGACCAAATCTTGTCGTAATTTGGTAGTAGCAGTGCTCCTTATTTAAGCCTAAACCTTGCGGGGCACAATTGGCTAGCGTCAAATAACAATTTGCATTCGGTTGAGTAAAATCGAAGGCTTGTGGATTTTCACAACGGAATTTCCCTAGCCCGATAGAGGCATCACGTCCAAAACCAATATTTCCGACATCTTGAAGCACTATTTGTAACGCTTCCAATGAAAAGCGATTTTCATCTAACATGACATAGAGCTCGAATTTTTGTTGTGCGTCAAACCAGGTTAGTTCTGTGGAATAAGGCGCAAATTGTCCATCACCTGTGGTATTTGTTTGGCGATCAATGGTGTTATGGAACTGGTCTTGAGTTTCTTTTTTGAATTGAAAATTCGCCTGTAAAGCACATTCTTGCCAAAATTTCACCGCACTTTTTTCTGCATCACTGATGTTGACCCATTGGGCTTTTTTTAAACTTTTACGATCGGTTTTTGTTTTGGTGTCCCAAAACGTTGATGGCAACGTCGGTAAAGGCAAAAAACCTTCTGGAAAAGCATCCGACACCACCATAAATGGGCGTTGTGTGGTATAACCTTCAAGTAATTCACTTAAGCGTGCTTCACCAAAACGATTTCTCACTGCCCAACAAAGTTGACCGAATAAGGTATCGCCCACCAAAGGCGTTCCCATCGCACTTTGTGGTGTGAGTGTAAAACGATATAACTTCATAAAATCACCTTATTCGAAAGGTTTAATGTCGTCTAAATTACGAGCTTCGCCATCAACCGTTAATTCAGTAAATTTCACTTTGCCGTAACCCCGGGAACCGGATCCGCCAAGGCTGTCAAGTTCTAACAGTTTTA
>ERZ773010.1622-NODE-1622-length-13868-cov-9.517411_pt1 | contig 13868 bp, 3 predicted proteins | sample MGYA00580842_ERZ773010 | MGnify/ENA primary metagenome ERZ773010 (study PRJEB29015, sample SAMEA2737982) | human oral metagenome | biome: human oral; feature: human-associated habitat; material: dental | place: China | collected 2107 ...
ATACATTTACCACAAGATCGTTTTCCCTGGAATGTTCACCGACTATCATTCCTTCATACACTTCCACTCCAGGCTCAATAAACAGGATTCCTCTTGGCTGAAGGTTATTCAATGAATATCCGATACTTGTACCTGCTTCCATTGCAATAAGCACTCCTCTTCTTCTTCCTGTAACATCTCCCTTATATGGCTCATACTCAAAGAACGAGTGGTTTAATATTCCTGTACCTCTAGTTTCTGTAAGAAATTCGTTACTGAATCCAATCAGACCTCTTGAAGGCACTTTAAATTCAAGTCTTGTGTATCCGTCACTTCCCTGAACCATGTTTACCATTTCACCTTTTCTAAGTCCAAGCTTTTCTATAACAACTCCTACAAATTCATCAGCAACATCAATTATGGCAAGTTCTACCGGCTCCATTTTCACTCCATTTTCTTCCTTGTAAATAACTTCCGGTTTAGATACTGCCACTTCATATCCTTCCCTTCTCATATTTTCAAGAAGTATCGATAACTGAAGTTCTCCTCTTCCCTTTACAATAAATGCGTCTGGTGAATCTGTCATTTCCAGTCTCATACTTACGTTATGATTTACTTCTTTTGTAAGTCTTTCAAGAAGGTTTCTCGAAGTAACGTATTTTCCATCTTTTCCTGCAAATGGTGAATCATTTACCATAAATGTCATTGCAAGAGTAGGCTCATCAATATCAATCAGTGGCAATGCCTTTGGATTATCCTTATCACTAACCGTTTCACCAATATCTATTTTATCTATCCCTGCAATAGTTATTATATCTCCTGCAGAAGCTTCTTCCATTTCAACCTTTTTCAGTCCTTCATAACCGTATATTCTGGAAACTTTTCCATTTACAAGTTCTCCATTTCTTTTTATAAGGGTGATTTCCTGATTTTTAGTAATTTTTCCGTTGTAAATTCTTCCTGTACCTAATTTTCCTACATACTCATCATATTCAGTATTAGTTACAAGCATCTGCAATGTTTCATTTACATCCCCTTCAGGATCTTCCACATGCTTAAGAATCATATCAAACAGAGGTTTCATATCCTTGTTCTCATCTTCAATATTGATTTTTGCAAAACCGTTTTTAGCTGAAGCATAAACCACTGGGAAATCCAGCTGAATGTCATTTGCCCCCAAATCCACAAACAGATCAAATACTGTATCGACAACACCGTCAGGATCAGAGTTGGGCCTGTCTATCTTGTTTATTACTACAATTGGCTTCAGTCCATGCTCCAGAGCCTGCTTCAGTACATATTTAGTCTGAGGCATTACTCCTTCAAACGCATCTACAAGCAGCAGTACAGAATCCACCATTTTCAATATTCTCTGCACTTCCCCACCAAAATCCGCGTGCCCCGGAGTATCAACTACATTTATCTTGTAACCTTCATAGTGAAGGGATGCATTTTTTGAAAAGATAGTTATTCCTCTTTCCCTTTCCAAATCATCACTGTCCATAATTCTTTCTTCCACTTTTTCATGTGCGGCAAATGTTCCTGACTGCTTCAGCAGAGCATCCACCAGAGTTGTCTTACCATGATCGACATGGGCTATAATTGCTATATTTTTTATTTTATTACTCATTTTCCTACATATATAAAATATTTTGAAACTGCTTAAATTTCATATTTCTAAATATCACCTAATTTAAAAATTAATTTTATCTGAAAACTTCACTTTGAAACAATTTCTTTTATTTTTCTATACTTCCTCCTTAATTCTAATTTTTATTCATTATTATATCACGTTTTTTTCCAAAATAAAATTTTTTTCTCATTTACTCTATTTTTTCTCATTTTTCTTTAATTTTTTTTAGCTATAATAAATTTAATCAAATATCTCTCAAATTCTCCATTAAAAAATTCTATAAATAAAAAATCATTAACACTATTAGATTGAAAGGATATGATGTTATGTTAAATCATTTGAAAAAGACTATTTTATTTTGTCTTTTGGCTATTTTTATTGTTTCATGTGCTTTAGAAAAAGCTGAAACGGAATATAAGAAAGGAAACTACATAAAAAGTATTGAGATTACTCTGGAGTACTTTGATACCCATAACAAAAAACTAAGCTCCATTAAGCCTAAAGACAGGGAAAATATTTCAGAGAAATTTTTGAATATAATAAATAATTATAAAGATCTTGCTAAAAATGGTACTGATATTCAAAAAATTCATGCTAATTTAAAATTATTCAAAATTTATACTCTTCTTGATACGAGAAGCTATGCACAAAATTTCACTGATTTCACTGAGAAAAATAATCCTGAAGATTTTTTCAGTAATGCTAAAGATTCCATTATAAGAGTCTTTAATCATGAATTTTCTAAAAACAATGAAGATACACTTCTAAATCAGAAATATCTTGAAAGCATTATTAAGGATGCCTTTTATGCACAAAATAAACATACTTACAGTTTTAGTAAGGAAAATTATATAAAAATTGAAAAGGAAGCATATAGAACGTTGTCAGAACTTTATTTTAAGACCGCTGAAAGAAATCTCCGTTACTCACATTACGCTTCAGTAAAGAAATTTCTTGATATTGCAGTCAGTTCATATTCAAAACACACTGATAACGTTGAAGAGTTTCATAACAGATATCAGAATGTTATTCTTAGCAGAGTCAATGAAGAAATGAGAGCAAAAGATTATGAAAGTGCATATTTGGTTTTAAACATGCTTGAATACAGACTTTATCCTGAAAATGCACATTACTATCAAAAAATCAGAAACATTACTGTCAATACAAAAGCGGACAACTATATAAAACTTGCTACACAGGCTGAAAAGGACGGAGCATACAGAATTGCAGAAAAATCTTACAACAGTGCTTTTGAATTAAATGCAGATTATATGGGTATGTACAAGGAAAATCGTGACAGCAGTAAAAAAAATGCTGATTTAAAAGATGCTAAAATAAACTATAATCTTGGAGCTCAAATCATTAACAAGGGGAGCAATATCAAAAGAAAAGATTACAGACAAGCTGTATCATATTTCAAAAAGGCTCAAAAATTTGTCCCGTCATATAAAAATACAGATGAACTAATAAAAAAATATAATGAAATGGGAAAAGTAAGATACAGAATTGTAAGCAATTCATATGAATTTAATCGTATTGTAGATTCACATATGAAAGATATAGGTACACAGAATTTTAACGGGCAACCTGATATTACCATTGAATACTGGGAAAATGCAAAATACAATATTGTAAATTCTCCTGTGAAAATAGAAAATCTATCTAAAACAGTAAATACAAATAAAGTTAATGAAAAAGGAGAAGCTATATATAACACAATATATTTTACTAAAAATACAGTTAAATCTGATGAATATGCAGAAATAGAATTTTCAATTTTTGTAAAAGGAAATATGAACAAAAATTATAAAGATTCTGTAAATTATAAAAATTCCATTGAAGAAATTACATACACAGGAAATGTTCCTTCTGAATACAGAAACAGTAAAAACGGTTCCATCATAGGAAAACAAAATATTATGGAAAAAATGAAGGAAGAGTTAAATAACAAAGTTAAAAGTAAAGTTAAACAGATACATGATTCTTCTCTTGAAATCTAGTATCCAAAAACTATCTCAAAAAGAAAATTTGAAAACTAAAAAAACTATATTTTCAAGTTATTTAAAATTTCACAATATAAAGCAGAAAATGAATTTAGGAAAAGTCATCTGTACGAGCTTTTAGGCGAGTTTTTGACTTTTCCTTAATGAATGACTGTTTTATATCATTGTAATTTTAATAAACGAGTAAATATAGTTTTTTATCTTTTTTCACAGTTTTCTATTTTTTATCTTCTGTAAATATTGCCTCTTTCAACACATCCTCAGGTATTTTTATTCCAAGCATTTCCATATTTTTTCTATTTATTTCAATTTTCAAATTTTTTATTGTTTCTATAGGAATTTCACTTGGTTTCTTTCCATTCTTTAAAATTTCTACAGCTATTTCTCCTGCCCTGTAACCTATTTCATAGTCTGTTGCACCTTGAGAAATAAGTCCTCCACGATTTGTATAAACATTATTTGTAGCAAATACAGGTATTTTATGTTTATCAGTTATTTCAAGCAATGTCGGAAAATAAGAAGACACTGTGTTGTCCTGTATAGCATAATACAAATCTATATCCTTCACAAGAATATTTGCCGCTGATACAAGTTCTGTCCCATTAGTTACAGCCTTTTCCACAACTTCAAAACCATAATTTTTAGCCAGTTCATTTAAAGTTTTTACTTCTGATACCGAGTTCTGTTCAGATGAATTATAAATTATTCCAATTTTTTTCGCATCCGGAAATACTTTTCTCATCATCTCAAGATTTTCTTTTGTAGGAGCAGCTCCACTTGTTCCTGTTATATTTGGAATTCCAACAAGTCCTGCACCTTTTGGATCAGTAACTGCAGCAATAACTACAGGTATATCTGTAATCTGACTTTTTGCCGCTTGTGATGTTGGTGTTGTAATAGCATAAACTAAATCCTTTTTACTTTTCAAAAACTGCTGCATCTGCAATGTCTGTGTTGCCATTTCACCATTAGCCACCGTTTCTTCAAATTCTGCCTTAACTCCTGCTTTATTTAAAGCATCCTTGAATCCCTGTTTTGCATCATTTAAAGCCGGATGATCCACAATCTGTCCTATTCCAATCTTAAAAACCTTTTCTTCGCTCTTTGTCTGAGCCTGAGTCTGAGAACTCTTTTCTTCTTTCTTATTTCCGCATGACAGTAACATGCCTCCTAACATACCGAATAACAGTACACCTCTCATAATTTTTTTCATCTGAATTTCCTCCTAAAATAATAATAAATTTGAAAATTTTCTTTTATAAATTTTCATTTTTCTATTTTATCATATTTTTTTTCTAAATGAAAGGCTTCCTTATAAATTTATTTATTCACAGCTTATATATTCTGAAAGATTTTTTCCTAGTAAATAACTCTTATACCTATTCCTCCTCTTACATTCTTGCCACTAGTATCATAACCTCCATTCAGAGTGAAACCTATTCTTTGATTTTCTATTCCTATATTCAAATCTGCCTTAAAGTTGCCTTTTCTGTTATCTTTTTCTCCTCTTATTCCAAACCAGTCTGCTTCTGTATATGATACTCTCGCTTTATTGTCTACATTTCCTACTTTTCCTAACTCATTTTCATATCCTAGACCTAAAGTTGTCACAAACATACTCTTCAACGCAAAAGGCTGTCTATATATGAAATTTACTCCTACTTCTGGTCTGATTGAATAATAGTCGTTTCCTTTTACATCAAGTCTCATTTCTCCTGTTTTCTCCTTAATGCCATTAAATCTTCCATATTCAATTTTCAGATTTCCATAAGGTCTTATGCTCGTTCTTTCACTAGTTCTCACATTGTAGCTTACTTCATTTCCTATTGCCACTCCATAAGATGTATAGTCTGATTTTGCATTAAAGATTTCATCAACTACAAGATATTTTCTGTGCATATCATTTCTAGTTACATATCCTTCTCCTGATACTTTCCACTGAAGACTACCATTATGATCCTTTGCCGGCGACATTGTCTTAAAGACTCCTGCTTTCAGCATTGTACGGTTCTCTTTTGATTTTCCTATATCTTTAAATTGCAGTTTATCATGTACTGCTCCTGCATACCATCCTGATGAATGTCCAAGCTTAATCCCTTCATTTTCATGAAGATATGCAAATCCATACGCATTACTGTCATAATCAATTATTCCTGCAGTGTCTGTACTGTACTCGTCCTTCATTCCGAATGCCTTTATTTTGTTAGACTGTCTAGACTTTGTTTCCCATTCTTTTGAAAGATGTGTAATCTCCTTATCTATCAATCTTCCTGTTCTGTGTATTCTTTGCTGTACATTTGCATATTGGTGTCCCATCATTTCATCAAATGCCTGTGTCAATAGCACTGGCTCATTATTTCCTATACTGTTAAGTTTGTTAAACAGAAGTTTTTCTCTAGAATCAAGGGCATTCACTCCATATCTCTGTTCCAGTCCATCTGTAAAGTTCCATGCATTGTCTGTCTTCTTCACAAATGACGTATATGGTACCTTTGCCATTGCTACTCCTGTCATTTCTCCATATGAATTTAGTATCGGTGTCGCCATCCATGTCAATGACCCTGCAAGCGATGTTAGTTTAAAGTTACGTCCTTCTATCTGATCAAGGAATGGTTTTATTACATCTCCCTTGACTACCCAGTATTTCGAGTTTGTCATTTCTGAATATTCTGTTCCTATTATAAGTTGGCTGTTTATCGGAGGTGTAGTACCATCTATGTCTATTGGTCTAGTTCTTCCTAAAGTGTCTACATAGAAACCAATGTCTGACAGACCAAGGTTAGATTCTTTACCTATCAGTTTTTCAATAACTGCAACTTCCGAGTCCGAAACAGGTACTCCGTTTCTTGTGAAAATAGGCTCTCCATTCTTTATACTTATGCTTATTCCTTCAAAGTCTTTGTCTGTTCCACTTGCCCCTCTTATTTCCTGTCCTCTTGGATCTGATGTTATCATGCTGTTTATCTGATTTTCCAATGCCGCTATTTCATCAGCTGTTACATCTTTCCAGCTTATTCCAAATGTTCCTTTTCCTCTTACTTTTATTTCTCCATAGTTTTTAATTGTCGCATATTGTACTGTTCCATCAGGATTCTTCTTACCTCTTATTATTACACCGTAGCTGTTATCTGCATCTATCAGTATTTTCCCTCCAGCTTCATTTATAAGGGTCGAACCATTCATCACTGCCACTCCCACAAGTCCGCTCACATTTGGATTTACCATTCCGTTTCTTCCTGCATATGAGTCTGTTGTCTGAATAGTTCCTCTATTGATAAACTTCGCCCCCTCATCAACGTATACTCCTGTCATTGACTGTATTTTGTTTGTTGATGTAGCTCTACTTCCATCAAGTAGTATATTTCCTGTATTCTCTACTACCGTTCCTGAACCTGATCCGTACATTCCTATTGACTTATTTTCAAATACACGTATTTCTCCATCATTGATAATGTGACCTCCATTATCTGTAGCCATTCCTATTCCATATACTATTCTACTCTTGTCACTATATATATTTCCTGTTAAAGGATCTATGTCATCTGTCTTCCCAACATATATTTTACCTGCAGATGTATTTGTTGCTGTTGATCCCGGTGCATAGACTCCTATGTTCCCTTTTCCTGTAGAAAAGTCCAGTAACCCATTATTTACAAAGTTTCCACTTCCTGTACTGTTTCCTTTTATGTAGAACCCTATCAGACGCTCCATATTTCCTGAAGAAATGTCCTTATTGTTTGTTATTTGTGCCTTTCCTCCTGAATACAGGTATGTACTGTCATTTCCCAAAATCGCTCCAGTTCCTGCTGTGTTAATATAAACATTTACCTTTGACGGATCATCATTATTAAGAATAAATCCATAAGATTTTTCTCCCACAGAAACATTGGCACCGTCATTTACCGTTGCTCCATTTACTGCATAAACTCCTACAGGTTCAGTATTCGGTGTAGTTGAAGTATGAGGATCCACTACAATACTTCCTGCTACTGACACACTTCCACTCTTCTTATATATTCCCATACCTTCATCTTTTACATGAAGATTTCCACCTGTCATTGTTACAGCTGAATCCGTTGTTGAATATACTCCTATTGACTTCACACCTACTTCTATATTACCTGTTGTAAGTGTAATCGGTGATGTTCCGCTTGCAGTATACACACCAATAACAGGATTCTGTGAATCTGCTGAATCTGCTATTGAAATATCTGCCTTATTTTCAAATGACTGGCTTCCTTTAAGGAATACTCCTAATGTCTTTTTACCTGACAATATAAGATTTCCTTCATTCACTACTGACTTTGTACTATCTGCATTTGAATATATAGCTATTGAGTTATCTCCGCTTAAACTTATTTTAGTTTTATTTATCAAACTGGAATCTATTCCCAGAATACCCTTAGAATTTTCCTGTGTCCCTGTTATTTCCTCTATTTCTGATGTAAATACTGCATCCTTCAGGAATACTCCATTTGAATTTTTTCCAAGACGAATTGTCTTAACTCCTGTCAGTTTTGAACCAATTCCTCCAACATATGCTCCTGTATAACCATCTGCTACTGTCATGTCAACTTTTGTTCCTATCCCGTCCATTTCAGCAGTACTGTTTTTCAGATAAATCATCGTATTCTGTGTTGGAGATATATTACCTAAGTGAGAAACAAATTTTGAATCTTCAAGGTAGGCAAGTACACCCTTATTATTGAAATTAGCCGTACCATTTGCTATAATTTCTGAATTTTTTCCATAAAAAGCTATACCATCTTCCCCTACTGTCACATCTGATGATGTACCTGTAGATAGATTAGTATTTTCAGCATATATTCCCACTGAAGGTGCTCCTGCTATTTTCTTTCCAACTGTTATTTTTCCATTATTTGTAACTGTATTTCTATCAGCTACAGCACTTCCTTTTCCTCTGCTGTAAAGTCCTACCGATCCGTCTCCAAGAGTTATCTCTGAGTTACTTCCAGTTACCATTCCTGTTAATATCTGTCCTTGATCAGGCTGTGTTCCAGCTTCATTTATCATATATACACCGACATTCTTTGTCACACCTGCCGAACTTGTTATTTTTCCATCCAGGTTTATACCTGTTGATGCATTTTTCAGATAGACTCCTACTGATTCCTGTCCAAGTTCCATCATGGAATTTGCTGTCGATTCCACTGAAAGCTTGTTGTTACTTGAAGAACCTCCATCATAATGTGGAGAATCACTTCTGTATATACCGTAAATTCCTGTTGACCCTTTACCTAATTTTATTATACCTGAAGCTCCCAGTTGTGCTCTTGCTGATTCTACATATATTCCAGTTGAATATTCTGAATTTTGAAAATCAATTGTTCCGTCATTTACAATTTCATAGTTTCCTTTATCCCATGATGTAAATGGTGCAGGTGCTGTGGGATTTTTTATTCCTTGTGCCATTAATCCTATATTATTTTTTGCTGTATATGGTAAATCATCTACTGCTGATATAGTTGCTCCTCCTGCCAATGAAGTTTCTCCGTTAATTACATGAGTTACTACTATACCAGGTTTTGCAGTTGTACTACCACCTGTTATATTTGCCTTTCCTTCCACTGTTCTTACAATTTCTGCAGTATTTCCATTGTTTATGAAAGTCAAATTAGTAATTCCATTAGTGGCATCAATTTGTGATCCTTTCAAACCATAAATTCCTACACCTTTAAAGTTATTATTAGCATTCTGTGCGATTTCAATTTTTGCTCCTGATTCTATAGACAGTTTTGCTCCTTTTCCAATAATAACTCCTACTCCGTTAGTTCCATTTAATTTAATATGGGATGTAGAACCTAATGTAGCTTCATTATCTCCTGTTCCAGGTTTATCAGCAATATATATTCCTGTTCCTGATGTTGTTCCATCTCCTATATTCATTGCTCCTAAATATTTTATTGAGCTTCCTGTATTTGCAGTGTCATCTTTACCAACAAAAATTCCTATTCCATTTGCACCTGTTGTAATAGGAGCTTTTATTTCATATTTATTTGCTGTTGTTCCTTGTCTGTCCGCATATATTCCTATTGCATATTTTGCATTAGATGCTCCTGCATCAACAGAGTCTCCTACTTTTATGGCCTTTGTATAAGTTGAAATATTTGTAGTATTTTTCAGGAACAATCCTATTATTCCATTTCCTCCATCATCTCCTGCTGTGTAATCTAATATTGGAGCATCTGTATGATTCAGATTTGAACCATCCAAGTAGACTCCTACTCCATAGCCTGAAACTTTTCCTATGTTAGTACCTTTCAATTCTGTTGCAGTATCTTTTATATAATATGCGACTCTCTGTTGACTTACTTTACCTAAAGAAATATCTCCGTTATCCGATGTTATTTTACTTCCATCAGAACCATAAACAGCAATTGATCCATTTGTTACAGCATCATCTTTCAATATAACTTTTCCAACTCCTGAAACTGTTGCCTTAGGAGCATATATACCTACTGAATTTCCATTATTTATATTAATTTTTCCTGTGTTATTTATAGTTAAATTTGCAACAGTACCTGCTAAATTATTTGCAAATATACCTACTGATTTATCTCCATTTACTGTTATATTTCCTGCAGATCCGTTAATTATTGACAATTTATTTGTCACTCCAGAATTTATTTTCCCATAAATCCCGGCTGATTCAGTTTTTTCAGTTGTTATATTTCCGTTATTATTTATTGTTTTATCTGCATTTCCCGAAATTTCTCCAAATATTCCTGCTGATTTTTCATCTTTTACATATATACCTTTATCTGTTCCTGTTCCTGTATTTGTAATATTTGAATCTTTTCCATAAATTCCTGCTGACTTATCTTTTTGTAATTCTATTTTTCCACTGTTAGTTAAAGTAGAATTATTTTCTCCAAGTATACCAACAGAACTTACCTTTTGCATTGTTATAATTCCTGTTGAATTTCCTGTACTTTCAGTTGTGTAAATTCCTATACCTGAATCTCTTGTCGATATAATGTTTCCATTATTTTGTGCTGTTGAAGCTGCTGCTCCTGTTCCTGTTCCTTTTGTGGCAATAAGTCCAACATTTGTATTTGTTGTTAAAGTTTTTCCTGTATCAATTTTTACGGTAGATCCTTTTGATCCAACCAAAACAGCTGTCGAAGCTGCTCCTCCATTTGTTACAGTATAATCTTCATTTAAATTAGCAGTTACACCACCCGTTGTATAGAATATACTTGCTCCACTTCCAAAACTAGAAATGTTGATAGTATTATTTTTTAAATAAGTTCCTACATTTACAGTTCCTGTTGCCCCATTTAAAAGTCCAAAAGTTGAATTTTGTCCTAATTCTACTTCTAAACTTTTACCAGTTTCAACTTTAAAAGTATTACTAAATTTAGTAGGAACTGAAGAATATAACCCTACTGCTCCTTTACCTATTGTCAGTTTAGAATTTTCTCCAAAATTTACTTTAGCTTCTCCATCTGAATATATACCTATTGTCGTTCCAGCATTTGTACCTGTTCCACTATCTGCTAAGACTATCGGAGCTTTTATATTTAAAGTTCCACTTGCATTTTTTGCATAAATTCCTAAGGCATTAGTCCCTACATTAATTTTTGCTAAATTTCCTTCATGAGAAAAAGTGTATTTTCCATCAGCATATACTCCTATGTTTCCTTTTCCTGTTGTTTCTATTTTACCTTTATTATTAAAAGTTATTCCTGTTGCTAGATTTCCAACTAGAGCAACTGCATGAGCATAATTTCCAGATGAAGAAATTGTTCCCTCTTTTTCATTAGTAAAAGTTCCTTTTTCTCCATAAAAACCTAAACTAGGAGTTGTATTTGTATTTGCAGTATGCCCAGTTACTTCAATCTTCCCTTTATTAGAACCTGTTCCACTTTTTAAAACATAGCCTATTGCTTCTTTACCAGTTACATTAATTTGTGTATTCTCTTCTAAATCAAGTTGTATTCCTTCTAAAACAGCACCATAACTTTTTATTCCAGTAACATTAATTTTACCTAATGTTCTATTATCAGCATCTGCATCAGCATTAGTTCTGTTATCTTTTAGAGTAATACTTCCTGTTTTTGTTGCATAAACTCCTGAACTTCCAGTTCCACTTACTGTAATAGTTCCACTTACTTCAACTGTTTTAGTACCAACTATGTTTCCAGTAGTATTTGTTAATCCATGATCATCATTTTTTCCGACTAAAACAGGTCTTGTTGCTACTTCTGTATAAACTCCAACTGAACTTGAACCAGCTACATTTATTGTACCTCCTGCATAAACAGCTTGGATATTATGAAGATGTCCTATTCCTATTGAAGAAGTCCCATTTACATTTATAGTACCAACATTTTTCATATAGCTCATATTTTCTTTTTGAGCTCTACTTGCAAATTGCCCTCCAGCCAATGTAGTAATTCCATAATTTGAATAAGTTTTAGGAGAGGCTGGAGTTCCTGAACTTTTCTTATTTTGTACAGTTAACATTCCAAAACTACCAGAATTATCTATGTCAATTTTCCCACTTGTTTCATTAAAAGCTGTCATCATATTTAATCCTAATTTATTACTTGCTCCACTTGCATTTGGATCCTCAGGACGCAGTTGAATACCTGCACTTTCTTTAGCAGCTAATTTAATATGTCCTCTATTTATCATTTCTGTTCTAGTATTATTACTAGATGAATCAAAGTTATTAAATCCAAATGCTACTTGATTTTCTAATGTTCCAGCTACATTATCATTTCCATATATCTTTCCTTCATTAATAACTTGAATATTAGCAACTTTACTTTCATTATTAAAAACAGCTGCACCATTAACTGCACCACTACCATGACTTAAAGAGGTATGAGTTCCTTGAACATCTATTCCTACGTTTTGAGAAGCATTCAAATTAATTGTCCCTGTGAATCTAAAAGGTTTTATAGTTGAATCTCTATAATCAATTCCCTCATCTATCATAAAAGCACGAGTTTTATCTTTTGATACAGTAACATTAGTTGTCACCCCATCAAGTCCAGTAACTCTTCCCCAAGTAGATATATAATTTCCAGTATTAGGTGTAGAACCTAAATTTACATTATTTACATTTATATTTTTTCCATTTAAATTATAAGTGCTATTATTATGAAAATTACGACTACCATCAGAACTTAGTGCTGCCTGAGGAAGAATAAAATCAACTGGTCTTACAGTTGGTGCTGTAACAGTTATAGCTCCAACATCTCCTGGCGTTGATATATTTAACGCTGTTATAGCTGGTGGTGTTACCGTTATTGTTATTGCAGGTGCTGCCGGTATAGTCGGTGCTGTTACACTCGGAATTGTAATATTAGGTGCTGCAAGTGGTGTATTTACCTGTGGATTGATAACAGGCGCTTCTATTATTTCAACAGTTGGCTCAGCTACATTTAATGAAACAGCTTCTTTTTTTACTTCCTTTGGAGAAATTCTCGCAAGTATTTCAACTTCATTAAGAGGCTCCTGAACTTTTCTTAATTCTACTAGTCCCCATCTAACTTCTCCATTTACTGATGAACCATTACTCATATCAAAGTTGATACTTGAAAAAGCATCTCCATTGGCATTTTTCCATGAAGTCTGAGAATCATTTCCCGGAGTTATTGGCATACCCATAGCTCCCAATGCATCTGAAGAAGCTAGTGCATTTTTCATTTTCCAGTTATTTCTGAAATACAATCCATTGTATTGGTACATATCCTGTTTATCTCCATGCCCATCCTCAGAAACAATATGGGCATTAGAAAAAAAGTTCATACCAAATTGCCATGAACTCCATGGTGATTTTACCACATGATCTCCCTGCTCCATTAACTGAATCAGCTCAAGGTTCGCTCCTCTCATATATTTCTTATTTTGAGCTTTTGCTGTTTTCAATAAAGCTTTTGTTTTATTAAATGCATTTTTTATATTTTCATCTGATTTATCATTATTATCATTTGTTTTTACAGTATTAGATGACCACAACATTCCTGTACTGGCTCCAAAAGTTCCTATTGCAAGCATCAAGTTTCTCGAATATCTTAATACTTTATAATGTTTATCATGTATCCCAAATTTTCTTTCTGCATTTTTCGATTTATTATTCATACTTCCACTCCTTTGCTCCTAATTTCATCACGAATAAATTGCCGAGCATTTTTATTAAACTTCATTTTTATGTTTATCTTATAATTAAATTAGTTTTTATTTTAATAATATCATTTTTATTAATTTTTTTCAACTTT
>ERZ773010.1623-NODE-1623-length-13868-cov-5.145949_pt1 | contig 13868 bp, 10 predicted proteins | sample MGYA00580842_ERZ773010 | MGnify/ENA primary metagenome ERZ773010 (study PRJEB29015, sample SAMEA2737982) | human oral metagenome | biome: human oral; feature: human-associated habitat; material: dental | place: China | collected 2107 ...
TTTCTTCCGGCGGCACCGCATTAACGTTCTGAAAACGCTAGATGACGATATTCACCAGCTTAGGGGCTCGCACAATCACCTTACGGATTTCGGAGCCTTCCACCAGCTTCGCGATGGTCTCATCCTCCAGGGCTTGTTTTTCGAGCTCAGCCTCAGAAATATCCTTTGATACCTCAAGGCGTGCCTTCACTTTACCCTTGATCTGCACGATTGCGGTGACGGTATCGTCCACCAGCAGGGATTCGTCCACCTGCGGGAAACCTGCGGTCAGTACCGGGTTATCGTGCCCCAGGGCGTGCCACATGTCCTCGGCGGTGTACGGCGCGTAGAGTGACAGCAAGATTGCGATGGTCTCGGCGGCTTCGCGCACGGCGGGGTCTGCTCCCCCGGGGCCCGAATCGATAGCTTTACGGGTAGCGTTCACCAGCTCCATAGTCTTGGCGACCACCACGTTGAACTTGCCCGCATCAAGAAGCTGTTTCACATCGTGTACGGTACGCGCCACCAGCTTGTGCAGGTTCGCATCGCCGGATGCCGCATCCACGCCAGGTTCGGAGGTAACGTCTTGAGCAACACGCCATGCGCGCGCCAAGAACTTCTGCGAACCGGCGGGTGAAACGTCTGCCCAGTCCACATCATCTTCGGGCGGGGATGCGAAGATCATGGTGGTGCGCACCGCATCCACACCGAACTGATCAAGCTGCTCACCCAGGTTTACGCCATTGCCGAGCGACTTCGACATGGCCTTACCGCCGTTGAGAACCTGCCCTTGATTCATGAGAGCTTTGAACGGCTCGCCGTGCTCAATCAGCCCCAGATCGCGAATAACCTTGGTGAAGAAACGCGCGTACAGCAGGTGCAGAATTGCGTGTTCCACACCGCCCACATACATATCGACCGCGCCCCATTCCCTGATCGCCTGCGGGTCGAAGGGGCCTTCGGCGTAGCGGGGTGATACATAGCGCAGGAAGTACCAGGAGGAATCCACGAAGGTATCCATCGTGTCGGAATCGCGGCGGGCGCTCTTACCGCACTGCGGGCAGGGAACCACAGCCCAGTCATCGGCGGCAGCAAGGGGTGACTGTCCCTTGGGTGCCAGCTGTTCACCGCGCAGATTATCCGGCAGCAGAACCGGCAGCTGTTCCTCAGGAACCAGTACCTCGCCGCAGTCTTCACAGTGAATCACGGGAATAGGCGTGCCCCAGAAACGCTGGCGCGAGAGCAGCCAGTCACGCAGGCGGTAAATAACTTTACCTTCGCCGGTGCCGGCGGCCTCAACCAGCTCGGTGGCCTTCGCAATAGCCTCTGCCTTGGGAAGGCCGGTCAGCTCACCGGAGTTAATGAGCACCCCGTCGCCCGCAGTGGCGATACCCGACTCGGCGGGGTCTTCCGCGCCCTCAACATCGAGCACCGTCACGATCGGCAGGTCGAACTTTTTGGCAAAGTCAAGGTCACGCTGATCGTGCGCAGGCACCGCCATAATAGCGCCGGTGCCGTAATCGGCAAGTACGTAATCGGAGGCCCACACCGGCAGTTTCGCACCGTTTAGCGGGTTAATTGCGTAACGCCCAGTGAACATGCCGGTCTTCTCACGCTCAGATGACTGGCGGTCAATATCGCTGAGGGCCTTAATCTGCTCGCGGTAGTCTTCTAGCGCCTGTGCCTGCTCGGGGGCCACAATCTGCTCGGCAAAGGCAGAGTCAGCGGCAACAACAATAAAGGTTGAACCGTAGAGGGTATCCGGCCGGGTGGTGAAGACCGTGAAGGATTCGGCAGGCTGCGCCTCGGTAGCCTCAATCGTGAAACGAACCTCGGCACCTTCGGAACGCCCAATCCAGTTGCGCTGCATCAGCAGCACACGCTCGGGCCATTTACCTTCAAGCTGCTCCATATCGTCCAGGAGCTGCTGGGCGTAATCGGTGATCTTGAAGTACCACTGGTTCAGCGATTTTTTGGTGACCGTGGTGCCGCATCGTTCGCAGGCGCCGTTAACCACCTGCTCGTTTGCGAGCACGGTCTGGTCTTTGGGGCACCAGTTAACCATTGAGTCTTTGCGGTACGCCAGGCCCTTCTTATAGAACTGCTCGAAAAGCCACTGGGTCCACTTGTAGTATTCGGGGTCTGAGGTGTGCAGGCGGCGGTCCCAGTCCACGGCGATAGCGTAGCGTTTGAAGGATTCTGCCTGCGTGTCAATATTCTTGTAGGTCCACTCTTTCGGGTGGGTGCCGTTCTTAATGGCAGCGTTTTCTGCGGGCAGGCCGAAGGAGTCCCAGCCGATGGGGTGCAGAACGTCGTAGCCGCATTGCTTGTAGTAGCGGGCGTTCATGTCTCCAATGGCGAATGCCTCTGCGTGGCCCATGTGCAGGTCGCCTGAGGGGTACGGGAACATGTCTAGCACGTAGCGGCGGCCTTTGGGGGCGTTGCCGGTGGGCTTGTACACGCCTGTTTTCTCCCAGTAGGGGCGCCATTTTGCTTCCTGCGCCCGGAAGTCGTACGCGTTTTCGGTGCGTTCGGTCTCTACCTCAGCAGACACTGCGATTCCTTCGTGTGTTGGTTCCGTACTGTGCTGGCGCTCTGCACTCGGCGGGTTCGCGGGGGATCGTCCGGGCTGGCACCAACCTAACCTGTCTATTTTAGCGTGAACCGAGAAACGTTTCTTTATATGTGCCGCTCCGTCTCGGTTTTCAGAAGATGGGCGCGGGCGGTGGCGGGTTTTTCGTGTTATTCAGCACATACACAGCTACATCCCGTAGGATGAAGGGTATTCCTGTTTTCTTTCGGCCGGAAGGTTTTTCTGTGACTACTCCCGCGACTGTGCTTGAAGGTGTGCCTGGCCCGCTGATTCCTGGCACCTGCCATGAGGCTGTTTTGGCGGGGGTCCGCACCCGCTACTGGCAGTACGGGCTGGGTATGAATACGGGTGTTTTTTATTCGAAGGATTTTCCGAAGGTTCTGATGGTGCACGGGTTCCGCGGGGATCATCATGGGCTTGAGATTATTGCGAACCGGTTGTTGGCGCTTATGCCTGGGGCGGATGTTATTAGCCCGGATTTGCCGGGGTTTGGCCGCTCTGATGAGCTGAGCGGGCAGGTGAGTATTGAGAGCTATGTGCAGTGGCTTTACGCTTTGATTGAGCGGGTTGCCTCTGGGCAGAAGGTTCTTCTGGTGGGCCATTCGTTCGGGTCGATTGTGGCTGCCGCCTATGCGGCTGCGCACCCTGAGACGCTGGACAGGCTGTGCCTGATTAACCCTATTAGTGAACCGGCCCTTGAGGGGAAGCATCAGGCTGGCCCCGCGTTGGCGTCGTTCTACTACTGGGTGGGTGCGTCTTTGCCGGAGCGGATGGGCTATGCGCTGCTGCGGTCGCAGCTGATTACGCGCGCTACCAGTGAGGTGATGATGCGTTCGAAAGACCCGCTGATGCGCCGGTTCATTAATGGGCAGCATGCGGCGTATTTTGGGTCTTTTGCGTCCCGGAGAGGTGTGCTTGAGGCGTACCGGGTGTCGATTTCGAAGACTGCGGCGCAGTATGCCCCGCAGATTAGGGTGCCGGTGCAGATGCTGGTGGCTGAAGATGATGACCTTGGCACAGTGGAGACGGCGGACGCCATGTTTGAGGCCCTTGAGAGCCGCCCGCAGTCCCCGGGTCAGCGTTTTGATTTGATCCCTGAGGTTGGGCACCTGATTCATTATGAGACTCCCACCCTGGCGGCACGGCTGATCGCCGATTTTGTGCGTGAAGAGTTTTAGCCGCTAACTGCACCGCCCCGTTATTGACTGCCTGAAGGAGGCTCCTTCTGTGAAGCTTATGGTTGATGCCCGGTACACGCGCATTGGTTTTCATGATGGTATTAGCCGGTACACTGCCTCACTGCTGGGGGCATTAAAGGACCTGATGGATTCCGGTGCTCCCGAGGTTGCCGATGTGCAGCTGGTGATGGTGATTAGTGACGAACGCCAACTGCAGATGCTGCCTGATCTGCCACATGTGAAGATTTGTTCACCAACCGGCCCCCTGGAACCAACTGCGGCACTTCAGCTCAATAAGTACAAGCCGGATGTGGTGTTTTCGCCCATGCAGACAATCGGGTCGGTAGGGCGTACGTTCAAGCTGGTGCTGACCCTGCATGACCTGATTTATTACGACCACCCGACCCCTCCGGGGTTTTTGCCTGCGCCGGTGCGGGCGGGGTGGCGGCTGTTTCATAAGAGCTACACGCCGCAGCGTATGCTGCTGAACCGGGCCGATGCCGTAGTGACGGTTTCGGAGTCTACGGCACGGCTGATTCGTGAGCACCGACTGACGGAGAAGCCGCTGCACGTGGTGCCGAACGCCCCGCAGCCGGGGTCTGTGGTGAGCGAGGATGAGGCTCTGCGCCGTGCGAAGTCACGGGCTGAGGGCGCGAGCAGGCACCTGGTGTATATGGGTTCGTTCATGCCGTATAAGAATGTGGAGACTCTGCTGTACGCTATGCGTGAGCTGCCGGGGTACACGCTGCATCTGCTGTCGAAGATGCCGGATGCACGCCGCGCCGAGCTTGAAGAGCAGGGGTTGCTCTCTCCCCTGGCGGCGGGCTCGAACGTGGTGGTGCACAACGGGGTCTCTGATGAAGAGTATGCGGAACTGCTGGAGTCTGCGCACGCACTGGTGACGGCCTCACGAGCCGAGGGCTACGGCCTGCCCGTGGTGGAGGCACAGGCGGCGGGCTGCCCCGCCGTGATTAGCGATATCGATATTTTCCGCGAGATCGCCCCGCACGCTGTCTTTGCGTCCGTCACCGAGGATCCACAGGCGGATGCGCCCGCCTGGGTTGAGGCAGTCCGCTCTCTCGAAGACGAAACGGTACGTGACCGCGTGATCCTTGAAGGCTTGCAGGATGCCTCACACTACTCCTGGCGCGACTCGGCGTTGAAGCTGGTGCGGGTTGCAAAGTCAAATACTGATTAGTTCGAAATATCATCCGCATAAAAAAGTCGTTCATCCAAATATTCTTGCCCAGTAATTTGTTGCATTATATTACTGTGAAGTGCACTTATATCGATAATAGGCATACGTCTACACGATGGGTTCATGAAATCAGGAAATACACGATAAAAAGGAATATTTAAATGTCCAGAATAATTAGTTACTAAAAAAATTATTTTTCCTGATATAAATGTTAAAAGAAAAATATCACCATGTCTTTTATCAAATGTAGAAGTTATATAAAAATACCTATTATAATTAACTTCAAAAGGAAACGTATATACCGAAAAACCAGCAGGGACATTACCTTTCCGTAGCTCCTGAATCCACGCTGGGTTTACCCATTTATTACTCGCCTGTGCAAGAGTGTATGAGGTTTTTAACGCCCATCGTGAAAATGTATTATACTTATCATTAATGATCCATTTCATAAATTCTTCCGTAGATAAAGACATATATTTCTCTTTAACAATCATTTCATAACACCCACCAAAGTACGCATTGCAATCCTTACAGAGTATATTGGCAACAACAGGTTGCACATTACTTGCTGATGCATTACACATCCATTTGGGTGTGCAATGCTCTCGTGTCAACTTCATCTTTTGTGTTGGTGAAATTCCACATGCTATACAGGGTCCACGGTAAGAAAACTTATGAGGCACATCTCCGGGTTCATTTGGGTTAGTTGAATAGCCATAGGCATTATATTCAGAGGTGTCAGGAATGAAATCTTTTTGGTAAGATGGTGCTAAAGTAGCATATTCCCATTCTTTCCCATATTTAATCTTTTTATCTAAATTACTATTTATTGCCCCGTTGGATATAGCAAATATTCCATGAGTATCATCTTGATTAAAAACAACAGTCCTGGAATACATGCGATTATTATAGTGGATAATTACAGTAATCGTTTGAGTATTCAGTAAATGCCGTTCAATTTCTTCAGGAACATCAAAATAAATGCTAATTTCATTAATACATATAACTAATTTATGGTTGTCTATACAAGATCCTGGTAAATATAGTACATGATATGTATCAGACATTGTAATATTATTTATTTCGATAAGGTCGAGGGCATATTTTAAATTCGAAAAGAGAGCAGCTGTTTCAGGGAATATTTCTACAATTGGAAGAAGTATACACATATCATTTCTAGGGACAAACCCTTGTTTTTTAATTAAATCTATATTATGCCGATGCCCAGTCACCTCTTTAATATAAAATTTAAAGTAGGAATTCTTTATTACTGAAGAATTCCCTAAAACTTCTTTATCATAAATAGCGGTATAAGTAGATAGTTTATTGATCATGGTAATTATGGTATCTGGTTTTGCGAGTTCTGTCCATAGTTATGCAAGAGAATAATCAGTATCAATGATGCGTTGAATGTATGATCCACCCAGATTAAATGTTGGCGAATACTCTCAGCGGCGTTCCATAGACTCCATCACCTCCTATTAGAAAGTTTTCTTGCTCGTATGCACGCTGTCTTTCTCGCTACGGAATAACCTACCTTCAGAGTAAAGTAAATGGCAGCTAGAATGAAGCTTAGTGATTAGACAACATCCAAACCATCACAGCGGACCTGCACCGCTCCGACACGCTTGAGCGCCGAGAGCGCCGCACGCACGGAACGCAGTTCATGGGTAACCTGCGGCGCCTGCGCGTAGGTGAAGAAGAGAATAGCGCGCCAGTCCCCGGGTACTGCGTCCTCGGCCCCTGAGGGTGAAGGCTCAGATATATCGCCCTCTCCCCCGCCCTCGACACCAGCAGGCGCGGAATGCTGGTGCGCGAAGAAATCTTCATCCAGCGGCACAGGCCCGGTCACGCGTACACCTTCTGGCAGGTTCAGCTCCGTCAGGAATGCCTGCACATCATCCTCAGCGCCTGTAATAGCCGCCGTGCGTACAGCCGGGGGAAGCCCAATCTGTGACCGCTCATCCAGCTCAAACCGGGCGAACCCGGCAGGGTCCCACCGCACCAGCGCCTGCTCCACCGGCGACGGCGATGCCGTTGTCACCACAACCCCGCCCTGTGCAGCAGAACGCACCAGCGCCGCAGCATTAAACCAGCGCCGCAACGCGGCTTCCGGGGCGCGCAAAGAATCAAAACGCAGCATCGCATCCGCATCCAGCAGCAGCGCCGCAGCATAGCCGCCCTCGGCAACCGGCTCAGCCCCGGGGGTGGCCACCACTAGCGCAGGCTCAGCCCCCACAAAGGCACGCACATGATCCCCCGCCGAAGAAACCACCGGAACGTTCGGGAACGCCCGCCCCAGCTCCTCCGCCGTGCGCAGCGCACCCACAGCACCAGAACGCCACCGTTCACAACCGCACTCCGTGCACCGCCACTGCTGCGCCAGGCGCCCGCACCAGGCGCACCCCGGCACCGCCGAACCATGCGAAAGCGCCAGCGGCCCACGGCACACCGTGCACCTGGCAGGCATACGGCACCGCTGGCACGAAAACGACGGCACATACCCGGCGCGTGCAACCTGCACCAGCACCGGGCCACGCTGCAACGCCTTACGAGCCTCAATAAACGCCAACTGCGGAATACGCGCCACCGCCGCCAACGGGTCACGCGCCAACTGGTACTCATCCCCCGTTGAATGTACCCGCGGCGAAAATTCACGCACCACCTGCCGCGGCGCCACCAGGTGAGACGCCCAGCGGGTACGCACCAGCCGCGCCGCCTCGCTACTGACGGCATACCCCGCGAACAGGGCCGCTGCCCCCGCAGCCTGCGCCCGCAGCAGCAGCACATCACGCGCATGGCAGTACGGGGCGCGGCGCTCCACCAGTGAGGAATCCCCATCATCCCAGCACACCACCAGCCCCAGGTGAGCCACCGGCGCATACGCAGCCGCGCGTGTACCAATCACAATAGGAACCAGCCCCAGCCGCGCCTTCACATAGGCGTGATACCTGCTGTGCGGCCCCTCCCCCGAGCTCAACCGTGCAAACAAACCCGCCGGGGCGCGCTCACTCAGCGCCGCCTCAAGACGGTCAAGGCTTTTCTGATCGGGCACCACCGCAATAGCGCCACGGCCCCCCGCCGCGCACGCCACCAGTGCAACCGCCAACAGATCAGCCCAATCATTCTCAGGATGCGCTGGCAGCACACTCAGCACCGCGCGTGCTGGCTCCCCATCCGCCAGATCGGCCATAAACTCCGGGCCGTTCTCGTAGTCGTCAAAAGCCGACGTATCACACAGCCCGGGCGGATCCGCAGTAAACGGGGCGAACCCGCCCAACAGAAACGCACGCACCGCCTCAATCTGGGCAGCATCGGCGCTACCCGTCGTCTCGGGCGGGTCGGATGCTTCTTCAGTACCATCTGCATAATTATTCGTACCCGGGGCGTTCTCCCCCTCAGGGTCACCATTGCCCAAACCGGCCAGCTCAGAGAACCCCGGCAGGTGCCCCTCATAACGTTTATCCAGTGCGGCAATACGCGGCGCCACCGCCAACCGAAGCACATTCGCCACCGTTGAAGCGTACCGATCAGCCAGCGCCTCAGCCAGCTCAAAAACCTCGGGCGCAACCACCGGAACCCGCGAAAGCACCGCCAACAAAGGCAACAGGCGCTGCGGATAATCTGTAGATTCGGCACGTTCCACAATAAAGCCGCTCACCCGCTGCCCATTAAAATGCACGCGCACCCGCGCACCCGGCACCGCATCCTCACTCATCTTCTCAGGCACCCGGTAATCAAACACCCTATCAAGATGCGGCAACGTACTATCAACCCGCACCCGCGCCACCGGGAACGGCACACCACTAGCCGCAAGAGCCTCATGAGGGTCCTGCGGCGGCTGGGGGGCAGAAGCATACAGAGCATCAGCAATGGCAGGAAATCCCTGCAACAGATCAGGCTGCTGCAGGGATTGCTGCTCACGCGCACCAGAAGTGGCGTTTAACCGCTCGTCAGCGGGGTACGGCATTACGAGGCTGACACCGCCGAAAGTAGAGCCTCAACACGGTCAAGACGCTCCCACGTGAACTCCGGTTCGGTGCGCCCAAAATGGCCGTGCGCGGCGGTCTTCTTATAGATGGGGCGGCGCAGATCAAGGTCATTAATAATAGCCAGCGGCCGCAAATCAAAGACCTCACGAATAGCTTTCTCAATCTTCGCCGGATCAACCTTCTCAGTGCCGAACGTCTCAACGTACAGGCCCACCGGGGACGCCTGGCCAATAGCGTACGCTACCTGAACCTCAGCCCGATCCGCCAGCCCGGCCGCGACCACGTTCTTCGCCACCCAGCGCATGGCGTACGCTGCCGAGCGGTCCACCTTCGACGGGTCCTTCCCCGAGAAGGCACCGCCGCCGTGCCGCGCCGAACCGCCGTAGGTATCAACAATAATCTTACGGCCGGTCAAGCCTGCGTCCCCCACGGGGCCGCCCTGCACAAAACGGCCCGCCGGGTTAATAATGAACTTCGTGTTCGAGGTATCAAGTTCCAGCCCAGATAGCACCGGCACAATCACCTGGTTCTTCACATCAGCCGCCAAATCGGCAAGATCATAGTCAGCTGTGTGCTGTGTAGAGACCACAATCGTATCCACCGAAACCGGGGTGTTATTGCCGTCATACCCCAGCGTCACCTGGGTTTTACCGTCGGGCCGCAGATTCACCAGGGTGCCGTTCTTACGCACCTTTGTCAGCTTCTCAGAGAGCCGATGCGCCAGCCACACCGGGGCGGGCATGAACACGTTCGTCTCGTTCGATGCATACCCAAACATGATGCCCTGATCCCCCGCACCCTGCCGGTCGTAATCATCAACGGCCACACCGGTACGGGCCTCAAGCGACTCATACACGCCCGCATTAATATCGGGTGACTGCTCGCCGATCGACACCGAAACGCCGCAGAACTCACCATCAAAACCACGGGTTGAAGAGTCATAACCAATACCCAAGATTGTTTCACGCACAATCGCTGGAATCTCAACGTAACTAGAAGTGGTTACCTCACCGGCAACATGAACCTGACCGGTTGTCACCATTGTCTCAACGGCAACGTTCGCCACCGGATCCTGGGCAATAATGCCGTCAAGAATAGCATCTGAAATCTGGTCACAAATCTTATCTGGGTGGCCCTCAGTCACCGACTCACTGGTGAACAGGCGCAAATGGGAATTAGTGCTCATGGTCTTTACTCTACTCTGTTTCTCAGGCACGAGGAGTGCACGGGGCCGTTATGAAGTCTTGTCACAAATATTACGGACTGTGACGCTCAACCGCGCACAGAAGCTCATAAATATGCGGCAAGGGTGGTGAGGATATCCCGTGATACTTCCCCCTTAGACCCCGAAAAAACGGGGGCTTCATCAGTGAGGGAAGAAATCAGCGTCACAGTGTTCTCATCAGTTCCGAACCCCTGGCTGATACCCACCGTGTTCACCGCCAAAAAATCGCAGCCTTTACGGGTAAGCTTCTCGCGCCCCAGCTCAAGCGGGGTTTTATCTGGTGAACCGGTCTCGGCGGCAAACCCAACAATCAGGCGCGGCCCGCCCCCCAGCTGCTGGCGGCGCTGAACCACCTCACGCAGAATATCCGGGTTACGCACCAGGCGAATCACCGGGTTATCGTCGGGGTCAGCAGTTTTCTTAATCTTGTACTCGGCATAATCCGCCGGGCGAAAATCGGCCACCGCCGCGGACATCACCAACGCATCCGCCCCGGAGATAGAGCCCAGCACCGCCCGCTGCAGCTCGGCGGCACTCACCACACGGGTCAGTTCAACACCGTCGGGGGCGGGCACCTCAAGGTTCGCGCCAATCAGGTGCACCGAAGCGCCCATATCGCGGGCAGCCTGCGCCAACGCTACGCCCTGTTTACCGGTTGAACGGTTCCCCAAAAAACGTACCGGATCCAGCGCCTCCCGAGTGCCCCCGGCGGTAATAACGATGCGTTTACCCGCCAGAATCCCAGGCTCAGGTTCTATGCTTGGCGCAGATAAACTGTCAGAGTCTTCCGTTGAACCAGCGTGCACCGGGTGCGTTGGCGCGTACCCCGGAGTTTGCGAAGGATGCTCCTTCCCTTTCGGGAACTCTGCAATTACACGCTGTGCCGCCTCAAAAATATCTTCAGGCTCCGGCAGGCGGCCCACACCAGAATCTGGCCCCGTTAAACGGCCCACGGCAGGCTCAATCAGGTGATACCCGTACCCACGCAGAATACGCACATTCTCCCGGGTGGCCGGGTGCTCCCACATCTGCGTGTGCATTGCCGGGGCAAGAATCACCGGGGCATGCGTGGTCAGCACCGTAGCAGACAGCAAATCATCGGCCCGCCCAGAAGCTAACCGCGCCAATAAATCGGCAGTCGCCGGGGCAATAACTACCGCGTCCGCAAGCTCGGCCTGGCGCACATGATTCACCTGCGGAATCTGCTCAAAGACGCTTGTATGCACAGGGTTGCCGCTGAGAGCCTCAAGGGTTGGTTTGCCTACAAATTCAAGGGCGGTATTGGTTGGCATAGCAATTACTTCGTGCCCGGCTTTACCGAAAAGACGAAGGAGCATCGCCGCCTTATACGCGGCGATGCCCCCTCCAATACCAACGATAATGCGCATGGTATTAAATAAAATCCTTACTCAGCGGAGTCGTCGAGAACAACCTCTTCAATCGCAATGACTTCTTCGGTGCCCGCAGGAATGTACTCTTCCTCAACGGCGGCGCTCATGAAGTCAGCCTCATCAATACCGAGCATAGCTGCCGAGAAGTCCTCGTGTACCAGCTGGCCGTTCTCATCAAAACGACCGTCGGGGATGTGCTCAGCAACAATCTGATCGCTCATAATCTCACGCATGGCAACCGACAGGGCCTTATCATTCGGTTCGGAATCAACCAGCGGGCCAACATGCTCACCGGTGTTCTCCTGCAGGTTTGCGTAGTATGCATTAATCTGGCGGGCACGGCGGGCACCGAAAATCACCAGGCCGTACTTAGACTCCGCCTTCTCAATCAGCGCATCGGCGCTGGGGTTCACAATACCCTCAGGCGCGGTGCCATCGACGAAGTTGTAGTCCTCTTTGGTTTCGTTTGCCACAGAAACTCCAATATATGTTGTGTTCTTCTTCAGTGCCGACACCCATGTGATGCGGGTTCAGCCAAAACTAAAGAACTATTCTACCCTGTCACAACCCAAAAATCACGTACAGGCTGTACCTGGCACGGTTAGCTTGAGCACGCCACGGCAACAGGTACACCCACTCTATCAGGGCAGCAGATGGGCTACTGTGCGGGCTCGGCCCCAATGAGCTGGGCAATTTCATGCGCCGCCCGCTCAACCGTATCGTTTACCACGGTCACATCAAACTCGCTCTCGGCGGCAAGCTCAACTTTTGCGGTTTCAAGACGGCGCTGCTGCTCCTGTTCTGACTCGGTGCCGCGCCCCGTCAAGCGGGACACCAGCTCCTCCCAGCTTGGCGGCGCTAAGAAAACCAGCTGCGCCTGCGGCATAGATTTACGAATCTGACGTGCACCCTGCAGGTCAATCTCAAGAATCACCGGGCGGCCAGCATCCAACGCCTGCTGCACCTTAGCACGAGGAGTGCCATATTTATTTTTACCGTGCACCACCGCGTACTCCAGCATTTGCCCCTCATCAATCATGCGGTCAAACTCATCCATAGAGACGAAGTAGTAGTGCACGCCCTCCTCTTCACCCGGCCGCGGTTCCCGCGTGGTTGCCGATACAGAGAACCACACCTGCGGGTAGTGTTCACGAATGTACTGGCATACGGTGCCTTTGCCCACAGCGGTGGGTCCGGCCAAGACGGTAAGAGTAGGCTTAGCGGTCATTAGTTATCCTTTTTGACCCGTCGAGCGCGGTCAAAGTAGCGTGTGTGACGATTAAAATACTCAACCATTTTACGCCGCTGGTGCACGCCTAAACCACCTAGGCGGCGTGTTGGTGCAATCTCTAGTTCAGAAATAATCTTTGTAGCCCGCACGGCCCCAATACCGGGTAGCGCACGAAGCATCTGCCCCACCGGCATTTTAGCCAGGGCAGGGTCAGTGTCGATCATGTCAAGAACCTGACGTACGGTAAGTTCACGATTAGTAAGTGCTTGCTTAATTTCTTGACGGTGTGTACGAGCTAAGAGTGCTTTCTCACGCGCGTCTGCGCGCGCCTGCTCGGTTAACGGAGATAGCGGCACGAAGGGCTCCCATCTGCGGAAGAAGTAATATCTATGCCTATAAGTTAGCACGCCGGAACGACTCATTTTTACCAAAACGTTATTTTAGGGATTACGGTTTATAAAGATTTGGTGTAGTTTTGGCGGAAATACGCGGAAAAATCGGTGCAGAAAAATATTTATAAATCTTTGAAATAGTTGGTCACAGAAACTCCACGCCAGAAAAACGGCCTGTTTGGGCCTTTCGAGTGTGCCATAGTTCACACACTTTAGTAGGTGGAGAGCCTCACACTGCACAACTACTCACTCCATCCACTAATCACACTAACAAACGCCTGCGAACGCGGGGCAGCGCCACGCCGCACCAGCGACAAGTTTCGGTACCTCAACCTCCACAAAAACCCGACGAGAGTACCGTTCCGCGATGTTCCAAAGATTAAAACCCTGGTACGGATAGAACCAATCAAGAAGCTTCAAGTTAACCGCGCGGATAGTGCGAGTATAAATAAAAACATACTGTGGAATCGAAGCTGCCGAAGGCCGCTTCACGATAGCTTAAAGACTATAAAAGTGGCGGTTTCCACTATCTCTATACCGGAAGGCTTCATCGATTGAAACTATAGAGAATGTATTACTTTTGTTGAATATGCCAAAGGTTCTTATTTTACGGGTGAATAAACAGAGTGAAATATTGAATATTTATGAGGTTTTGAGCTGAGGATTAAGATTGTTTCCCCATATCAGAG
>ERZ773010.1634-NODE-1634-length-13797-cov-62.753165_pt1 | contig 13797 bp, 8 predicted proteins | sample MGYA00580842_ERZ773010 | MGnify/ENA primary metagenome ERZ773010 (study PRJEB29015, sample SAMEA2737982) | human oral metagenome | biome: human oral; feature: human-associated habitat; material: dental | place: China | collected 2107 ...
AATCGGCCGAAACGATTTCATTTCTCGTGATTGTACGATACAATCGGCCGAAACGATTTCATTTCTCGTGATTGTACGATACAATCGGCCGAAACGGTTTCATTTCTCGCGATTGTACGATACAATGAGCCGAAACGTTTCCGATTCTCGCGGGTTGCCTCGAGAAATCGTACGCTGGGCTCACGTTTCACCTCCCCCCACTCCTCAGACGGATAGGCACAAAAAAACAGCGGGTAGCAACCCTCCCGGCCACTACCCGCGATAAAAACCAGTGCAATACATGGAGAAAAATGATAGAGATATGAATAGATGTAGTCGACCATGTATCTATTGGTTATGGTTACTTGTCCTGCACCTGATCCATCGTGTCGGTGAGGCGGCCGTGAAACCGTCGTCACCTGCGGTGCATACCATAGATGAAGGCCGGGAGGATGTGTCGGAGTGAAAAACTCCGCGCCCCCCCCCGGCCTGCTCAATTATTTGTATTCGCCTTTGCCGGTCATGAAGTTCAGGTAGACCTTCCGCCCGGCGCTCTGCTTCGAGCGATCCTGGTCGCCGCCCGCGCCGCGGTAGAGGATCTCGCCCTCGGCCAGCACGATGAACTCGGAGTGCCACCAGTCTTCGCCTTCAATCTTGACGCACATGCGCACCTCGCCGGCAGCAGCCAGGGCGGGCGAGACGAACCAGCCGTCGGCCGTGGTGGGAACGGTGAAGAGATTCTCAGCCGTGATCTCCCATTTTCCACCCACGCTGACGTCGCCGATGAGGTAAACGTTCGGCTTCTCGAAGCTGACGGTGTACTTCAGGTCACGCCCCTGAGCGGTCGTCTTGATGACCACGAGATACCAGCCCGCGTTGGCCACCTTGAGGTTGCCACCGTCGTCCGAGAGGCCGGCCGAGGCGTTGTCCACGAGCTTGGCGGACGATCCGAACTCGCCGCCGTCGAATTTCTTCTCGACGTTGAACTTCATCGAGGTGCCCGCTTCGAAGTAAAGGATGCGCCAGAAGGTGCCATCCTTCGCCCAGGTCTGCACCATCGGCACAGAGCCGGCCCAATTCCACTCGCCGATGCCCTTCGTGCTGCCGATGACGTTCATCGTCGAGGGCACTGCGGCGGGAGTGAGGGCGAAATGGGTGCGCGCGTTGATGGAGATGACGTTGGAGTAGACCTCGCCTTTGCCACTGGTCAGGGCCGCCCTGAGGCGTACGTAGAGCTTCGAGGTGAGGGGGAACTTATCCTCTTTCACGCCCTTTTTCACGGCCAGCGTGGTCTGCGCCACGGCGATCTCCGAGGCGTCGACTTCCATCTGGGCCTTGGGGTAGGTGGTGGGCAGAGTGATGAATTTGCCCTCGGTGGCAAAATCGTTGTCGAGTGAGACTTGCACGGCGTATACCGTGGCGGCAGAGAAGCCGTAGTCCGGTTGGACGCAGGTCAGCTCGACGTTCTTGGCATGTTCTAAGTCGTAGACGGTGTTCTCGGCCGCGGTGGGCGTGTTCAGCGTGAAGCTGGAGGGCGTCTTGAGGGTGGGGTTAGCACTGTTGTCGTCGTCGCATGCGGTGGTGAGGCCGATCAGGCCGGCCAGCAGCACGAACGCTATCTTATGGATTGCTTTCATATTCTGTTGTTCGTAGTTAGGGGTCCGTTAATATCCCGGATTCTGCTTCAGGTTGGAATTGACGTTCACGTCCTTAGTCGGGATCGGGTAAAGGTTGAGATGGCGAGACAGCGTCGTACCGTCCTTCGCGCCGCCCTTCCATTGCCAGGTGTAGTCCGCATTGCCGGCAAAGCGGTTGAAGCGAATCAGATCCGAGCGACGACGTCCCTCGAAAGCGAACTCGCGTGCCCACTCGTCGAGGATATTGCTGAGCGTGTAGGACGTCTCCGTCTTCGCATGGGCCCGCTTGCGGAGCGTATTGATGGCTTCGGTAGCGGCAGCAGTCGGTCCGCCGTTGCGACGCACCTCTGCTTCGGCATAAGTCAGGTAGGCCTCGGCCAGACGCATGAGGGGCAGGTCGGTGTCGGTAAACTTCGAGTCGTGCGTTGTGGCTCCGTCGGCGCGGAGGTTAGAGAACTTCACGAGGGAGTATCCACTGGCAAACTCCGACTCCACATCGATCGACAGCGAACGGCCTTTGCTGAAGAAGAGCGCGCGATCGTCGTTTGCAGCCTTCGTCATAGCGTCCGCATCGCCTGCTGCCGGTGCGTTGCCGTTGGGGAAGAACTTGCTGACGAGCTGCGGACGGCAGCGGTTGCCTGCCCAGCCCTCGGTGGTGCCGAAAGCCGGCATGTCGTCCGTCTTATGCGTGGAAGCGATGAGGTACAGCGAGCCGCCGTAGTTGCGGGTCGTGCCGCCGTCCTGAAGGATAGGCAGGAGGATCTCCGTGTTGGCCTTGTTCACGCTGCTGCCGTTGTTGTCGGCCATGAAAAGGTGCTTGTAGACGGGGCACAGCGAGTAAGCGGAGTTGATCGTCTTCTGCGCATACTCAGCCGCCTTGGCCCACTGTGGCGTACCGGTGTACACCTCGGCATTCAGATAGAGGCGGGCCAGGAGCAGCCAAGCCGCTGCCTTATCGGCGCGACCGTAGGTGTTGGTGCGCGGATCCTTCATGGTCTCCGATGCCTCGAGGAGTTCCTTCTCGATGAACTTAAACAGCTCCGCACGCTCCACTTGCGACGGCTTTTCGGTCGAGACGGTCGTCACGAACGGCACCTTGCCGTAGAGGTCGATCAAGTAGTAGTAGTTCAGGGCGCGGATGAAGCGCGCTTCGGCCCGTTGGGTGACGCTCTCGGCGTCCGTCTTCCCCTCGGTCTGCTCGAGGAAGAAGTTGCAGAGCGTGATGTCAAAATAGAGGCGATAGTAGAGGCCCGTGACTAAGGAATGCGACGCATCCCATGTGCCATGCACCAATTCGGGCACGCCACCGTCGATCCAGCAGCAATGCGCCTCATCGGCCGGCAGTTCGTTCAGGTTCCAGATCAAGCGGAAGAAATCCGACGAGCCTTCGTCGATACCGTCCACGTCGCCAGAGCCAGCCGGCCCTTCGAGACCTGTCAAGCCGAGCGTAGCGTAGATCTTCGTGAAGACCTTGTTCTGGTCAAACGTCGTCGTGACGCTGGGATCGATCGGCTCCACGTCCAAATCGCCTACGCAGGAGGTGATGCCCGAGGCGGAAATGAGGATCGCGCATGCGGCGACCCAAGCAGTGATCTTATTTCGTTTCATTTTGAGTTCCATTTCAGTAGTTGCGGATTAAAAGTTCAGCGTAAGTCCGACGAGCGAGGTCAGCGGTCGCGGATAGAAGTCGCGATCGATACCATAGTTGGTACCCGTGCCCGATCCGGTGATCAGCTCGGGATCGAGGCCCTTGTATTTCGTGACGGTGAAAACGTTCTGCACGGCGGCAAAGACACGTCCCGAGCCGACCTTCTTCAGATTGAAGGAGTAGCCGAGGGTGATGTTGTCGCACTTGAGGAAGGAGGCGTTCTGCACGAAATAATCCGACATGTAGTAGTTGCCTTCGCCCTGCCAATTGTTCTCCAGCACCATGTTGGGGCGGTTGGTGAGGAAGCCCGAGGGAGCGTACAGCGTGCTCATGTTGCTGGCGTAGGCCTCGACATTATTATATACGTAGTTGTTGAGGCTTGCGCGGAGCGTGAAGCTGAAGTCCCATGCTTTGTAGACGAATTTGGACGAGACGCCCATCAATACGTCGGCCGTGGGCTTCTTATAGAAGTACTTATCGGCATCGTTGATCACGCCGTCTCCGTTACGATCCACAAACGTGTTCTCGATCGGTTTGCCCTTCTCGTCGTAGACCTGCTGATAGACATAGAACGCGTAGGCGGGGTGTCCTACGGCGTGCGCCTGGACATTGCCACCGGTGCCGATGGTCACGCCGCCCGCAGCCACGTAGTAATCCGAACGTTCGCCTCCCGTCAGCTCCGTAATTTCGCTCTTGTTATAGGTGAGGTTGAAGCCCAAGTCCCACGAGAAGTCCTTCTGCGCGATGGGTTTGGCGTTGATGGTGAACTCGACGCCCTTATTCTCCAGCGAGCCTATGTTGGCGTTCACCTGATTCTTGAAATTCGTTCCGGCCGATACGTACACGTAGTTAATCAGGTCGTCCGTACGACGGAAATAGTAGTCGACCGACCCCGTGAGGCGACCATTCAGGAAGCCATAGTCCAAGCCCGCGTTGTAAGTCGTTGTTCGCTCCCACTTGAGGTTCTTATTATAGGCGTCGGGACGATACGATTCGCCATTGCCGTAGCCTATCGGATAGTAAGCGTAGTTCTTGCTGGCCGTATAAGAGGCAAAATAGGAGTAGTCAGAACCAATATTTTGCTGACCTGTGACACCGTAGCCGAGGCGCAGTTTCATGTCCGACAGGGCGTCCACGTCTTTGAGGAATCCCTCTTCTTTCATCTTCCAACCAAAGGCAAACGAGGGGAATGTGCCCCATCGGTGATCCTTATGGAAGCGTGAGGAGCCGTCTCGACGTACGGTGGCCGTGAAGAGGTACTTATCGGCCAGCGTGTAGTTCAATCGGCCAAAGAAGGAGACCAAAAAGTTCTCCGACGCCCACTCCTTACTCGAGGGCGAGTACTCCTTGCCCGGGTTCACGGCGTTCGTCTGCGGATAGATGCCCGCGTAGCGATTGTGGCCCTTACGGTGGAAATGTTGCCACTCGTAGCCGACCATCGCATCGAAACTGTGCACACCGACTGACTTCATGTATTGGAAATAGCTATTGAAAGACAGGTTGTATTTGTCGATCTTCTCATAGCCATAGCTACCGTAATAGTTGTTTGAGAAGGACTGGGGATCCACGTTGGTGGTCTGCTTACCGGACGAGAGGTCCATACCGCCATTGGCGTGGAAACGCAGGTCGGGGAGGAAGTGAAATTTGTAATCCACCTCGATGTTTCCGACGAGCGACTGCGATTTGGCGCGGTCGTCCTTCATCTCCAGCAGGGAGACGGGGTTAGCCGGGGCCAGCGAGTTGTTGGTCAGCAGCCAGGTGGGATCGTTGAGCGACTTTCCGTCGTTCGTCCACTGGAAGAAGCCTCCGAAATACTTCTGATAGGTCTCGCCCGCGTCGCGCACCGAGTGGGTGGGATCCATTTGCGTGGCCGCACCTACGGCGCCTACGTCGGCGAAGCGACTTTCGGCATACATCCCTTTGAGGTTACCGTTCATCTTGAGCATGCCACCCAAAAACGACGGAGAGAGGTTCAGCGAGGCCGTGTAACGGTTGAAGCTCGAGGTTTTGAGGATACCGTTTTGGTTCGTGTAGCCCACGGACATGCGGAAAGGCATTGTCCCGAGGCCTCCGAAGACACTCACGTTGTGATCCGTCGAGAGGGCCGTGCGATAGATCTCCTTCTGCCAGTCGGTGTTGGCCGTGCCGAGGGCCTTATAGGCGTTGCTCTCCTCGCCGTACTGGCTGCGGATGCGTGCGCGATAGGTGTCGGCGTCCATCATGTCGAGCGTGTTCTTGACGTTACTCATCGACACGTTGCCGTCGTACGCCACGCGGAGGCGTGCCTTACCGCCCTCTACGGAGCCCTTCTTGGTGGTGATAATGATGACACCGTTCGAGGCGCGCGAGCCGTAAATGGCCGTCGCCGAGGCATCTTTGAGCACGGTGAAGGTCTCGATGTCGTTCGGGTTGACCATCGCCAGCGGGTTGGAGAGGCCCTTGACGCCGTCGTTGTCCATCGCCAGACCGTCGATGACGATCAGCGGGTCGTTGTTGGCATTCAGCGACGAGCCGCCTCGGATACGTATCGTGGAGCCGCCACCCGGCGAGCCGCCACTCGAGACCACGTTCACGCCGGCAATCTTTCCAGTCATCAGGTCTTGCGCACTCGTCGTGAGACCGCGATTCATCTTGTCCGGCTTGATGGCCGTCACCGATCCCGTAGCATCGTCTTTCTTGACGGATCCGTAACCGATCACAACCACCTCATCCAACAGCTCCGTATCCTCTTTCAGCATCACGCGCATGGGCTGTGCGGAGGCCGGAAGTTCTTGAGACTGATAGCCGAGGAAGGAGAAAACGAGCGTAGCACCTCGCTCGACCGACAGCGTGAAGTTGCCGTCCAGATCGGTAACGATGCCATTCGTTGTTCCCTTCTCCACCACGTTCGCACCAATGATCGGTTCGTTCGTCGCATCTACGACGACGCCTTTAACCGTCATCTTCTGTGCATAACCGCCAAGGGCTGGCAGCAGAGCAGCCAGCAGCAGGTAAATGCACCGCTTCCAATTAAATAGTTCTCTTTTTTCCATTATGCTTTGTAGATAAATGTGTCACACAAGAAGAGGCGCCGACGCAGGGATTGCATCGACACCTCTCACGGTTCTTATTGCTCAATAATTGAGATGGCAAATCCGCCGCCCGAGGCCGCGCGGAGGGTCAGGCGTGACTTATTCGTCACGGTCATCTTCTTGATGGTGTACGCCTGGGGGTTCTTCTCGTAATGCGCCGTCGGACCGTCGGCATAGATGGTAGCCGTGTATTTGCGCTTGGGGTCGAGGAAGTCGAACGAGATGTTAGCCATGTGGCCGTTCTCGCTCGCGGTGCAGCCTACGAACCAGTTGTTCGTGCCCTTGGCCTTACGGGCCACGGTGATGTAGCGCCCCGGCTCAGCCTCCAGATATTTGGAGTCGTCCCAGTCCACGGCCACGTCTTTGATGAACTGGAAGGCGTCCATGAAGCGCTCATAATTTTCGGGCAGGTCGGCCGCCATCTGCAGCGGGCTGTACATCGTCACGAAGAGGGCCAGCTGGCGGGCCAGCGTGGAGTGCACAAACGAATTGTTCTCCGGATTGACATTCTTAATGCGGGTCTCAAAGATGCCCGGTGTGTAATCCATCGGGCCGCCCATGAGGCGCGTAAAGGGGAGTATGGTGGTGTGGAACGGTTTGTTACCGCCAAACGATTCGTATTCCCCACCGCGGGCCGCCTCGTTACCGATCAGGTTGGGATAGGTGCGACAGAGGCCCGTGGGGCGCACCGCCTCGTGGGCGTTGACCATGATGTGGTGCTCGGCGGCCTTCTTCACTGCGTATAAGTAGTGATTGATCATCCACTGCCCGTAGTGATGTTCGCCGCGTGGGATGATGTTGCCCACGTAGCCACTCTTGACGGCGTTGTAGCCGTATTTGTTCATCAATTGATAGGCTTCCTCCATGTGGCGCTCGTAGTTGCGGGTGGAGGCGGAGGTCTCGTGGTGCATCATCAGCTTGACGCCCTTCGAGTGGGCATACTCATTGAGCGCCTTGATGTCAAAGTCGGGGTAAGGGGTGAGGAAATCGAAAACGTAGTCCTTAGAGTGGCCAAACCAGTCCTCCCACCCGATGTTCCAGCCCTCCACGAGCACCTGATCGAAACCGTGCTTGGCGGCGAAGTCGATATAGCGGCGCACTTTGTCGTTGTTCGCCGCGTGGGTGCCGTTGGGCTTGACCTTGGTGTAGTCCGTCACGCCGATGTGTACCGAGAGAAGGTCGTTGGTGTAGGCCCACGTCGATTTGCCCGTGATCATTTCCCACCATACGCCGATATATTTCACCGGCTTGATCCATGAGACGTCTTTTAAGGCACATGGTTCGTTGAGGTTAAGGGTCAACTTCGACGCCAGAATCTCACGCGCGTCGTCGCTGACCATGATCGTACGCCAGGGAGACTGGCACGGCGTCTGCATATAACCCTTCTTGCCCTGCGCATCGGGGGTCAACCAAGAGCGGAAGGTCATCGTCTTGTCGTCCAGCTCAAGCGACATGCAGGGATAATCCACCAGCGCCGCCTCGTGCAGGTTGATGTAAAGTCCATCTGCCGACTTCATCATGAGCGCCGTCTGTACGCCAGTCGGAGAGAACGGAGTCTGCGACGTATTGAACGTGGTGGCCGCCTTCATTAGCTTACGGATCTCGGAAAGGTGCGACTCGGTGTAATCATATTCCTGCGTGTCATAATCGCCCGGAATCCAGAAGGCTTTATGATCTCCCGCCATCGCAAATTCGGAGTATTCGTCTTTGATAACGAAGTAGACGAGGTTCTTTTGCTCTGGAAATTCGTAGCGGAAACCGAGACCATCGTCGTAAAGGCGAAAGCGGATGCGGATAGTCCGGTCTTCCTTCGGCTGATGGAGCGTCACGGCCAGCTCGTTGTAATGGTTGCGGATGGAGCTAACCTCGCCCCAGACAGGCTTCCAAGTCTCGTCGAAAGTAGCTGTCTCCGCCTTTTGGAGTTGGAAACCTTCGCGCAGCGAGAAGCCCTCCGCCTCGAGGCCCAACCGACTGCGTTTAATCACCGGCTTCCCCTTATAAGATAAGGTATAGACGGGGCAGCCCATGCCGTCCACTTCGAAATGCATCACCAATCGACCGTTGGGCGACTTCAAATCCTCCGCTTGCAAGCCCCAAGCGGACATCATCAAGAAAGAGAGCGAGAGGAGCACGCTCTGAATACGATTCATCATATGGCAGTAAAATTATTTTGTATAAGTAATGTACACTGCCAAAGTTACGATCCTATTTTTCGATCTACCTAATGCAGTGAGATAAAAAGTAGATCCCGGAGTACATCTTTATACCCCTATTCATTTGGAAGATAGACGATTGTAAGTTCTACCAAATTTCAAATTAGTAGATGATATGTAGATCATTTAAGCCCCAAACGCGCCCCATAACGCTCCTCCCCCACCCTACGAGTACCCACAGCCGACCCGCACACTTGTATAACGGATCGCATAAGACCGTTAAGGGGCGGAGGGTGCTGACGGCCCCTGTCGGTACCAGGCCAATTGGGTTGGCGTCCCTGACAGCCCCTGCCGGTACCCGGTAAATTGGGCTGGCGTCCCTGACGCCTTGATTTTCTTTTGCCTCCTTTTCTTTCATCAAGGAAAGAAAAGGAGAAAAGGGTCGAGGGGCGCAGCCCCCTTTGTAGGGGCATATTGCATACGCCCCCCAGACGATCCACGAGGATCGAATGATTGAATCCGAATGCCCGTATTTATCCCCTTTCGGAAACAGGCGCAGGCCGACGGGTTCCTTCCCTCGTCCCTGACGGATCATCCGAGGGGCGTATGCAATACGCCCTTACAGCCTACCGGAAGAAAAGGCCGCTCCTACTTATATATTTAGGCGCATCAAGGAGGGAAAAGGAGAAAAGGGTCGAGGGGCGAAGCCCCCTACGTAGGGGCGTATTGAATACGCCCCCCAGACGATCCGCGAGGATCGAATGATTGAATCCAAATGCCCGTATTTATCCCCTTTCGGAAACAGGCGCAGGCCGACGGGTTCCTTCCCTCGTCCCTGACGGATCATCCGAGGGGCGTATGCAATACGCCCTTACAGCCTACCGGAAGAAAAGGCCGCTCCTACTTATATATTTAGGCGCATCAAGGAGGGAAAAGGAGAAAAGGGTCGAGGGGCGAAGCCCCCTACGTAGGGGCGTATTGAATACGCCCCCCAGACGATCCGCGAGGATCGAATGATTGAATCCAAATGCCCGTATTTGTCCCCTTTCGGGGACAGGCACAGGTCGGCGAGTACCTTCTTTTCTTCTCTTGATAGAAGAAAAGAAAGCAAAAGAAGATCAAGGCCTCTGCCGAGGCCAGGGAAGATGGGGCGGATGTGACTAATTGGGTCGGTGCGCGAGCCATTCAAAAGACGGAATTTTTCGCCTCATCCATTTTTCTGTTTGCCATTTTGAAAAATGGTTTATGTTTGCGCCCGTTACTGCGGCGGCAGAATGGATTTGTATCATTTGAATCTCACAAGAGGATACTTTATCATAGAGTAAGTCGAAAAGAGCCTCGGGAAGGGACTTCTCGCAATGGAGAGCACCCATCGGAGGCTACGAAAGGGACTTCTCGCGATGGAGAGCACCCATCGGAGGCTACGAAAGGGACTTCTCGCGATGGAGAACACCCATCAGAGGCTACGAAAGGGACTTCTCGCAATGGAGGGCACCCATCGGAGGCTACGAAAGGGACTTCTCGCGATGGAGAGCACCCATCGGAGGCTACGAAAGGGACTTCTCGCGATGGAGAGCACCCATCGGAGGCTACGAAAGGGACTTCTCGCGATGGAGAGCACCCATCGGAGGCTACGAAAGGGACTTCTCGCGATGGAGAGCACCCATCGGAGGCTACGAAAGGGACTTCTCGCGATGGAGAGTACCCATCGGAGGCTACGAAAGGGACTTCTCGCGATGGAGAACACCAATCGGAGGCTACGAAAGGGACTTTTCACAACGGAAAGTACCAATCGTAGGCTACGGAGGGTCCTCCCCACAACGGAAAGTACCAATCGTAGGCTACGGAGGGTCCTCCCCACAACGGAAAGTACCAATCGGAGGCTACGGAGGGTCCTCCCCACAACGAAAAGTACCAATCGGAGGCTACGGAGGATCTTCCTCACAACGAAAAGTACTCATCGGAGGCTACGGAGAAGAATCTCCACAAAAAGTATTCGAATGATTCGCCATGGCAAAGACTGCGGAACGAAAAAATTGTTGTTCAACTAAATAAAGATCCAGATGAAAGACGGATTAGAAATCAAAAGAATAGGTACATCCAAATTGGATAATGCCTTGCATGTGAAATATCATGATTCGATGTACGGCTTCGTCATTGAATTTGACCTCCCGAAGCTCGGTATTCCGGAAGAACTGAAGAACGAGTGGAAAGAGAGCATTGACACGGAGAAGGAAAATAATTTGGAGGCTCAAGCGAGCGTCAATTCGGAACTCTTAGTCAAGAAGAACGAAGAGCGCGACCGCCTGCTGAAGTATATTTTCGGTGTCGTGCGCAACGGACTGCTCTCTCCGGACAAAGAAAAGTCGGATGCTGCCATGCGTCTAAATGTTGTCATGAATCCCTACGTTGGGATCCGGAAAGAGTCGTTTGATCGAGTAACGTCGCATGTAGACGGCCTGCTTACCGACCTCAAAAAGACAGAAAACGCCGCCGACGTGTCCAAGCTGGGATTTACTTCGGATGTTACGAAGCTGGAGACGCTCAACAAAGAGTTTGATTCGATCAATAGCGATCGGGCGAAGAAGCGCGCGGATAATAAATTGCCTAAAATGCCAGCCGTGCGTAACCGTACGGATGCCATTTTTGAGCGTATCCTACTCGTGCTACAATATAAATATGTGTATGGGACAACCCCCATCGAGCCGGAACTGATCGCCAAGCTGATTGCACGTTTTAACGAGCGCGCAGAAGATATTTACGCGTCTTATAAACAAGGTCAGGCCATCAAAAAGGCGGCTGCCGAGAAGCGGAAGCAGAATCCGAACGCCCCGAAAGAGCCAAAGAAGCCCAAAGAACCGAAGCCGAAAAAGCCGGAGAAGGATAACAAGGATCCGGACATTCGTCTACCGGAAACGGAGGAGCCGAAAAAGCCGGATCAGCCGAAACAACCGGAAGGGGGTGGCACGCCCGGAGGCGGCGAGAAGCCCAAACAGCCCGAGGCGGGCGGCGGCGAAGGTGGCAATCCGGACATCCATCTGCCGGAAGAATAGATTGAAGCATCTCGTTGTCCTCTCCGTTTCGCGGACCTCCGCCCGGAGTCGACAGCAGCGCATAGACCGAGGCGCCCTCCCCGCTACATATCGCGGAAAGAGGCGCCTCGACGTTTATTGCATCTTTTTTATCGAAAAAATCAGATGCTCAACAATCAGCTGTATAACGTTATTCCATACAACGTATCTAATATGCCGTCTCTGTCTTCATCTAATGACTCAACTGTCCATGAATAATAAGATGGAAAGTCAAGCCGTATTAAACGGCTTGTTTTTATCGCGTAATCGTATGGATGACGTAGTTTATTCTTGTTATACCGACCTATATATTCCTTGCATCTTTTAGGCTCATTATAAAGGAGTCTGCTCATTACTAGATCGTGATGCATCCAAGGACATTCTGTCTTCTGATTCATGACATACCCTTGCATGATGATATTTGAACTATTCACATAGAAGAAACATTCCGTTTTATAAATCATCATATCCAAGACTGTCCTTGTCATCATATAAATGTACTTCCTAATCTCATCGCGCATCTCCTGATTATGCATTTCATCATGCTTACGCTGCAAATAGTTGTCCTCCAGCTCTTGCAGAAAAAGATCGGCCTGCTTCCAGATGTATGAATTAAGGATAGGCACCAAACCTATACTCTCTCTAATCTCTCCGGCCAAAGCCATCGCAAAGACTTCATCATGGCGGGAATGTGAAATATAAACATCTGCATTCATCTGAAAGAGTATATTGTGTTCCATGAATCTGGTTTTGGTCGATCCATTTCTATCCATGTACGAATGAAGAATAGAGCGAAAGACTTCTACATTTTTGTCTTTCCCACTCCTTTGAAATTCTTGCTCACACGTGTAAAATAGTTCTCCAAAACCCTCTTCTTGGAAGTCTTTCCAAAAAGAAGATCCCACTTTGTAGGCTTGATACATAATTGATTTATTAGGACATGTTTCCGCAAAGGTATTTTTTAACCGCCATCTATCTTACATATCTCTCCGCCCCTAATATTCAGAGCTTCCGTCTCTCGCTCTCCTCATAATTTGTCACAAGAAGAAGATCTTCGGCGTCTGTATGTGCTGAAATGGCCTCCTGTTCATCCGCTCTTTTTCTGCTACTTATAGATATGGATCAATAAGGGGACGGGCGAGCGTGCAGGCCTGCCCCACCCATCGGGTAGGCGTATTTATTTCAGCGGAATGTGAGAAAATGTATACGATCAGCCGCTCTATCTGTCTGCGGAATAGATCCGATAGGCGCGGCATACTACTCCATGCGCTTCGGAGTTCGCTCCCGCACCACATTCCGCACCTTTCGACTAATCCCGACGTATTTTTGCGCCATAAATTTGAACTCGCAAGATGAACCTACGATACGCTGCGGCGCTGTTGGCCGCTGGCATACTGGGGGCGTGCCGCCCCGAGATGCCGACTACTTCTACCATTACGATCAATCTAAATCGGCCGACGGTGGCCGTTGATCGCGACCTCTACGGGGTGACGTCCGAGGCGGCCGACGGTACGGTCCGCCCCGACGAGTGGTCGGCGGACATGATTACGAATGGTAGTTTCGAGGTGGATGGCCCCTCGGCGACGGATTCGATCGCTGGATGGCGCGCCCTGACGACGGGTTCGGCGCTGACGATTGATGCCCGCGCGCCACTGAGCGAAACGAACCGGCGGTCGCTGCTTGTGCGCGGCGGCGTGGTGGCGGATGTGTCGCGGGGAGCGGCTGCGGCACGCGGCGAGCGCTTCGAATTGACGTGTTACCTACATGGCACGGTCGGCCGGTCGCTCACCATCTCGCTGCGCGACTCCCTGGCCGGGCGCATGCTGGCCGAGCCGCTCCGGCTGACCCTCCCCGACGCGTGGACTACGCTCCGGCACACCTTTACGGCCACCGACAGCGTGTGCGGCGCCACGCTCGTCTTCGAGACGGACAGCGGCGCGTCGTTCGGCTTAGATATGGTCGCCCTTTTCCCACAAAAAACGTGGTGCGACCGGCCCATGGGGCTCCGGACGGACCTCATCGAGGCGATCACGGACCTACGGCCGCGCTTCATCCGCTTCTCCGGCCGGATGATGGCCGACGATGGGTCGCGGCGGGTCACGGCCAGCGAATACACCCGCCTCTGCCAAGACCTGAACATACGCCCCGTGATGATAAAGGCCGACGAGAGCGGGCCTAAGTACCTCATGGACGCGGATTTGATGATGACGCAGAGCGACCTCTTCACCTCCGACAGCG
>ERZ773010.1641-NODE-1641-length-13771-cov-10.735491_pt1 | contig 13771 bp, 10 predicted proteins | sample MGYA00580842_ERZ773010 | MGnify/ENA primary metagenome ERZ773010 (study PRJEB29015, sample SAMEA2737982) | human oral metagenome | biome: human oral; feature: human-associated habitat; material: dental | place: China | collected 2107 ...
AACATAATGGAAAAGAACTTTCACAAGATGCAGTTCTTTGGATAGAAGCTAAATAATTACTAAAGAATTATATAATAAAAACTGTTACAAAGTCCCTAATGGTAAATTGTAACAGTTTTTTTTATTTATATATCTATATCCACTTTAATATTTATACTATAACTTGGATATTTCATTTTAACATCATTTAAAATTTTAGTATAAATTTTCTCTCGATTTTTTTTAGAATAGTCAATAATAATATCAAACCTAATAGATTTATTTTTTTCTTCTAAATAGAAACCATGAAACTCTAAAACTCCTTCATTAGACATAACAATCTTTTTTATATCAGAACGAATCTTTATAATTTCTTCATTTTTTGTATTCATAGAGTAGATCGTAATTCCTGATAAATAAACATTGTGTTTCTCTAAAACTATATTAGATATATATCTTTCAAGTGGATCAATTTCCTCAGCAGTCATTGAGTCAGGTATTTCTATATGAACTGAACCAACATATTTATCAGGCCCATAATTGTGTAAGATCAAGTCATAAGCACCATGTACATTCTCAACTCCACAAATGGTTTTCTTTATCTCATTTATTGTTTTCTTATCTACTCTTTTTCCTAAAATCTCATTTACAGCTTCCATAAATATATCTATACCAGATTTTATGATAAAAATTGAAATAAGAACTCCAACATAGGCTTCTATATTAATATTTGTAAAAATATATAAAATTCCTGATATCAAAACAGAAGAGGAAAGAATAGCATCAAATGTTGCATCTGAACCAGATGCAACAAGTGAAGGAGAGTTAAATTTTTCTCCAATATTTTTTACATATTTTCCAAGCAAAAGTTTTAATATAATTGAAACTATCAATATAATAAAAGTTATATTAGAATACTCAACTTCTACAGGATTAAAAATTTTTTTAACAGATTCTATTAAAGAAGTTATACCCGCATAAAAAATAATTCCTGCAACAATCATAGCACTTAAATATTCAATTCTACCATGCCCCAAAGGATGTTCCTTATCTGGCTTTGACTCTGCCAATTTAGTTGCAATAATTGTAACAATAGAAGATAGTGCATCACTTAAATTATTTACTGCATCTAGTATTATAGCAATTGAATTTGAAATTAAACCAATAACAGTTTTAAAAATTACTAATAATATATTTACAAAAATTCCTACAATACTTGTTTTTATAATAATACTTTCTCTTTTTTCTTCTTTAATTTTCTTCATTTTTCTCCATTAATTCTATTGCTTCTGCCTTTATATTTTCTAATAACTTTAGCCCATTAGAATGAATTTCTTTATTATTAGGATATATTCCTTTTTCTTCTAATTGAATAGTTAAATCTTTTATTGCTTTCTCAGGATTTCTATAATATTGACTTGCTCTCACTCTTATAAATTCCCAACCACAACGCTCTAAAACTCCTTGTTCAGCTAAGTTAGCAATAATTTCTTCTTGTGAGTGATGTAAAATTTTTCCATCACACTCAATAGCAATTTTTTTATCTCCATATATAACAACTATATCTATATCATAAGAGCCTACCTTCCATTGTTGTTTTACAGTGTAATTTCTTTCCAGTAAGTGTTTCACAACTTCATTTTCAAAATCAGAAATTATAGTATTTTCATCAATAGTTTTTTCAAAGGTATTTTCTTTTACAGAATCTATATATTCAAATAATTCTTTCCTTAAATCTCCTTCTTTTAAGGCATTTTTATCTATTGAATGTACTATCCATAGTTGGTCTTTGGCACGACTAACTGCAACATTGTATCTTTTTCTAGTTGAACCTTCTACACCTTCACCAACTAATCTAAGAGATTTATTATCTTCATTACTATCTACTAGACTAATGAACATCACATCTCTTTCATCTCCTTGAAAACTAGCAGAATTTCCACATAAAATCTTATGATTTTCTATTTCAATTGCTGGAATTCTTTTAACTATTAAATTTTGAATCAATTCTGCTTGTTCATCACCTAAAAGTGAGATAACTCCAAAGGTACTATTTTTATATTCTTTCATTGCTAAACAAGCTTCTATTAGGCTAACAATAGTTTTAGCTTCCATTTTATTAATTTTATTTTTTTCATCTCTTTTTCCATCTACTTTGCATTCAACAATAGCTGGTTTTAAAATAGATGAATTTGAGTCTCTTAAAGGTAATATTTGGTTATCATAAGAAGTTTTATTACTATATCCAATAATTTCAGGAACAGATCTAAAATGCTCTCTCAAACTTATAGGTTGGAAAGTAGTTGAAACAATAGAATATAACGAAGATCTTACTCCATATAAATCATCATTAGCTACCTTACCTTTAATATATTTTCTTCTAAACATATTTACTTTGTCTATATTAACTCCAACATCTGATGGACTGACTTGCTTGTCATCTCCAACAACTATAACCTTTTTAGCCATATACAATAAAATTAATGAACTTATATCTGATTGACTTGCTTCATCAATTATAATTATGTCAAATTTATTTTTAACAGGGTTTAAAGTATCAAATACTTTATTTAAAGGCATTATCCAAGCAGGAACAACCTTTTGGCAAAGTAACATTTTATCTTTTGCATGTTTTTTATGTAATGCTATATTTTTTCCTGTTCCCTTTCCAATTTTTTGAACGGTTTGCTTCCATCCTCTAAGTGCTTGACTAATTGCTAAATTATCTTTATCTTCAATAAATTTAATGATATTATACCAAGTTTTTTTTGTGACTAACTCTGATGTTAATTTTTTTAATTCTTCAGATTTCTCTAAAATATCTTCTTGTAAGCTTTCATAAGGTTTTTCAGATATTTCTTTTAATGTTTGAGAAATTTGTTTATATCTCCAAGAATTATATATGTTTTCAACTCTTTCATTAAATAAGCCTTTTTCTAACTCATCTCCCCATAAATTAGCAACTGCCTTTACATTTTTTAATAACTCTTTATATTTTTTATATAAATCTTCTTTTTCTGATAAAACCTTTAACCTTTCTAATGTTTTTGAATATTTTTCTATATCTTCCTTTAAAATGGAATTTTTAATTTCATTACCTAAACTAGATTTTTCTTTAATTATTCCTTCAATTTTTTCTAAATATTCACTACGTTTTTTATCAACTTCTCTGTATTCTAATCCTACCTTTCCAATGGCAATTAAGTCCTGTAATAGTGGAATATAATCAAATATTTGATTAATCTCATCTACATATATTGGATTACCCTCAGTTTTAGTAATTTCTAATCTTCCAAAACCAGCATTTTCAATATTATTTAAAAATATTTTTTTCTCTTTATCATACCAGTTTAAGAAATACTCCATTTGATCAGAATAAGAATATAGTTGTTTAGAGAAATTCTTGTTGCCACTTATTTTATCCATTAAAGTATTTCCAGCCATTAAAATATTCCAAGAATTTTTTGTGTTTTCTTCCAGTTCAGTTAGACTAGTATACTCTAATGCTACATCACAGTCATACAGAGTTTCTAGAATTCTATTATTTATAGTTACTTTATCAGCTATTTCTCTTTTAGCTTTTCTCAATTTATGTTTGAAGAAGAAACCTGGTCTTTCTATTCCATTTTTTAATGCAATAATTAGATTTTTAGCTGTACTAACATCAATATCTTTATATACTATATCTTTCTTAAAGAATTTATCTGTTGTATTATTTCTAACCTCATATAATCTTCTGATATCCTTAATGAAGTCTAGCCATATTTTTCTATCTCCTGAATTTTCTATTCCTGCAATACATACATCTTTTTTCCAATTTTCAACTAATTTTAATTCATTAGGAATAATGTTATCTATATCAGTATAATTTTTAAATTTTTCTAAATCTATTATGATTTTGTCATCAATGTATAAGATTTCATCATTTACATGATATTTTCTATTCTTTAAAAGAATTTCTAGTTTAAGTATAATTTCTTTTTTTGCTTCAATTATTTCTTCAAACTCTTCTAAAGTCCAAAAATCAGAAACTTTATTTAACCCTAATTCTATTTCTTTTTCTTCTTCTTCACTTACACTTTTTTTATAGCCAGATTTCAAGAAATCTAGTTCCTCATTATTTACAGGACAAAGTACTCCACTACTTACTATACCTGGTATTTTATCTAACTCTCTTTCATTTTTTCTGATAAATTCTCCAGCTTCTTTTAAGCTAATACTTTCATTGTTATAAATAATTGGTTTACTTTCTTCAGTTTTTATATTAAATATTTTTCTTCTTATATTTTTTATATCTTCTTTAAGTTCATTTCTAGTTCTTTCTAATTCTTCATACTCAGTTTTAAGATTTTCTAAATTTAGATAACCTAGTTTTTCTGAAATACTTTCTACTGAATTCCCTAAATCATTGCTATCTTCATCTAACATTGAAATACATAAATCTTGAATATCAGTAGGAATTTTTTCTTTTAAAACTTCCAGAGCCTTTTTTGTTTGGCTTGTTATTAAAACATTCTTTCCTTCTGCAAGAAAATGTCCTAATAGATTAGCGATAGTATGTGTTTTCCCTGTACCTGGTGGTCCTTGTACAACTACAGCTTTATGAGAATAGACATTTTTTACAATTTCTACTTGCTCATTATTAGTTTCTTTTGTAAAAAGAATATCTGGAATATCTTCTACTTCCTTTTTATCATTTTCAATAATTCCAACTAGTTCACTTAGATAGCTTGGAATTTCTCCACCATCTTCTATGTCTTTAATTATATTATTGATAGCTTCAACTTTTCTATCATCTTTCTTTCTAATAAAAAGTATAGGTTTCCATTCAATAGTTATAATATTTTCATCTTCACTTATTTTTTTATCTTCAACAAATTCTGCTCTTGGATTTAATCTATGTATAAATTCTCTAAAAAAGTCTTTTATTGCTTCATTTTTAGAAATTGGATGAATATTATTTTCAATAATTTTATCTTCTAATTTAAATATATTATCTAAGTTTACATTCTCTATTTCTGCTAAAAAATTTAAATACAGTTCTTGTGTTACAAAATCATTATCAGAACTATCAACAACAGAAATTAAATTTCTTTCAGCATCAAGTGAAAAACTAACCTTTTTTAATAGAACAGGATAGTATATATCTTCATTAGGAACTTTAACTACTCCATTTGCAACAAGTAATTCAAGTGTTTCAGAGTCTCTATCTAAACTTAGATATTTTGTATACAAAGTATCAAATAGCTTTCTAACAACTTCTATTTTCTTCTGTTCAGCTATCCATAAATTTCTTTCTTTAAAAAGTTTTTCTAATTTTTCTCTTTCATCTTCTGAAATATTAATAACCTTAATAGAATTATCTACTTTAGTTATTTTTTCTGATAATAATTTTATAGATGACTTATAATCTCCCCAGTTACCATCTACCCACTCTAAAAGGTCTTTCTCAATAGTTAAAGGTTTTAAAAAAGGTAACTTTTCAACTTGTAAAATAACTTGATTTGATAGATTATTTTTGTTGTCCAAATAGTTAAAAGTAATTCCTGAATGTCTTGGAAGATTTTCTAAAAAATAATACCATTCTTCATTATGAATATCTTTTTTCTCAGTTTTTAAGCTTTTTATCACCTCAGCTATATATTGATAAAGTGCAATAATACTTTCCTTTTTATTCATAACTCCTCCCATGATTAAAAATATAGCTGTCACTAAAAATTGTAACAGCTTCTATTTTATTTATTCTATTGTACCAAATTTTTTATTAAAATATCAATATCTTTATAACAATTTTTATAAATTATTTCTTTTTTTTCAAGATAAATAATTTCAACATCAAGTTTATCACAAGCACTTACTTTTTCTCTTTCCCCACCTGTGTCTCCTGCTTTTTTAGTAATTAAATACTTTATATTAAATTGCTCCATCATTGCTATATTCATATTTTCACTAAATGGCCCTTGCATAGCAATAATATTTTTAGGGAGTATATTATTATCTTCACATCTTTTTACCATATCCCATCTTGATAAAATTCTAAAATAGATGTTAGATAGATTTTTTAAATCTTTGAAAAGAGGAACATTATTGCTTCCTAAAGTAACCAAAATATTTCCATCAAGTTTTTCTACATATTCTATTAAATCTTTAATTTCTTCAAAGTTTTTATATTTTTTAGGTAAAATATCTACTTTTTCTCTTTCAAATCTAAAATATTCAATATTTTTTTCTTCTGCAACTTCCATTGCATTTTTAGAAACTTCAAAAGCATATGGATGGCTTGTATCTACTACTTTTGTAATTTTATTATCTTCTACAAATTTTAACATAGCTTCTTTATCCATTTTTTCTGATGAAGTTTTTACAGGTAAATTTCCTATTAATTTTGCTCCATATTCTGTTGCAGTTGAAACAATAATGTCATCACTATATTTTACAAATTTTTCTAAAAAATCTCTTGAATCTTTAGTACCACCAATAACCCAAATCATTATATCCTTCTTTCTATACCTTTTATTATTTTCCCCAGTTACTTTTCTTTTCATATCCTCTAGGTGTTATCATTTTTCCATCTTTTACATAAGTATTAGAGTTTCCAACCAATACTATTGTGAACATATCTATTTCAAAATTTAAGAAATCTTCTAATGTAGTTAAAGTATAATTCTCCTCTTTTCTTCCTATATGTCTTAATAAAGCAACAGGAGTAGTAGGTAATTTATGTTTTAACATAATTTCTCTTGCTTCAACAATTTGCTCTGTTCTTCCTTTACTCTTAGGATTATAAATTGAAATTGCAAAATCTCCTTGGCTTGCACAGTCTATTCTTTTCTTAATAACTTCCCAATCAGTCAGTAAGTCACTTAAACTTATTATAGCTTGATCATGCATAAGTGGTGCTCCAACTAATGCTGCACCTGCTATTGTTGAAGTAATACCTGGCACAACTTCGACTTCTATTCCACTCCCCATAGCAACTTCTAACATTATACCAGCCATACCATAAATTCCAGCATCTCCACTACTAATTAGAGCAACTTCTTTTCCTTTCTTAGCCACTTCTAAAACTTCTCTACATCTTTCTATTTCTCTTTTCATTCCTGAAACTAAAAACTCTTTGTCTGGAAATTCATCTTTAACTAAGTCAACATAAGTTGTATATCCTGCAATAACATTTATATTTTTTAAAATATTATATGCTCTTATACTAATATCTTCCATATTTCCTGGTCCTATACCTACTACATAAATTTTTCCATTATTCATATTTTTCTATCTCCTCTTCATAAATTGAAATTGTTACTCCATTGTATTTTTCTTTCATTACTAAAAATTTTCCTTTTCCTGTTGATGATAAGAGTGCAACAGGTTCCGATACAGCTCTCACTCCAATATTTTTTTCCACAAAATCTGAACCTTCAAATTGATCTTGAACTTTTTTTATTTCTTCTCTTGAAATTATTTCTAAATCTAAATTTAAAAATTTTACTGCATCTATCAAACCTTGTTCATTTTCTTTTACATCTACAGTTGCCGCTTTTTTAACTGATTTTATATCTAAATTATTTTTATCTAAACAAGTCTCAATAGCAGATAAAATATCTTCTGCTTTTGTATCTTTCTTACAACCAATACCTAAAATTAAATTTTTAGGATAAATTCTAGTATACTCTATATTTTTCTTGTTTGATACCAGAATAAAGCCATCTGCTGGATTCTTATCTGCCACTTTTACATTTTTAGGTAAAAGTATATTAACTTTTTGTCCATTAACTATAAGAGATGTTACATCTTTTGTAGATTTTAAATCTTCTAATTCTGCATTTAATTTTTGAGATATAGTATCTACTGCTATTTTTCCAGTAACATCTGAACTTGTTGTTATAACAGGAACAAGCTTTAAAATATTTGCAAGTGAATATGTCAACTCATTTGCTCCACCTAAGTGTCCTGATAAAAGAGAAATTACAAAATGTTTTCCCTCATCTATTAAAAGTATAGCAGGATCTTTATCTTTTGTTCCAATTAAGTTTGCTATCTTTCTTATTACAATTCCACTTGCCATTATAAAAATATGTCCATCATATTGAGAAAATTTTTCATTTATATTAGCAGTGAAATCCTCAATTTGAGTTGTATTTTCTACATCATATTTTTTTAAAGTAAAAACATCTATTTCATAATCTTTTAAATGTTCTTTTAACTTTTCTTTATATTCTCTTGCAATATTTCCTGCACCTTTGGTTACAGTCCAAAATGCTAATTTCATATATTTTCCTTTCTACATATCTTCTACAAGATGTTTCCAATAATATTTTGGAAGATTATTCTGTTGAAGTTTTTTATTTTCTCTTTCTTTTATTGAAATACTCTTATGAAAAGTTTTCCAAAGTTTTGAATATTCTATTTCTTCATCACTCCATTCAACTTCAAGAGATTCTACAAAAAAGATTTCTACTTTTTTGCCATCATAGTAAACTACCATTTTTCTGCCTTTATCAAAAATTGCAAATTTTTCTTTTTTCATTCTGTTCTTAAAATGTGAAATTAGAATAGGAAGAACATTATTTTTAGGCTCAATTGTTGAAAACATTGTACCATCTTTCATTTCTTTAAATCTTAGTAACCCAAGATACTTATGTCGCTCATTTAGTACTTGTTTTATGAGTTTATTCATATAGAAAGCATGTTCATCTAGGGAGTTTAAAATTTCTTCTCCTTGTTTTAATGCTTTATAAATAGTATGAATTATTACAGTATCTTTATTTTTATCATTTGATAAAAAGCAAGTACGTATGTTATTTAGAAAGTTCTGTGATAACTTTTCACATATGCTTTTCTCAACACGCCTAGCCTTAGAAAAATCAGTTATGACATGAATATCATCAAGTGCTAAAATAAGTTGCTCTGTTTTAGCACTCACTCTAAGTATGCTACTTTTTCTATCATTATATGCTATATAGATAACTGTTAGTAATCCATCAAAACTTCCATCATAATAATAATTTGACATTTTTCTTTTATAAGATTAAATAATTCTTATATTTTCTCCTTAGTATATATTTAAGTTGTTAAAGGTAACCTATAAACCTACTAATCTAATTTAAATATTAAAAAGTTTTAATTGTTCTACTAACATCTTTTCTTTTTCCATAAGAGTCTTTCTTATCAATTCAGGATTTTCTTTTTTAAATCCTAAAAATTCTCCATTTACAGTAATGAAGTATTTTGCTCTCTTTATTACTATACCTAATTTTTTTAAATGTTCATATCTTATTGTACTGTATTTTCTAGTCATAACTATACGTTTTGCCGAAGTTACTCCTATTCCTGGAACTCTTAAAAGTTCCTTGTATGAAGCTTTATTTATTTCTATAGGAAAAAGGTTAAAATTTTTTATTGCCCAGTTTGTTTTTGGATCAATAAAAGGATCAACAAAAGCATCTTTTTCATTAAGAATTTCGTTAGCTCTAAAATCATAAAATCTTAGTAACCAATCTGCTTGATAAAGTCTGTGTTCTCTTATCATAGGTACTGCTTGATCTGCACTTACAAGAATTCCAGATTTATTTACAGGTACATAACCAGAATAATAAACTCTTTTTAATTCAAAATTTTTATAAAGATTTTCACTTCTAGTTAGTATAGAATAATCACTTTCTCCACTTGCACCAATTATCATCTGAGTTGTCTGACCAGCTGGAATAAAAGAAGGAGTACTTTTAAAAAGTTTTTTATCCTCTGCATTTTCAAGCATATTTTTACGTATAAGTCCCATTGATGTAGAAATATCAGTAGGTTTCTTATCTGGTGCAAGAAGTTTAAGAGCAGTATTTTCAGCAAATTCTATATTTACTGAAACTCTATCTACATATAATCCAATTTCATTAATGAGTTCTCTACTTGCTCCTGGAATTACTTTCATATGGATATAGCCATTGAATTTTTCTTCTAATCTAAGTTTCTTAGCTACAGCAATCATTAGCTCCATTGTGTAGTCAGCACTTTTTATTATTCCTGAACTTAGAAAAAGTCCTTCAATATAGTTTCTTCTATAAAAGTTTATAGTCAATTTTACTACTTCATCAGGTGTCAATATTGCTCTTTCTATATCATTATCTTTACGGTTGATACAATATTTACAGTCATATATACAATAATTTGTCATAAGTATTTTAAGTAAAGAAACACATCTTCCATCTGCTGACCATGAATGGCATATACCATTTATAGCAGCATTTCCTAATCCATTATTTACATTTTTTCTACTGCTTCCACTTGAAGAACATGAAACATCATATTTTGCAGCATTGCTTAATATTCTTAATTTTTCTTCTATTGATTTACTCATAATTTCCCCTTATCCATTGAATGATACATTTTTAATTTTAGTATAGCATATTTATGATATAAATCAATAATAAAGGGTAAATTTTTATTTCATCTTTGCTAAAAAATTTCTAGCAGCATGTATATCACTAATCATATATTTATAATATTTATCTTTTTTTGGAGTATTAGCGATAGGTCCAAAATATTCTTTTGCCACTTTTAAATTTTCAAAACTTTTTTTAAAACATCAACAGAATCAATTTTACTAATATCTACCATTTTTACCCCTCCAATTAAAATTTATAAATTTTATTATTTTTTTAAATACTTAGTTCCTCTTCCATTTCCTATTACATCAATATAATTCTTTTGAATTAAATTTTTTAATATTCTATTTAACTTATCTTTTTTAAATTTTACCTTTTCTAAAATCTCACTACTTGATAATATATTTCCTTTTTCTAAAATATCCATTATTATTTTTTCATCTGTAGTTAAAAATAACTCAGTTTTTGTTATTGGTAAAGTTATTTTTATTGAATTTTCAAAAATTTCAAAATTTGGTTTTACTGCAAAATTTTTATAACTTTCATTTATTCTTCTTATACCTGTCCCAAACATTTCAATATACTTTAATCTGAAGAATATATTAGCTAAAATAGGATTTCTAAGTTGAGAGATTTGTCCATTTAAATATTCTTTTTCACTTATTCCACTAGGTAGTCCACCTGGAGAAGAAACCTCTATTTTATCTTCATACATAAATATTCTTATATTGGAATTAACATCCCATGTTCTATGAATTAAGGCATTTGCAATTACTTCTCTAAAAGCTTTTTCTGGAATTAATTCTTTTTCTATTCTTTCTGAACCTAATATCTGTTCATATTTATAATATCTATTGAAAACCTCTAAAGTTTTTTGATATTGTAAAATGATAGATATATTTGTAAATAAATTTCTATCTAAAATCTCATCTATATTTTTTCCAAATTTTGCAATATCAGTTCCTGAAAAAGTATTTTTATCAGCTAAGAGTTCAGCAGCATTATTATAAGCATTTTTATCATCATATAAATTTAAAGTTTTTAAAACATCTTTTGAAAAATTCTTTAATGATAATTTTTCTTCTAATTCTTTCTTCAAGACTTTAAACTCTAAATCTTGTTTTCTAGCTTTTAATTCTTCATAATATTGATTTAAACCTAATAATGTTAGTCTATTAAATTCTATTCTGTCAACTTCTACTGTTAAAGTGTCATTTCTTTTGTATGCCTTTCCTTTATAGAGATATGGTTTATTAAGTCCTTCCTCAACTATAAGGGTAATTATATTTTTTTTAGTATCTTTTATGAATCTAAAATCAGGTTTAGGGCTTATATTATCATTTATTTTATTTTCTAAATCTAAACAAAGTTCTTCTATATTTTCTAAACCAATTATTTTTCCATTATCATCAATACCAAATATAATTTTCCCTGAATTATAATTAGAAAAAGCACTAACTGTCTTTAAAAAAGTATTTGTTATTGTTGATTTTAATTCAAGTTCTTTACTTTCTTTCATATCATCCCTCCAAGAAAAATTATATCATAAATCAGTTATAAATATGACGCAAATTTTTACGTCTGGTTTTCGTTTTAAAAATACGATATAAATTTTATTAAACTATCTTTCAACTATAACAATACTATTCTGATATTCTTATAAAATAGCCATCTGGGTCTATTATTGAAAATTCTTTTACATAAATAATTTTATCATTAACTCTAAATTCTCTTACTTCAATATCTCTTTTTAATAAATTCGTTTTTATTTTAAATTTTGAATAAAGCTCATCAACATTATTGACACCAAATGTAAAATTAATTCCTTTTCCAAAAGGATATTCCATCTGAGATAATTCATCTTCAGAACCTTCTTCTAACATTAATTGAATATTTCCAAGTGATATAAATATAAATTTATCTTCTTCTCTTTCATACTCAACTTTAAAACCTAACATATTAACATAAAAATCTTTTGAAATATTAATATTAGAAACTACTAACTCTGGTATTAAGTCATTATATTTCATAAAAATACCTCCAGATTTTATTTTTTTATAGCTTCTCTATATTCATGAGTAAAATATTTATCATATAATTTAGATTTTTCATATTCATTGCCTAAAAAATCTCCAACTAATATTTGTGCAGTTTTGTTTATTCCTGCCTCTTTTACTTTTTGTTCAATAGTTTCAAGAGTTCCTAGAACTATTTTTTGGTCTGGCCAACTTGCTCTTTGAACAACTGCCACAGGTGTTGTTATGGGATAAGAAGTAGCTAATGTTTCTACAACTTTATCTATCATATGAACTGATAAAAATATTGCCATAGATGCTCTATGTTTTGCTAAACTTTCTAAACTTTCTTTTTCAGGAACAGGTGTTCTTCCCTCTATTCTTGTACAAATTACAGTTTGTGAAACATTAGGTAGTGTAAATTCTTTTTTTAAGGCAGCAGCGGAAGCTAAAAATGAACTTACACCTGGAATAACTTCATATTCTATTCCATGTTCATCTAACATATCCATTTGTTCTCTATGTGCTCCATAGATTGCAGGATCTCCTGTATGAACTCTTGCCACTTTTTTATTTTCTTTTATTGCTTTTACAGTAACATCTATAACTTCATCTAGTGACATAGATGCAGAATTATAAATCTCTGCTCCCTCTTTATGACAATCTATAACTTCTTTTGGAACTAATGAGCCAGCATAAATAATAACATCAGCTTCTTTAACTATTCTTTGCCCTTTTATAGTTATTAATTCTGGGTCACCTGGTCCTGCTCCTATAAAGTAAACTTTTTCCTTATATTTTTCCATTTTGAATCCTTTCTTATTTTTTATAATATCAAATTAACTTTTTAATAGCTAAAACTTTGAGTCATATCAGGGGTTTGCATAGCTTTTTCATATAATTCTTTTCTTTGATTAAAACCTTTACTATTTTCAATGTTCTTCTTTGCTTCAGAACTTAATTCTCTATTATATGGATTATTTCCTATACTAGAATGTATTTCAACCCCAAATCTAGTTATTACATCAGATTGTAAGGCTAACTCTGTCCATTCTTTATCAGCATAAAAATTATATCCGTTGTAAAGTGAACCTCCTCCATTATCATAAAAAATTGCATTATCATATTTCACTTTTATAAGGTAATTTATTTCTTTTTCATTTTTTCTGTCATAGACAACAGCTTTGTTGTTTTCTATTAACTCAGAAAAATAATTCCTAAAATATTCAAATTTTTCATCTTTATATGATATTTTATTTTTGATATCATCAATTTTATCTACCCTACGTCTATTATAAAGTTCAAGTAAATCATTTTTATTTACTAAAATATCAAAATCTTTTCCTTTGTAAGTTACAATTTCCTTTTTATTATCTGGTAGAGTATAATTTAAGAATA
>ERZ773010.1650-NODE-1650-length-13730-cov-18.039634_pt1 | contig 13730 bp, 8 predicted proteins | sample MGYA00580842_ERZ773010 | MGnify/ENA primary metagenome ERZ773010 (study PRJEB29015, sample SAMEA2737982) | human oral metagenome | biome: human oral; feature: human-associated habitat; material: dental | place: China | collected 2107 ...
CCCCTGCGGTTGTGGCGCTTGAACGCACCACCTTCTCAAGTATCGCTTGGTCACCGTCACGAAGCGGCAGGGCCGGGGCTGGTTTGTTCGCCATGCTCCATTGCCCCACCAAACCGTAAACCTACTTGAACGCCACGCCACTAGGCGCATCCGAAGTCCGTGACGGGCCAGCCTCCAAGACAGCGCGAGCCATCGAGGTCCAGGACAGTCATCATGTCCATTTTGGCGACAACGAGGCCGCTGGTGGATGCCCAGCGTTAGCTTTTCAAGCGGAGAAGAATGGTTTCGGATGCGCTCACCGTTCCGGACAGCGGGAGTCTTTGCACGACGCCCAAACTCGCGGCATCTGGGTCCCCACGTACCTCGCGATGAGATACTTATGGTCAGCGAGCGACCTCGGAGCGCTCTACTGATAGGGGTGAGGAGACGACGACGTGGCGTTCGTTCGAACAACGACAGGAAAGACCGACTACGCCTCCCCGGGCGAGCTGTATCGAGATCTTCCTCGGCGCCCTGGTGCAGTTCCCGGGCTATGGGCGCATCAGGCGGAGATGCTGAAGACCTTCACATCGAAGGCCGACCAACCGGACGTGGCACTGGAGCTTCCCACGGGCACAGGTAAGACGCTCACTGGCCTACTAGTCGCTGAGTGGACTCGCCGCAAACGGCGCTCTCGGGTCATCTACGCGTGCCCAACTCAGCAGCTTGCACGCCAAGTAGTGGCGGCTGCTCACCAAGAAGGCATTGACACAGCACTGCTCGTAGGCAGGCACACTGACTGGCCCGCTACGGCCCACGCGGCATACGAGGCCGCTGACGCGGTCGCCGTCACGACATACAGCAGCATCTTCAACAGCAACCCGAGGCTGGCCGAAGCTGACCTAGTCCTGTTCGATGACGCGCACGCAGGCGAGCAGTACGTTGGCGAGGCTTACAGCGTCGACCTAAACCGCCGGCAGGGACCCACCGAGTACCTAGCGGCCCTCGATGCGATAGCTCCCGCTCTCGACGGAGTGTTCTTGGAGCGCCTTCATGCGCCCAATCCTGATCCGGGTATCGGCAATGACGTGCGGATGGTCGTGCCGCTTCGGCAGCCGGGCATGGTGACGAAGCTTGACACCGTACTCCGGTCATTCTCCGCACCACACAGCTACCGCTACGCAATGATTCGGGCAGGCCTCGCGTCCTGCTTGGTCTACGTGGCCTACTCGGGAATCCTCGTTCGCCCCTACCTGCCGCCCACTCACCAGAACCAGCTACTCTCTGGCGCACGACAGCGTGTCTACCTTTCGGCCACATTGGGCGAAGGCGGTGAACTGGAACGAGCGTTCGGCCGCGCAGGGATTCTTAGACTCCAGCAGCCCGACGAAAGCACCGCTCCGCGTTACGGGCGACGGTTCTTTGTCTTCCCTGAGTTCGTCGAAAACACTGACACGGCTAACCTAAGCCGCAGAATTGTGGCGGCCGCCGGCAAGGCACTAATCCTGGCACCGCGCACCGAGATCGCCGTGAGGGACGCCTCGGCACTAGCGCAACCGGGATGGCCTGTCTGGGGTATCGACGAAGTCGCCGAGAGCATGAAGACGTTTGCCAAGCTCGACCACGGTGTGTGCGGGCTTGCCGCTCGGTACGACGGACTCGATCTGCCCGGGGACGCCTGCCGCCTTGTCGGACTCGACGGTGTCCCAGACCAGGACAACCTCCAGGAGAGGTTCTTGCAGTCTTGTGCACGCGCAGGTTCCGCACTGGCGGCCCGCGTGCGCACCCGCGTCGTACAGGGCGCGGGACGCTGCACCAGAGGTCCCGGCGACATTGCGGTGGTGCTCATCCTCGGTTCTGATCTTTCGCGCTATCTCACTCGGCCAGAGGTCGTGACGGCCCTCGACTCTGAACTTCAGGCAGAGATCCGCTTCGGCCGCGAGAATTCGCAGTCTAGCGATGCCCATAACATGCTGAACAATATCCACGCGTTCCTTCATCAGGACACAGACGAGAGTTGGCGAACGCAGGCGGAACCTGCTCTGACCGACTACCGCCGCGAGATGACCAAACAAGCCCCTGCCGGTACCGCGGCTTTGTCAGACTGCGTCGAGAATGAGATCCAGGCTTGGGCAGCAGCGACAACCGGCGCGTGGGATGATGCAGCCAAGCATGCCCACGAAGTTGCCCGCATCGCCGGCGCCGGGGGTTCTGCGACCAAGGGGTATCGGGCGTTCTGGACCTATCTCGAAGCTGTCTGGGCAGACCAAGCTGCGGATCTGATCAGTGACGCCGCGGGCAGAGCAACAGCACAAAGACTCGTGCGCCTCGCAGAACAGATCATGGGACTCGGTTCCTGGGTGCGTCAAATGGCTCCCCTCCCCACGATGCAGCGCTCCGGACTCAGCGCCCTTGATGCGAACGCCGTAAATGCGGTGGCCGCCATGCTGGACGCGGGCGTCAACCAAGGCAAGGTTCGCCGTCGTATCGACGAGATCCGCGCTGGCCTGGGTGAACGCGATCCCGGCAAGTATGAACCGGCGCTGACAGAACTAGGAAAGCTCGTGGGCGCAGACGCCTCCAAACCGCCCGGCACTGGTCGATGCGACTCAACCTGGTGCTGGGGCAACGAGCTCTGGCTCGCGCTAGAAGCCAAGAGCGATCATGAGCCGACTGGTGTTGTGCCTCACAAGGATATCCGTCAAGCGAACGACCAACTCAGGCTGCTTGCGGCAGATCGGGGTGTAGATGTGGCCCCGTCTGAGAGCGCAACCGTAATAATCTCGCCGAAGCCTGGTATCCACCAAGACGGGATCGCAGGAGCGGAGCAACATGTGTACTGCATCGCACCACCGACTGTGACCGAGATGGCATTCGATGTCGCATCCGCTTGGGAAGAGCTTTTGGCGAAGAGCGCTCACCGGACGCTACATCAGTTGCGTGAACTCGTCGCCGACACGTTCAACGCACACGGAGTGCTGCCTTCACAGATTCACGAGCACCTCACGCGCAACCTCGTTGCTGCCAAGCGTGAGTAACGGTGGCAATCATGCGTCACGCTCTTCTCCCCCGCCTGACGAATAGTCGCCGTGACGATCTCACATACCCACTACCCGCCGATAGCAGGCATGTAGTGTGCATTCACATGCCCTGTTGTAGCAGCCCCCATTCTCTGCAACTAGAAGCCGAGCACCGTCAGTGCGACTTGTCAGCGCGATGGCGCTGCTCACCTCAAAGTTGTAGTCACCGAAGCTCGACCAGGCGAGCACTACCGAGTAATCTTCAGACACTTGGATGCGAAGGGCATGGTGTGCTTTGCAAGCCTCTGACCTCGTCGAGGAGCAGACTTCCTGGGGGCGCCGCCGTCAGTCTGAATTCCGCTGCGGTGATCCGTCGCTGATCCTCGTCGCCCAGCAACCACGTGGCGATGGCGCGCCCCCGGGTCATGCCCGTCTTCCCCACCCTCTTGGGGCCGTCGATCGCAATGGCGGGAGCGAGCGGCAGCAGCTCGTCCAACTTCCAGATCCACCCGCCCCGGGCAGGTATTCCACACCGATTACGCTATCTTTCACACGCTCTCTGCACTACCATTTGAACACCTTCTACGCTACTGCTCCCACATCTCGCGACCGCCCTGCCACGACCCCCACCCCAATTCCCCAGCTCTCCCGACATCCGCTGGCATTCCCGCCATCCGCCAGCCTTTCGACCGGAACGCCTGCCTTCCCGTCGAACGCCAGCGCTACAGCGCAAGCAAACGACGCATAGACAGGCGAATCCCGTTGCAGCCAGAGATCCGTCCCACGCACCCCGGAGAACTTCCTTGAAGCGTCACAACGCTACCGAAAACGGTAGAATTGTGACATGACAGCGATGGTGAAGTATCGAGATCTCGTGCACGAGATCGCCTTGGACAACCACGGCTACGTCACCACCCAGGCGGCAGTCGAAGCAGGAGTGCCCGCGGTTGAGCTTCCGAAACTCGCGGCACGCGGTGGGATGGAGAACGTCGCCTACGGGTTGTACCGCGTCTCGGCAGTGCCGCGCAGCGAGATCGACCAGTTCGCCGAAGCCCTCCTGCGCGCGGGTGAGGGTGCCTATCTGTACGGGGAATCGGTGCTTGCGCTGCTTGGCCTCGCCGACGTGAACCCCCGCCGGATCACGGTGGCGGTCCGCAGACGTACCCGCCCCAGGCTGCCCACTTTCATGGAGCTGACTCTGGTCAGGGGCGACGCCCGCACGACCCGCTATCAAGGCCTGGATTCACAGCCGGCGGCAGACGCGATCCTCACCTGCCGCGGATCCATCGAAACACCCCGCCTGCTGAACGCCGCCCGGGAGGCCCACGAGGAAGGACTGCTAACCACGCGGGAACTCCGGCTAGTGAGAAAGGAACTGAAGTCATGACCTACACCAGCGCCCCGCCCAGCGTACGCTCCCTGGAACAACGGATCCGTAACGTCGGGGGAAGTACGGAACTCGCACTGCGGCAAAGAATCTCCATGGCAATGGTCGTGGTCAGCCAGATGCTCCCCGAAGGAGCAGTCAAGGGCGGTAGCGCACTGGCGCTGCGTTATGGTCAAGCAACTCGATTCACGCGCGACCTCGACGTGGCCCGGAAACATTCGCTGGCATTGTTCCGTAAAGCCTTCGAGGAGTCGCTGGCTGCCGGATGGGCCGGGTTCACTGGCAGGCTGGTGCCGAGGAAAGCTCCCCGTCCGATGAGGGTTCCCACTGCGTACATAATGCAACCCTTCGAGGTAAAACTTGATTATCGCGGCAGCTCATGGTGCACCGTGAAATTCGAGCTCGGCCACAATGAAATCGGCGACGCCGACGATCCTGAATACCACATCGCCCCGGACCTGACCAGCTTGTTCACCGAGGTGGGACTTGCATCACCCGATCCAGTTCGGGTGATGCGGAACGATCACCAGATAGCCCAGAAACTCCACGCAGTCTCCAACGCGGGAAGCGAACGGGCACGCGATCTCGTCGATCTCCAACTTCTGGAAAGATCCGAAAAACTTGATCTGGCGAAAATCTCGGCAACATGCACTCGGCTTTTCGCGTATCGCCAAGCCCTGACCTGGCCGCCAGTCGTCACTGTGGGGCGGAACTGGAGCACTCTTTACCTAACGGCAGCCGAGAACCTTGACGTCTTACCAGCAGTGGAGGATGCCGTCAGCTGGGTCAACGATTTCATCCAACGCATCGACGATGCACACCCTTGACAAGTCCACGCTTCAAAGATTCCGTTCTCTCCGTCTGTCATCCTCGACCACCCATCCGCCGAACGCCAGCCCTACGGAGCAAGCACACGACGCATAGGCAGGTGCGACCCCGCTCCGAGGGGAGCGACGATCACCCCCGACGGTCGAGGCTGAGACGCAACCCCAGCAGCACGCCCCAGACCCTCCGCTCTCCGACTTCACCACGGTTCGCTCGTCGAGAGTCCCAAGCGGTCTTATCGGTCGCACGACCCATACTAATTCAATAATTAACTTCATGTCTTCCTTGCAGAGCAACCTGCTAGGTTGAGGGCATCGTTGCTCCCCAAGAAGGTGATCATGCCTGTTTTGCAGGACTTTGACGTCCGCAGATGTCTCAAAAAATTACCCTTGCCTGAACATCTGAAGAATCTTGCGGAAGATACCGCCAGTCTTCTCGACAGCGAAGGCCGGGTCTCCATGCTGCGAGTCGCGAAGATACTTCGATACGACGACGCCATTTGGAGGAAGACAAAGCTTCAGGAACTCCACACACAGATCGAAGCGCTTTCCGAGGAGAACCAGCTCCAGTTCAGTTTAAAGTTACCTCGTTCCTGGGACATCAACCTCGAAGCCCAATTCCTTTGTTTCGAGGGACTAGACGACTATCACCCCGCGGTCCGTGTGCCACACCCGGAGGCTACTCCACTCACGGAAAACATCGTTTCCGACAACGAATCAGATGCACGACCCGTTGCCGTGCTGCTCACCTTCAATGAGCATGAAGCTCACAAGGTGTGGGCCACATTTGGCCGCTCCCGCCGCGAACTACCCAAGGAAGGCGTGACATATCACGAGCTCGACGAGGTGGGAGGTTTCCGAGTGATCCACGGGCACAGCAGTCGACAAGGTCCCCTGGAGGCACAGCTCAGCGCAGCGGACGCCATTGACCACTGGAATCCGGAGGTGCTGATCGCCGTCGGCATCGCCTTCGGAGTGAAGGAAGAGAAACACCACATTGGTGATGTTTTGGTCTCGAAAGAAGTACTCGATTACGAGTCGGCTCGAGTGGAACCCGACGGCACCTTCACCTATCGAGGCAGAACCTTCTCGACTTCTCGGGAACTGGCCAACCGGGTGTCGAATCTTGACCTCCGGCGCGCGGAAGTGCGCGACTTGCCGACCATCCACATGGGCACCATTGTCAGCGGGGCGAAGTTGGTGGACAATAAGGAATACCGGGACAATCTCGCTTCCTTGCACAGCACGGTCATCGGCGGGGAAATGGAGGGGTCAGGAATCCTGACAGCCTGCGCAGACACAAAGGTGGATGTGATCGTCATTAAGGCCATCTGCGACTGGGCGGCCCACAAGAACAACCCCTCAAAAGACGACGACCAGAAAAAGGCATCGAAGAACGCGGCCATCGTCGCGCGCGCTATCCTGGAACGGGGACATCTCCAGAACGAAACCGCCAAGCAAAGAAGAAGACTGCGCGAGCTGGAAAACCCAACGAGTACTACACCGCGCTGCCCGGACGTCCTGAAAATGGGTAAGCACGACAAAGTGCTTGAGGAGAAACGCCTCATCCGGGATTCCCGCGCCTCCGCTGTGGACCTGGACCCCAAGGCAGCGCTGGGCATACCCGCCCAGGGAACGTCGGTGGTGGATGCCATGCTGGACTGGGTGTCGAATCCCACCGAACCCCGATTATTCGCGCTGCTTGGCGAGTATGGCATGGGCAAGACCGTGAGCTGTCAGCGCTTCATTCGAGAACTCGCGGAGCGCCAGAAGGCAAACCCCGCCCTGCCCATGCCCCTCTACTTCGACCTGAAAAACGTGGCCGACGCGCGCCTGGCCGACGACCTGAAGGATCTGGTGGTCACCTGCATGCGCGATGATTGGCTACCGAAGCACTCCCCGCACCACACGTGGCAGGCCTTCATGTCCTGGCTCGCCGCGGGACCCTGCGTGGTGGTCTTCGACGGCCTGGACGAGATGCTGGTGAAACTCGACAACACCCAAGGACTGTCGTTCCTCAGCCGGCTGCTGAACGTGCTGCAGCTGCTCGACGACGAGGATGCGAACCGGCGAATCAGGCTGGTACTGTCCTGCCGCACCCAATACTTCAAAACTTTGAATAAACAGCAATCCGCCTTCCCGGACAGAGCCAGGGAAAACCGGAATGCTGACTCCTATCGGACCATGACCCTGCTGCCCTTGGGCGATGACCAGATCCGCCGCTACCTAAAAACCGTGCTTCCCGGCAGCGATATCGAACACATCATGGACCTGGTGGCCAGCGTCCACAACCTGCCCGAGCTGGCCGCCCGACCCTACACCCTCCAGCTCATTGCCGAGCACATTCCAGAGATCGAACGCGACCGCGCCAGCGGCAAACCGGTGTTCGGGGCGACGCTCTACAAAGCGATGGTGGAGCACTGGCTGGCACGCGACGAGAGAAGACACTTCATCGACCCGGAGCACAAGAACGCCTTCATGGCAGAGCTGGCCGCCTGGCTGTGGCGAGAAAAGAAAACCACTGCGCCCGCCGAGGACGTGGAGACCATCTTCCGGCGCTGGATCCGCGGCGACGAAGACCTGAGCGACATCTACCTCTCGACGCTGACGAAATCGGACAAGGACAAACTGAACGAGGACCTGCGCACCGCCACCTTCCTCGCCCGACAGGACGATAAACGCGGCAGCACCTTCCGTTTCGCCCACACCTCACTGCAGGAGTACTTCCTGGCCCGCTACCTCCTGGACGCCATACAACGCAACGACCGCTCCCGCTGGGCCATGCGCACCCCCAGCCCGGAAACCCTCGACTTCCTGGGCCAACTGCTGGCCGGGGCCCAGGACCCACAACTGATCGACACCCTGTCTTCCTGGAAAACCCCCTACCTGGAGCAGGCGAGCGAACTCCTGCTGCGCTACACCTTCACCGCAAGAAAACAGAAGTACCCCGCCCCAAATCTGGCACGAATCGACCTGTCGGGCGCCCACCTGGACGATTGGGATTTCCTCGGCACCCGCGATAATCCCCTCAACCTAGCCGAGGCCAATTTCACCACTGCCTCGCTGCGCAGAACCGCCTTCTCCAACACCAATCTGACGGGCGCCCACTTCACCAAGGCCGCCCTCAATCAGGCCACTTTTCATAACTGCACAACCCGACACACCACCTGGCGCAATGCCCCCCACCCGGGGGCGGCGTGGCACACCCCCGCTCACAGCATTCCCACCGGCATGGAAACGGGCCTCTACCTCGGCCACACCAGCCGGGTGACCGGGGCCGCCTGGCACCCTGACGGTGACCGCATCGCCACCACCAGCTACGACGGCACCTGCATCATCTGGAACCCCCACACCGGAAAGAAAATCACCACCCTCACCGGCCACACCGACACGGTGACCGGAGTCGCATGGCACCCAGACGGCGACCTCATCGCCACCGCCGACGTCTCGGGACTGATCCGAATCTCCCACCTTGACGGCACCTTGGAGCGCGCCTTCATCTCCGTGCGACCCCGCGTCCCCGGGGTGGAGAGCTACGCCAGCTGGACCCCTCAAGGCCTCGACGTCCTGGAAGGGGAGGCCTGGCGGGTGTTGCGCATCCCGGAGCCGGACGGTGGGAGCAGGCGCCTCGAACTGCCGGGCCTGTCCTACGAACCGCCGACTGACTGAGGCGCCGGGCTCCCGGCCCTCGGGCACCCATCCCGCAATGATTTCGACTCGGGCCGCCCCTTCGTCATATCTGCACTGACTCAATCACTTTTCCGAAAAACTGCGTAAAAAATAGATTTCTTGTCAGACTTTCAGTCATTACATTACGTCAACCCCCACTCGGGATGAGCCCATTAGCTTGAGGTTATTTGCTGTTCAACTTCCGGCGTGCTTGGGAACGACGGCCACGTCATCGACGGCATTACCTTCCTCAATCGTTCGGATACCTTCAGACACACCGAATTTCCCCCAATCAGCCCCCGGCACAAAAAATCGTCATATGATCATCAGCAATGCGCAGTTCTTGCTCATGGCGTTGTGTTGTACTGCCACCACCCGGACGTGCAGACACTCGTCATCCGCTCTACAGAGCTGCGCACTTCTTGATCTCGACGCAAGGGGGTATCACATGCACACCCGGCCACACATCCCACGCGTGTCTGTCATCATCCCGACCAAGGATGAGGCCAAGAACTTGGAGGTGCTGCTCCCCGACATGCCCGACGTCTACGAGGTGGTTCTCGTGGATGCGGGGTCGGAGGACGGCACCATAGACGTCGCACGCAATCACTTGTCCAATCTTCAGATCGTCCACCAGACCCGCACCGGCAAGGGCAATGCCCTGATCTGCGGCATGCACGCCGCCACCGGCGACATTCTCGTTACCCTCGACGCCGACGGCTCAGCCGATCCGTGCGAGATCCCCGCGTTCGTCGACGCACTCATCGATGGCGCGGATTTCGCGAAGGGATCGCGGTACATGCCGGGCGGGGGCTCCGTGGACCTGACCCGTCTACGTTCAGCCGGTAACTGGGGCCTGAACGTCTTGAGCAACCTCAGCCTGGGCACGAAATTCACTGACCTGTGCTACGGCTACAACGCATTCTGGAAGAGCATCGTCCCGGCCCTGAAGCTGCCCGACCCGGATCTGCCCCAACCCGCAGACGGGAGCCGCATCTGGGGCGACGGCTTCGAGATCGAGACGCTCATCACGGTGCGCGCCGCACAGGCGGGCCTGTCGGTCACCGAGGTGCCCAGCTTTGAACTGAGCCGCATCCACGGCGAAAGCAACCTGCGTACCTTCGCCGACGGACAACGGGTGCTGCGCACCATCACCAGCGAGACGGCCCGCAACGGTCGCGCCAAACGCACCCGACTGGTCGCCGCCCCGGCGCGCCACCATCCGCCGACCTGCCGCCTGCGCTCACGCGAGTGGGAACACGTGCATGTCTGACGACCCTTCCGGATCTCCTGCAGACGACAACGGTCACGCCCCAGAAAGCGTCACCGTTGTCGTCTGCGCCTACACACTGGACCGTTGGACGGACCTCCGCGACGGCGTGCTGGAGGCCGCCCGTCAACTCGAAGCCTCCGGACGTACCGGACGCGTGCTCGTGGTCGTCGACCACAACGACGACCTCCTCACCAAGGCGGGTGAGCTGTCCGGCCCCCTGGTGGATGTCGTCGCAAACACCCGTAGACGGGGTCTGTCCGGGGGCCGCAACACGGCAATCGGACTCGTCGACACAGATGTGATCGTTTTTCTCGACGACGACGCCACCCCCGAATCCGGTTGGCTCGAACACCTCCTGGTCCCCTTCACGGATCAGGAGGTGCTTATCACTGGTGGCGCTGCCACACCCAGCTGGCCCGACGGAGCCACCCGGCCCGTCTCGCTGCCAGAGGCTCGCAGTGGCCGGGGTGAATTGGACTGGGTGGTCGGCTGCACCTACGAGGGACAACCCACCACTCTCGCCCCGGTGCGCAACGTCATGGGATGCAACATGGCGTTTCGGACCAGCGTGTTCGACACTGCCGGGTTGTTCGGCGAGGACCTCGGTCGCGTGGGTCGCGTGCCGTACGGCTGCGAGGAGACCGAGCTGTGCATCCGCGCGACCCGCCACCATCCCAACGCCACGATCCTCTTTGAACCACAAAGCCGGGTGCGGCACCACGTCAGCTCCGACCGCCTCACGTGGAGCTACCTGTGGCGTCGCTCCTACGCCGAAGGCATCTCGAAAGCCGCCGTGAGCGAACGCACCACACGCAAGGCGTCGCTGTCCACGGAGATGTCCTACGCCACGCGCGTCCTGCCGCGTGGTTTCCTGCGGGAACTGTTCTCGGCCCCCCGCACACGCGGGCGCGGTCTGGGGGGAGCATTCGCGATCGCATCCGCGTTCGTGATGACCGGTATCGGCTACGTCGTCGGGCACTTCGCCATTCGACGGCGTCGACGCAAGCAGGAAGGAAACCCTCGGTGAGTATCACCTGCCGACTGTGCGGCAACAGCAATCTCATCTCCGTACTCGACCTCGGTGCCAGCCCACCATGCGAATCCTTCCTATCCGAGGAACAGCTCGACCTTCCCGAGGCGACCTACCCGCTTCACCTCAGGCTGTGCCCCGACTGCCTGTTGCTGCAGATTCCGGCCCTCATCACACCGGAGGACACCTTCGGCGGCGACTACGCCTACCACTCCTCCTACTCCACCTCGTGGGTCGAACACGCCCGCAAGTTCGTCGACCAGGCCGTGGATGCCCTCGGCCTCGACCCGGACGGTTTCGTCGTCGAAGTGGCGGCCAACGACGGCTACCTACTCCAGCACGTCGTGAACCGCGGCATCCGCTGCCTGGGCATCGAACCGAGCGTCAACTGCAGCGAAGCGGCCCGCGCCAAGGGCATTCCCATGCTGCGGGCCTTCCTCGACGAAGCACTGGCGGCCAGGGTGCGCGACGAACACGGTCCGGCTGATCTCGTCGTCGCCAACAACGTTTTCGCACACATCCCCGACATCACCGGTTTCGCCGCAGGGCTGCGGGGACTGGTGGCCGACACCGGGCGGGTGTCCATCGAAGTTCACCACGCGCTGTCGCTGATCACCGCCGCACAGTTCGACACCATCTATCATGAGCACTTCCAGTACTGGACGGTACTCGCCGCCCGACACGGGCTCGCGGCAGGCGGACTGAGACTCGTCGACGTGGAGCTGTTGCCCACGCACGGCGGTTCGATCCGACTGTGGGCGGTGCCCGAGGAAGCGGATGTCGCCGAACATCCACGGGTGGCGGAAGTCGAGGCGGTGGAGAGAACCGCCGGACTCGACAGCCCGGACGGCTACCTCGGTCTCGCTGAGCGGGTCGCCGGAATCCGCGACGACCTGGTCTCGTTCTTGATCGAGGCTCGACGGGCAGGTCGGCGGGTGGTCGCGTACGGTGCACCTGGGAAGGGCAACACCCTCCTCAACTACTGCGGCATCCGCCCCGATCTGCTGGCCTACGCCGCGGACCGCAACACCTTCAAACACGGTCGATACACCCCCGGTACCCGCATTCCGGTGGTGTCCCCGGAGCACCTCATCGAGGACTGTCCCGACGACGTGCTCGTACTGCCGTGGAATCTCCGCAACGAGATCACCGCCCAGCTGACGGCCACCCTGAGGCCCGGCACCCGGCTCGTGTGGCCACTGCCCGAACTTGAAGTCGAAACCCTGGGACAACAATGAAAGTCGTACTCTTCTGTGGCGGTCACGGCATGCGCATGCTCGGATGGAGCGGCGAAGGGCTACCCAAACCTCTCCAGCTCGTCGGCGATCTTCCCCTGGTGGTGCACGTGATGAGCCACTACGCCGCCTACGGTCACACCGATTTCGTGCTGTGCCTCGGTCACGCCGCCGACCAGATCCGGGAAGCAGTGGCGAGCGTGGTCGCGAACCATCCGCGGGCCCGGCATTGGCACGTCGACTACCTTGACACCGGCCTGGATACCCCGGTGGGCGACCGCCTGAGACTGGCCCGGCCCCTCGTCGCCAACGAGGAAATGTTCTTCGCGAACTACTCCGACGTGCTCACCGACGTCTCCCTCGACGACATGGTGGAGCGGATGCACGCCTTCCCTGCCGCCGCGGCGATGATGCTGTCGGTGCGCCCACACGCCACCTTCCACGTGATCAACACCCGTGAGGACGACACCGTCTCCGGATTCCACCGCCTGGAGGAACTCCCGATCCGTGAGAACGGCGGCTACCTCATCATGCGCCAGTCGTTCTTCGACCACCTCAGCGGTGGACGCGACCTGGACGCCGCATTCGAGTCGCTCCTGCCCACCCGGCGGCTGATCGCCTACCGGCACGACGGGTTCTGGCTGCCCGCCGACACCTTCAAGGAACGCGCACACCTGGACGCGATGTACAGTTCCGGAAACGTGCCGTGGGGTCGTCGCGGCGTGGTGACGGTGCCATGATCCTCGAACTGGTACACCACCTGGTGCTGGCGGGGGCGCACTGCGACGACATCGCGATCGGAGCAGGCGCCACCGTCCGTATGCTGTGCGAGTCCACCCCCAGGATGCGCGTGACGGCCCTGGTCCTCACCGGCGCGGGAACCGTCCGCGAGGACGAGGAACGAGCCGCCCTGGCGGAGCTGTGCGCCGGGGTGGACCTCGACGTGCGGGTCGCCGGTTTTCCCGACAACCGGCTCCCGAACCACTGGGGCGAGGTGAAACAGGCCGTCGTGGCGCTGCGCGACGCGGGGGAACCGGACCTGGTGATCGGCCCCCAGCACGGTGACGCGCACCAGGACCACCGGCTCGTCGCCGAGCTGCTGGCCCAAACCTTCCGCCGCCAACCGGTGTGGGGATACGAGATCGCGAAATACGAACCCGACCTGCCCACCCCGGCCACATTCGTGCCCGTACCCGACGAGGTGGCACACCTCAAAGCCGACGTCATCACCCGCCACTACCCCAGCCAGGCCGAGGGACATCCCTGGTTCGACGCGGAGGCGTTCACCGCGCTCATGAGGCTGCGCGGCATCC
>ERZ773010.1651-NODE-1651-length-13718-cov-4.116885_pt1 | contig 13718 bp, 2 predicted proteins | sample MGYA00580842_ERZ773010 | MGnify/ENA primary metagenome ERZ773010 (study PRJEB29015, sample SAMEA2737982) | human oral metagenome | biome: human oral; feature: human-associated habitat; material: dental | place: China | collected 2107 ...
TGTTTTTAGAAAAGCAACGGGAGATTAAGCACAAATGCCTTATATTTTTTCAACCTAATTTTTAGTGTTTTTTACGACGGAAGTTAAAGAAGGCTGTTACACTTGCAAGAACAAGTCCTAATAGAGCCGCAAGGCCATTTGCATGTTCACCAGTGTTTGGAAGGTTCTTCTTCTCTTCTGCGTTTCTATTTACTCTAGAGTATTGAGGTTGTTGTGGACGGTCTGTTTGACCTGATTGACTACTTGTAGCAGCATCTGATCCTGGTTTCGCTTGATCTTTAGGATCTTGAACTTTACCAGTTGAATCCTTTTGACCTTGTCCTTTAGAATCTTGAGCTTTGTCTGATGGATCTTTTTGATCTTGACTAGCATTTGATTGGCTGCTACCAGATTCCTTAGTACCAATTTCAACTACTTGAGTGATTGGTGTTTTCGTAATCTTTTCGTCTCTGACAACTCGGCTTGTTTCAACACCATTTGTCTTAGTAATTGTGTAGACAACAGTCTTTTCACCATCAACACCAGCAATCTTGATCCGTTTTGTTCCTTTTGGAAGATCTGGATTGCTTAAAGTGATAGTGCCATGGTAAATTACTTGAGTTTCAGTCACGTTTTCAGTTGTAACAACTGGAGCAGTAGCTTTCTTAGTACCTACTTCAACAACTTCATCAACTGCTGGAGTTGTGATAGTGTTGGATTTCACTACGCGACCTGTTTCAACACCGTCTGTATAAGTGACTGTTTCAACGATTGTACGAACACCTTTTTTACCTGGAGTTGTTACATTGCGGACACCTTCTGGAAGGGCTGGATTTGGTACTTCTTTGACTTGGAAATCCACTTCTTCAGTCTTAGTTTCTTCCTTAGTGGTAATGACTGCACCAGTACCTTCTTCGATGACTTCATCAACAGCTGGTTTTGTCACGGTTTCTGACTTCTTAACCTTGCTAACTTGTAAGCCATCTGCTTTCGTAACGGTATAAGTTACTTCCTTCTCTCCATCAACACCTTGAACTTTTACATTTCTTGTGCCTTTTGGTAGAGCTGGATTTTGCACTGTAGAGCTACCATGTTTGATAACTTCTTTTTCTACTACTTCTTCAGTTGTAGTAACTACGCCTTTCTTAGTACCTACTTCAACGACTTCATCAACTGCTGGAGTTGTGATTTCGTTTGATTTCACTACACGACCTGTTTCAACACCGTCTGTATAAGTGACTGTTTCAACAATTGTACGAACACCTTTTTTACCTGGAGTTGTCACATTGCGGACACCTTCTGGAAGGGCTGGATTTGGAACTTCTTTGATTTGGAAATCTACTTCTTCAGTCTTAGTTTCTTCCTTAATAGTAATAACTGGAGCTTTCTTAGTTCCTACTTCAACGACTTCATCAACTGCTGGAGTTGTGATGGTGTTGGATTTCACTACACGACCTGTTTCAACACCGTCTGTGTAGGTTACTGTCTCAACGATTGTACGAACACCCTTTTTACCTAGAGTTGTCACATTGCGGACACCTTCTGCAAGGGCTGGATTTGGTACTTCTTTGACTTGGAAATCTACTTCTTCTGTCTTAGTTTCTTCCTTAGTAGTAATAACTGGAGCTTTCTTAGTTCCTACTTCAACAACTTCATCAACTGCTGGAGTTGTGATAGTGTTGGATTTCACTACGCGACCTGTTTCAACACCGTCTGTATAAGTGACTGTTTCAACGATTGTACGAACACCTTTTTTACCTGGAGTTGTTACATTGCGGACACCTTCTGGAAGGGCTGGATTTGGTACTTCTTTGACTTGGAAATCCACTTCTTCAGTCTTAGTTTCTTCCTTAGTGGTAATGACTGCACCAGTACCTTCTTCGATGACTTCGTCAACAGCTGGTTTAATAACTTTTTCAGACTTTTTCACACGACCCGTTTCCTTGCCATCTGTTAAAGTGATTGTGTAGGTTACTTCCTTTTCACCATTGACACCTTGAACTTTTGTGTTTCTTGTGCCTTTTGGTAAAGCTGAATTTTGCACGGTTGAAGATCCATAAAGGATTGGTTCTTTGACTGTAACGTCCTGAGTGGTAATCTCTGGTTGAGGTTTTGGTGATTCACCGTTTAGAAGGGCTTGAGCTTGAGCTTTTAAAGCTTGGTAACGAGCTTCATACTTGGCAAAACCTTTCTTGCCTTCTTCACTCTTGATCGCATTAACTGCAATGGTATGTTCCTCTTCAACCTCTTCTAATAAAAGTTGCAAATTTTCCTTAGATTCATCATCGGTCGCATCAAATTTAGCAATAGTTCCTTCAAGTTCTGATAATTTCGCACGGAAATTATTAGCTGCTTGCGCTTCTGCTACATCTGGAATTTCTTCATCTTCACCAGGCTGTTCCTCTGCATAGACAGTAGGAACGTGTGTCAGCTCAGGATATTTATAAACGGCTACTGCTCCCAAAGCATTAACAGCTAGCACTGAGATTCCTAACTTAATTAACTTTTTTCTATCCATAATGATTTTCCTTTAATCTTTTTCCTAATAATACGATAGTAACCAGAAGAGCATCGCTCTCCTGGACTATCTTACATTAATGCTTTGGTTTTCTTCTCAAAAGAAGTCCCATCAGCACAAGGATCATTCCGATAATCACCTCATTTACCATAGTAGCAGAAGTACCTGTTTTTGGCAAGATATTCTTAGGTTTTTCTGGCGTTGGTGCCGGTGGCAAGTCACCCTTAGGCGCTGGTGGCGTATCAGGTGTAGTTGGTGGCGGCGTACCCGGTGTTGTCGGTGGTGTATGTGGTGGTGTTGTCGGCGGTGTATTTGGCTCTGGCGGATAAACGTTTACTGTATTAGTTACTTTCGGTTTATCGTTGAAGGTTACAGTAGCCTTATTCGGAATCTTCGTCTCATTATTCTCTTTGTTCAGGTAGCTAGACAAGTCTGCTCCGTCTTTAATAGATGAATAGATGATGACGCGGAAGGTGCTACCCTTCAAGGCTTCCAAAACAGCCTTATCAGTAACTTCTACGGTAACTTTCTGACCTTCTACAGTTACTTTGGCGATTTTCGCAAGAGCTTCATCCGTGATCTCACCCTTGTCATTCACTGTTGTGAATGCTTCGAGAGCTTTTTCGAGTTTCTCTTTGCTCTCTTTCAGTTGTTCAAGGTTCTTATTCAGTTTATCTTGTTCAACTTTTTGTTCTTCAGGTGTTGCGAGGTTACCAGCTTTCGCACCATCTGCTTTCAGTTGTTCCAATTCAGCTTGTGCTGCTTTGAGGCTTTCTTCAAGGGATGCCACTTCAGCGTTATTGTCTGCTGGAGCAGGTGTCGCTGTAGCATCGCCTGCGTCAGAATCTGAAGCTGGAGCTGGTGTTGCAGGTGCAGGTGTCGCTGCAGCTTTTTCTTTGGCTGCTGCCAATTGTGCTGTTAGCTCTTCTACCTTCTTCTCTGCTTCTGCCAGTTTCTTAGCGAAAGTACCATTTGTCTCTTTGCCTTCGAGCTCTTTCAGGTCGCTTTCTGCTTTTTCAATCTTAGCAGTAATCTTCGCAATGGCTTCTGCGACTTTATTTTCCTCAACCTTAACAGCTACACGGTCCACTTTCAGAACTTTTTCAAGTTCATCTGTTACCGTAAAGCTATTCAATTCAGTCTTCACATCACGGCCTTGAGCGTCTTTGATAGGGTTGCCTGATTCATCAACTGGATCAGTCGGTACCTTCGCTGTCACGTCAAAGCGGAAGCCTTCCTTGAGTTCTTTCAGGCGGTAAGCAGTCGATGGGTTTGATCCATCAGCTGGACCTACTGTCTTAACTGGTTCGTTTGGTTTTGGTTCCTCAGGTTTTTCTGGGTCCCGTGGACGAACGGTTACTGGGTTAGATTCTTTTGTGCCGTTCTTGCCATTGCTATCCTTGAAGGCAATTGTTGCCTTGTTTGGAACAGTTTGGTTTTCGTAAGCTGATAAGTCACTATCTGCTTTCAGCTTAGCTGGAATGTAAAGTTGGATTTCTTTATAGCCACTGATACGAGCGAAGTCTTTCACTGTTACAGTAACTGTATTGCCTTCCACTTTTGTTTCCACAGCGTCTGTTGCATAACCATCCACGTAAGCTACAGGAGTTCCTGTAATCTCAAGAACTGGTTCCAAAGTATCCGTAACGGTGAACTCTTTGTAGAGGCGGATATCTTTTGGAATTTGTGTGTTGACATTGTACATGTAAGGAACATCACGGTCAACATCTAAGTGATCCAATGTACGGTTAATCTTCTTCGTAACCTCTGGTCCAGGTTGTTTTGGAACTTCGACCGTAACTGGCTTAGTTTCTTTCTTGCTTGCTGGATTATTGTTAATCAAGTAAGAAGCTGTATTTGGTACAGAGTAGCTATTAGCTGTTTCATATGGAGTTAAGTCTGCGTCCGCTTTAATCTTCGCTTTGAAGGTTACTTGGACTTTCTTACCACCATTTGCTTTGACAGTCTCTTCTGGGAAGGTTACTTCCAGAGTTTGACCGTTTTTCGCTACAGCTGCGTCTGCTTTCTTACCACCAAGAGTGACTTGGACATCACCGGCAAATTCAAGAACGTCTTTCAATTCATCGGTAACTGTGAAGCCTGTCGCATCTTGAGGCATAGTTGTATGAATGTTGTATGTGAATTCTTCTGTTCGATCTGCAATTGTTTCAGAAGGTTTTGAATTCACATCTTTTTCAATCGGTGGCTGTTCTGGAGATGGAGGAGTGACAGGTACTTCGTTAGAGTCCTTCGTTACAGCTGGTTTGTTAGGGAAGCCAACTGTGTAAGAAGCTTTGTTCGGTACTTCTGCCTTGTCTGCTTTCATGTAAGCTGACAAGTTTGCACCCTCTCTGATCTTAGCCTTGAAGTTGAGAACAACTTCTTTACCACCGTTTGCTTTCACCTGGTCTTCTGTCAGGGTCAACTTGATGGTTTGACCGTCTGTTGTAATCTGGTCTGCCTTCAAGTCTTCACCAGCTAGAGTCGCAGATGATTCACCCGCAAACTCAAGAACATCTTCCAGCTTATCGCTGATAGAGAAGGCTGTCGCATCTTGCGGTACAGTTGTCTTCACGGTGTAAGTGAAGACATCGTCACGGTTAGCTAATGTTTCAGCTTCTTTACCGTTCACTTCCTTCTTCAGTTCTGGTTCAGTTGGGGTTGGTGGAATGACTGGAACTGGTTTAGAACTTTGTTCTGTTCCTGGGTCATTGTTAAAGTTGTATTTAGCGGTGTTGTAAATCCGTGTCGTACCATCTTTTTCGATGTAGTCTGACAGGTTCGCTCCCGCTTTGATCTTAGCCTTGAAGCTAACATGAACCGCTTTGCCTCCTAGGGCTTTCGCTTCATCTTCTGTCAGTTTGACTGTGATCTTCTGACCTTTAATTGTAATATGGCTGGCATCTAGTGGTTGACCATCTACCGTTGCGCTTGCTTGAGCATTTTCACCTGAGAATTCTAAGACTTTTTCAATCGTATCGTAGACTGCGAAGCCTGTAACATCAAGCGGCACAGTTGTGTCGATTGTGTAAGTGAATTCTTCATCACGAGCTCCTAAGTTTGCTGACTCAGCCTCATTGACCTTCTTCTCAATCGGTGGATTTTCCGGACTTGGTGGGGTCACTGGGACTTCATTAGAATCCTTAGTTACGCCTGGGTTGTTCGGGAAGTCCACTCGGTAGCTTGCCTTATTCGGAATGCTAGTCTTACCATCTTTAATGTAGCCAGATAGGTTGACACCTTGGCGAATCTTAGCTGTGAAGGTTAGGTTCACATCTTTACCACCATTGTTCTTAACTTGTTCTTCGGTTAGGTTCACAGTAATGGTTTGACCATTAATTGAGATACGATCGGCATCAAGAGCTTGGCCATTTAGGCTTGCAGTCGCGCGACCTGTTCCATCTGCAAATTCAAGAACGTCTTTCAGCTCATCATTGATAGAGAAGGCTGTTGCATCAAACGGTACTTTCGTATTGATGTGGTAGGTGAACTCATCGTTACGGTTGGCTAGTGTTTCCTCTTCCTTACCATTGACATCCTTCTTAATTCCAGGTTCTTCTGGAGTTGGAGGAGTCACTGGTACTCTGTTTGAATCCTTATGGATTTCTGGACGATTTGGGAAGCCTGCTGTGTAAGAAGCTGTATTCGGGATGCTAGTCTTACCTTTTTCAATGTAGGCAGACAAGTTTGCACCTTCACGAATCTTAGCCTTGAAGGTCAAGGTTACTTCCTTACCACCATTTGCTTTCACTTCGTCTTCTGTCAGAGCCATAGAGATTGTTTGGTCTGCAACGTTGATACGGTTGGCATCAATTTCTTGACCATCAAGAGTCGCTGTTGCTTGACCTTTCTCACCTGAGAATTCTAACACTGGTACAAGAGTATCTGATACTGAGAAGGCTGTCGCATCTTGTGGTACAGAAGTTGTTACTTTATAAGTAAACTCTTCATAACGTTCTTTCAGCGTTGCTTCTGGCTGACCATTCACTTCTTTCTTAATACCAGGTTCTTCTGGGCTTGGTGGAATCACTGGAACTGGTTCTGTGCTCTTTTCTGTCTTCGGATCATCGTTGATGATGTATTTAGCAATGTTAGGGATCCGAGTTACGCCGTCTGCTTCAATGTAGCCTGCCAGGCTGACATTCTTACGAATTTTAGCCTTGAAGCTTACATGAACAGCTTTATTGCCGTATTTCTTCACTTGATCCTTCGTCAGAGTTACTGTCAGAACTTGTTTATCTACAGTGATTTGTGAATCTTCGATCACATCTTTGTCACCATCTACTGTGACTTCTGCTTGGCCTTTCTTACCTGAGAATTTAAGAACGTCTTTCAATTCGTCGGTAATCTTGAAGCCAGTCGCATCGACAGGTACTTTCGTATCGATGGTGTAAGTGAACTCTTCGTCACGGCTGTCCAGAGTTGCAGATGGCTTGTTATTAACCTTCTTCTCAACTGGTGGATTTTCTGGTGATGGAGGAGTCACTGGGACGATGTTTGAATCTTTCTCAACTTTTGGACGGTGTGGGAAGTTAGCCACATAAGACGCCTTGTTAGGTACACGCGTTGCACCGTCTGCTTCGATGTAATCTGCTAGGTTTGCACCTTCACGAATCTTAGCCTTGAAGTTGAGGACAACTTCTTTACCACCGTTTGCTTTCACTTGAGCTTCAGTCAACTCAGCACTGATGGTTTGGTCTTTCAGCTTGATTTGTTTTGCATCCAGCTTTTCACCATTGAGTGTGAGAGATGCTTCTGCATCTTCGCCAGCAAATTCAAGTACTGGAACTAAACTATCGCTGATAGAGAAGGCTGTCGCATCTTGTGGTACAGTTGTTTTCACAGTGTAAGTGAAGACATCGTCACGGTTAGCTAATGTTTCAGCTTCTTTACCGTTCACTTCCTTCTTCAGTTCTGGTTCAGTTGGGGTTGGTGGAATGACTGGAACTGGTTTAGAACTTTGTTCTGTTCCTGGGTCATTGTTAAAGTTGTATTTAGCGGTGTTGTAAATCCGTGTCGTACCATCTTTTTCGATGTAGTCTGACAGGTTCGCTCCCGCTTTGATCTTAGCCTTGAAGCTAACATGAACCGCTTTGCCTCCTAGGGCTTTCGCTTCATCTTCTGTCAGTTTGACTGTGATCTTCTGACCTTTAATTGTAATATGGCTGGCATCTAGTGGTTGACCATCTACCGTTGCGCTTGCTTGAGCATTTTCACCTGAGAATTCTAAGACTTTTTCAATCGTATCGTAGACTGCGAAGCCTGTAACATCAAGCGGCACAGTTGTGTCGATTGTGTAAGTGAATTCTTCATCACGAGCTCCTAAGTTAGCTGATTCAGCCTCATTGACCTTCTTCTCAATCGGTGGATTTTCCGGATTTGGAGGAGTCACTGGGACAATATTTGAATCTTTATGGAAGTTAGGATCGTTAGGGAAGGCAGCGTTATAAGACGCTTGGTTATTGATGACTGTCTTACCTTTTTCAATGTAGCCAGACAGGTTGGCACCTTGGCGAATCTTAGCCTTGAAGGTCAGAACAACTTCTTTACCGCCATTGTTCTTGACTTGGTCTTCTGTCAGAGTCAAGGTAATCTTTTGATCAACGATAGAGATACGGTCTGCTTCTAAAGCTTCTCCATTAAGAGTAGCACTTCCAGCATCCGCAATCTCTAGAACATCCTTAATGGTGTCATCGATAGAGAAGGCTGTTGCATCAAACGGAACTTTTGTCTTCACTTTATAAGTAAAGATTTCGTCACGGTTAGCAAGAGTCGCTTCTTTTGCATCATTAACAGTCTTTTCAATCTCTGGTTTTTCAGGACTTGGAGGAGTCACTGGAACGATATTTGAATCTTTATGAACTCCAGGATTGTCTGGTAAATCTACATTATAAGAGGCTTGGTTATTGATAACAACTTTATCACCAACGACGTAGGCAGCTAGGTTGGCATTTGGACGAATCTTAGCCTTGAAGGTTAACTTAATTTCCTTATCTGCATTGGCTTTCAGTTCTTCTTGGTTCAGTGTAACTGTGATTGTTTGGCCATTGATCGCGATATGATCATCTGACAGTTTCTTACCATCTACAGTCGCTTCTGCCTGACCTTTCTCACCTGAGAAGTCCAAAACGTCTTTCAGAGTATCAGTGATGTTGAAGGCTGTTGCTTCATAAGGAATCTTGGTTTTCACATGATAAGTGAATTCTTCATCACGTGCTTCCAAGGTTGCTTCTGCCTTATCATTGACATCTTTTTCAATTGGTGGTTGTTCTGGAGATGGAGGAGTTACTGGTACTTCATTGGAATCCTTATGGAACTTAGGATTATGATCGATGTCATAAGAAGCCTTGTTCGGGATCCGGATGCCTTGACCAGGAACTAGGTAATCCAGAAGGTTTGCTCCCTCACGGATTTTAGCCTTGAAGGTTACTTCGATTGACTTACCAGCATTAGCTTTCACTGCTTTTTCTGCAAAGGCCACTGTCAAGGTATTCTTATCAGTAGAAATAGTAGCTTGATCATTGGCAGCCTTGCCATCAATCTTCACTTGGACATCGCCCTTGTTGCCAGCGAATTCAAGAACGGACTTCAGTTCATCTGTTACGGTGAATTCAGTCGCATTTGTTGGCATCGCTGTATTCAGACTATAAGTGAATTCTTCAAGACGGGTTTGCAGATTGTAACTGTCTGCACCGTTAACCTTCTTCTCAATTTCAGGAGTGTTTGGTGGTGGCGGTGTAACAGTAACTGGGTTAGAGAATTTCTCTGTTTCTGGATTGTCATTGACCACAAAGCTAGCTTTGTTTGGAATCGCTGCTTTATCTCCATTTGGATACTTAGCAACTAATTGGTCAACTGTGTAGCCAGATTTAATCTTAGCATCGAAGGCTACTTGAACAGCCTTGCCTGCATATTTCTTGACTTGATCCTTATCGAAGGTAACTGTCAGTTTTTGGTCTTTCTTCGCAACCGTTACATCTGTCACGGCTTGACCATCAATCGTTACAGTCGCATCTCCGTCAAAGGTCAAGACTTCTTCCAAGGTATCAGAAAGTACAAACTTATCTGCTACAGTTGGAACTTTTGAATCCACTGTATACTTGAAGGTGCTTGTTAAGCTTGCCAAGTCTTCTTGATCCTTACCATTTACTTTCTTCGTAATTGGTGGAGGAGTCACTTTAACTGGCTCTGTTTCTTTTTCCTTAGACTCGTTATTCTTATTAGTATAAGTAATCTTAGCCGTGTTTGGAATTTCTGGAAGAACAGATTCTTTCTTCACTTTAGCGTGGATGACCAACTCGATTTCTTTATTTGCAAGAGCACTTGCTTTGGCAAAGTCCTTCATCGTTGCTGTAACAGTATTTCCTGAAACAGTAATATCGAAGAATTTCTTGGCCTCTTCAGAAATGCTTGGTTCTGGGTTCACCACTCCAAGATTTTCATCTAGAGTATCGGTGATGACAAATGATTTGTAGGTATCAATATCATTTGGCAAAGTAGTCTTAATATTGTAGGTGAAATCTGTTTCAGCAGCAATCGTTGCATTATCTTGATCACCGTTAATCTTCTTAGAAACATTTGGTTCTGTTGGTGGAGTCACCGTTACAGGAATTGTTTCTTTTTCACCTTTATGGTCGTTCTTATCCTTGAAGCTAAATGTCGCTTTGTTTGGAATGTTAGAACGAGTGACACCGTCATTAATTTTCGCTGGGATAACCAGTTCAATTTCTTGACCAGCTAGGGCACTTGCTCCGGCAAAGTTTTTCATTGTTGCCGTTACTTTTTGGCCACTGACAGTCACGTCAAAGAAGTCTGCAGCAGGACCGCTGATAACTGGTTTGTCTGCACCTTCATTAATAACGCTTAACTCATCTTCCAAAGTATCGGTAATCACAAATTCTTTGTAGGATGTGATATCACTTGGAAGTGTAGTCTTAACATTGTACTTGTATGGCTGACCAGTTGCAATATCCAAGTGATCCAAGTTTTCGTTGATCTTCTTAGTTACTGGTGGAGGAGTCACCGTTACTGGATTAGACTCGTCTTCCTTAGCCACATTGTTTTCATTAGTAAATGAAATCTTAGCCTTGTTTTCAATAGTCTTACCTGTCACACCAGCTTTAACTTTTGCTGGAATAGTCAATTCAACGAATGAATATTTCGCGAGTTCTTTGAACTTGCCTTCTTTCACTGTTGCAGTAACAGTTTGACCATTTGTTTGGATTTCAAAGACATCTGCCAATGGACCGCTGATGCTTACTTGTCCATCAAATTCGAGATCGGCATCCAGCTTATCGCTAATGACAAATTTCATGTAGCCTGCTACATCACTTGGCACAGCTGTTGTGATGTTGTAAGTGTACGGTTGACCATCGAAGGTTACCAGACTATCCAAGGTGTTGTTAATCTTCTTAGAAACAGTCGGTTCTTTTGGTTTCGGCGGAGTAACCGTTACTTCTTTCGAAGTTTTCTTCTTATCATTTAGAATAACATCAGCTGTATTCGGAATGTTTACCGCACCATTCTTCTTATATTTAGAAAGGTCAGCACCCGGACGAATCTTAGCCTTGAAAATCAGTTCGATTTCCTGTACTTCGCTTCCGCCACGACGAGAGATCAAACGGTTCAGAGGAGTCAATTGATCCTTGTCTAATGTAATCTCAATTGTTTGACCATTGATTGAAATCGCTTTGGTTAAACCGCTGTAGGACTTACCTGCTACTGTTACTTTAGCTGAATTTGGTACAATTTCAAGTTCATCTACAACTGTATCTGTCAAGGTGAACTTGTCAGCAATACCTGGCCATGGAGCAGTTACCTTGTATTCAAACTCTTCGCCATCTGCTTGTAGACCTTCGTGTTCTTTTTCGTTAACCTTCTTGTCTACTTCTGTATCAAGTGGTGGTTTAACATAAATTGGATTTGAACGACGAATCGTACTTGCCTTGTCTTTTGTCTTGGCGTGGGCATCTTGGTTTGGTGAATCATCTTCGCCATTCCACATGATGTTACCTTGGTTAACTAAACCGTAACCATTGTTGTTTTGTAAGATTGCCAAGTAAGCCTTGCTGGCTTGGTTCTTACGGTACTCTTCTTTCAGGCGGACTGTCATTTTCAGCTTCGCCTTCTTCATGATCAGGTAATTATAATCCTTTCCTTGCGGTGGAACATCTGCTACAACGACGCTTTGTGAGTTTCCTCCAGCATCTTGTTGTGTTACCACACGAGTCGGCCAGCTTTGTCCATCTGGACCTTGAGCAGAATGACTCACCACTTCCAAGCGGTAGTCAATTGGGTCTGTCAACATAACGTTCTTTTCAAATTCGTAAGGAACGTTATTGAAGTTGTAATCAACTGTGTAAGTGAACTCTTCGTCCTTCTTACTTAGTTGTGCAGAATAAGATGGTTTCTTAGTCAACTCCAACGGATCCTTAATGACACCAATGTCGTTGCTAGCGTCCGCATCTTTCACAGTCTTCGTTGCACTTGGATAACAGTATTCCAATTTTTGAACTTCTACTGTTTGGTTCCGACCACCAATTTTAGGTGTTTCGTGTTCACCTGCTTTAAATGTACCAGTCAATTCTGGAACTGTGATTTCTTCCTTCTCTGGAACATAATTCTCAGGAGGATCCACTTCGTTTTCTTCATCTGTCTCAGGTGCGCGAGCTTCCTTACTCAAGTCATAGTCAAAGCTGTTTTTACCTGGATTGAAGACACTATCTGGAACAGAGATTTTAACCTTGTTACCAGTCTGTGTGATTGTACCACGGATTTCCTTGTTAGGATCTGTTACTTTCGGAACGATCTTCTTGCCATTGATTCGGATGGCATCTACCTTGTAGCCTTCAGTAATATCAAACTCACCAGTGATGTCATCTTTAATTAAGGCAGCCATCACAGATTCTAAAATTCGACTTGAGAATTTATTGATATCCTTTTGTTCGTTGACATAGAAAGATGTATTTTTACCATTCACTTCTTTGTCTGGCGAAGCCATTGATTGCAGTGCATCATGGAAGATGGCTTGCACTGAACGGTTGTCCCCAATGTTTATTGTGTTACCGAAACCATTCAGGTAAGCTGGACCATATTGATAATTCTTCTCAGTAAATCCTTCAACACGTTCCCAGAAACCAATAACGACAGAACCTTCTGAGCCAACCGCTGCTTTCAGCTGATTACCAGCCGCTTTCAACTCGTTAGCACGCCCCATAATATCTTGAGCCGCTTCTGGATAGCTCTGAACGCCCCAAGCTCGTTGAAGTGCATCCGATCTTGTCCAACTTTTATCCATTACAACTGTGTTAGTCCCTGGCAGACGGTAACCATTGGCTACTCCATCCGTTACCAGGAGGAAGACTGTCTTACGACCGTTTTCCATATTCCCCTTGGCACTGTTGTACTGATTAAGCGTATCTTGAATGGCTGGAACAGTTGGGGTTCCACCATCAACAGCAATATTATCAATAAAGTTATGAACTTTATTTTGATCGCTTGTTAAGCCACTATTTCGATAGGTATAGTTTTTACCAGTTGAATTTGCATCAGTATATACATTCGCAGGGTTACCACTGAAATCATTATTTTCAAAGTAACGCACCTGATCCAAACCTTGGTAAGAAGCTACGAAAACGCGGTCAGTTGTCTGAGGGTCGTCAGTCTTAACGAGATGAGGATCGTTCTCATCGTATTGTTCCGGACTCACATATGTTGTCAAACGTTTAAGAGCACGTTTTACACTTGGAATAGTTTCTCGGAATGATCCACTGGCATCCTGCAGGATGACCAAGTCAATTGGTTTCCGCGGAACTTTCCAGTTCGTTGCGTCCGTTTTTTCAATCTTACGATAACACCCATTTTGTGTAATCGTTGTATGCTCATCAATCCGTCTCGTCTCAATATTCAGAGGATCATCAGCTCGAACAACTGAATTCCCTAGATTCAAGACGCTGGATGGCATTGACATCAACAGGACGGTAAATAGTATTAAAACCTTTTTCAAAAAATCTTTCATGCTATTTTAAAGCCTATATAATAGTAGAAACTTTTATACAAGCTCTCCCTTCTCTTTCTTTTATTTAAATCTCTTCTAGCTGTTTTTCAAGCGCTGCTTCATCGTGAAAGTCTGTCATTACTTTCTTTACCTTTTGATTCTTATCGACTAGATAAATCGTGGGGATTGATTGAACATGGAGGATATCCGCCGCTCGCTCATCTG
>ERZ773010.1652-NODE-1652-length-13710-cov-3.878872_pt1 | contig 13710 bp, 1 predicted proteins | sample MGYA00580842_ERZ773010 | MGnify/ENA primary metagenome ERZ773010 (study PRJEB29015, sample SAMEA2737982) | human oral metagenome | biome: human oral; feature: human-associated habitat; material: dental | place: China | collected 2107 ...
TGTTGGTCGCGCCTGCAATCGCCTTGCCGTCGGCAAACCACTGGTATTTGACGCCGGTCGTCGGTACGCCGTCGTCGTCTGTTACGGTCGCTTTCAGTTCGCTACCCACTTTGGCTTCGCCAGTAATGGTGACTTTGCCTTCGTGGTTGCCCGGCTGCGGGTTGGGGTTCGGATTGGGATTCGGGTTCGGCGGGGTGGTGCCGTCCGTGACCGCATCGGTTGCCGCACTGGTCGGGCTTTCGTGGTGTTTGGCGTTGTCGTCGTAGGTCGCCTGCACCGTGATTTTCGCGCCTTTCTGCGCGGCGGTCAGGGTGAAGGTGCTGTTGGTCGCGCCTGCAATCGCCTTGCCGTCGGCAAACCACTGGTATTTGACGCCCGTCGCAGGGACGCCGTCGTCGTCTGTTACGGTCGCTTTCAGTTCGCTGCCCACTTTGGCGTCGCCAGTAATGGTGACTTTGCCTTCGTGGTTGGTTGCTGGTGGCGGGGTAACGGGGTCGTTCGGTGCGGTGGTGCTGGCGTCGGCGCTGGTGCTGGTGCCGTCGCCGTTATGTGCGCGCACGATGCTGCCGTCTTTGACGGCATCAGGGTCGAGGGTGACTTTGCCGGTAGCCGGGTCGATATGGACGTCATTCGGCCAGGTGCCTTTCGCCGCCCATTTGCCGCTGGCGTCCTTGTTGGCGGTCAGGGTTTGGTCTTTACCCGCTTCGTCGGTGTATTTGATTTCGAGCGTGGTCGCCTTGTTGTTCGGGGTGATGACGACACCGCCCTGGTGCGCGTTATCAGCCTCGACGGTCGGTGCATCAAGGCTCGGCGGGGTCACGCCCGCGTCGTAATCCGCGGTGACGCTGGCATCGGCGCTGGTGGTGGTGCCGTCGCTGTTGTGGGCGCTGACGGTGCTGCCGTCCTTGACTTCTTCAGGGGCGAGGGTGGTTTTGCCCGTGGTTTCGTCAAGGGTGACGGTTGTCGGCCAGTTGCCCTGTTTTGTCCATTTGCCGCTTGCATCTTTGCTGGCGGTCAGGGTGTGTTCTTTGCCTGCTTCGTCGGTGTATTTGATTTCGAGTGTGGTCGCCTTGTCGTTCGGGGTGATGATGACGCCGCCTTTGTGCGCGCTGTCTTTGGCAACTTCCGGCGGGGCGATGGTTTGTGGTTGCGGATTGGGTGACGGGTTCGGGCCCGGATTCGGTGACGGGTTCGGGCCCGGATTCGGCGACGGGTTCGGGCTCGGATTTGGCGACGGGTTCGGGCTCGGATTTGGCGACGGGTTCGGGCTCGGATTGGGTGACGGGTTCGGGTTCGGATTCGGCGACGGATTCGGCGACGGATTCGGCGTGGGGTTCGGCGTGGGGTTCGGTGACGGGTTCGGGCTGGGAGACGGGTTGTGGTTGTCGTTGTTATGGTGGTGTTTGTGGTGGTTATGGGCGGCAAGTGCGATGCCACCGCCGACGAGGCCGATGGCGCCAATGGTGCCGAGGATGCCCCAGTTGGAGAAGCCGCCACCGCTGCCCGCGCTGCCACCTGCTACCGGTGCGGCACCAAGCGCGCCATCGGTCGTGGCGGTGGTGATATGGTCGGCGAGGACGTGTTCGGGGGTGACGATGACCGGATAGCGGTAGAGGCTGCCGTCGCTTTGCATACCGACCAGCGCGCCTTCGCCGCGGGCGAAGTAGTCCTTGATGACAAGATCGGTACCGCTGCTGTTGTCGAAGGAGATGAGCAGGTCATCGCCGGAGCGGGCGGTGTCGATGCTGACCGGGCCGGTGCCGGTCGCGGTGTCGGTGAACTGGTAGTACGCGCCGTTGATGGCGTCAATTTGCTGGACGCTGGCGGTATTGAGATCGTGATGGGCGATGGTGTTGCCATTGACGTCTTTGATGTTGAGTGCGACTTGTGCCATTTGAGCCTCTCTGCTTGTTTGCGTTTTTCCGGAAATGTTGCGCCGCAGCGCCTGCGTTCATGATACGTCAGTCGCTGCGGTTTTGATGGGTTTAGATGATGTGGATGCCGTTATGCTCCAAATCGTGGTTCGCGCCAAGGCGGGCGATGGTGACTGCTGCCGCGCTGCCGCTGCCGTCCGGGTCGTAGGCGAGCTCGCCGGTGGTGCGGTCGTAGAGCAGGTGGTCATTTTCGTCTTTGGCTTCTTTGCCCGCCACGAACTGGTCGGCGGCAAGAGTGCCTTTTTCCAGCGCGGTGAAGATGTTGTGATCGAGCTGGAGTACGTCGCCTTCGCTAAAGCTGAAGTCGGTGATGGTATCGGCCTTGCCATCCAGCGGGCTCGCGAAGATGAAGTGATCCGCACCTTTGCCGCCGGTCAGGGTATCGGCACCACGACCGCCTTCAAGCTGGTCGTTGCCCGCGCCGCCATCGAGGTGGTCGTCGCCGTCAAAGCCGAAGAGGTAGTTGGCGGCGCTGTTGCCTTTGATGGTGTCGTTGCCGCTACCGCCTTTGGCGTTTTCGATTTGGGTGCCGTAGCCGATGAACATCTGGCCGTGGGTCAGCGTGCCGTCGTCGTTATAGACGAGGTGGCCCGTTTTTTCGCCCGCGTGGATCCAGCTTCCCGGCGTGAGGTCGATGTTGAGGTCAAGCGTTTGTTCGCTCGCGTCAAAGGTGTCGAGACCGCCGCCATCGTAGATGTAGATGTCGTTGCCGATGGCTTCTTTGTTGAACTCTTTGAAGGTGTAGGTGTCATCGCCGTTGTGGTATTCGGGGTTGACGCCAAAGCTGTGGTGCAAGGCGGCCAAGTCAAAGATGCCCAGTTTATTTTGCGGGATGGGTACGTTAACCCAAGCGTCGCCATCGTGGCGCGGTACGCTCGCGACGTGCTCGGCTGCGGTGTAAGACATCACCGAAAGGTCGTCACGATCTTCTACCGTATCAAGGTTCGGCGTCGGTGCCTTGTTCTTGAAGGTGTGGTTCAGCGCCAAGGTGTGTCCAACTTCATGCAGCGCGGCGTGCCAGCCGGTGTATTGGGTCAGCTTGTCGTCTGCCTCCAGTTTGTAGGGGATGTCGTGGCGGAAGGCGTCATCAGCGCTGTAATGGCTGGCGCTGAGGTAAACGTTGCCACCATAGACACCTTGTCCAACGGTTTTTGGAGCCAGCGTGTTTTTGTAGAAGTTGAGCGTGGCGTTGTCGCCCTCGGTATATTTGACGTTGACGTGTTCGGCGATGTGGTCCAGCACGGTGCGGATGTCGGCTTTTTGCTGCTCGCTGAAAGGCTGGAAGCCTTGCATTTTTTCGTCTTGGGGCGTGGTGGCAAAGGCGTAGGTGACGTTCAGTCCTTCGCCCGGTTTATGCCCGGCGAGGTGACCGCTACCGTTGTAGCCGCTGTCCAGCGTTTTGACGAAGTACGGCGTCTCGGCGTTGCGGTCGCCCGCAAAGGCGGTTTCGGTGTTGGTGCCGTTGTGGTTTGCCGCCGTCTCGTCGTTATCGACGATAGTGGTGGTCACGCCCGCCTTGTCCGCTGCCAGTTTCGCCCCTTGCGGTGCGCTGATTTCGATGCGGTAGTGCTCGTTGTTTTCCGGCAGGCGGTCGTCCGCGGTGTTGACGCTGAAGGTGGCCGAGGTTTGTCCCGCCGGGATGGTGAGGGTTTTTTCGATCGGCTGCGGCGCGAAATCGGCGTCTGCCGTCTCGCCGTGTTTGAGGGTGAGGGTGACGGTGACGGGCTGGTCGCTGGCGCGGTCAAGGCTGACGGTGTAGGTCGCCGCCCCGCCTTCGTTGACGCTGTCGCTGCCGCTGATGCTGACCGTCGGCTGGTCGGCGTTGTTTTGTGCGCCGATGTCGCTCGCCGCGCTGGTCGGGCTTTCGTGGTGGGCGGCGTTGTCGTCATAGCTCGCCTGCACGGTGATTTTGTGTCCGGCGTCGGCGGCGGTGAGGCGGTAGGTTTGCGCGGTCGCGCCGTCAATCGGCTGGCCGTCGCGCAGCCACTGGTATTGCACGCTGTTTGGTACGCCGTCGCCGTCGCTGACGGTGGCGGTGAGTTCGCCGCCGACTTTGGCCTCGCCGCTGATGGCGACGCTGCCGGGCTGGTTCGGCGCGCCTGGCGGCGGGGTGGTGCCGCTGTCTTCTACTGCGGCGGTCGCGCTGCTACTGACGCTTTCGGCGTGCTGTTTGCCGTCGGTGTATTCGGCTTTGACGGTGATGGTTTTGCCCTTGTCGGCGGCAGTGAGCTGGTAGCTCGCACCGATGCCGACTTCTTTGTCACCCGCGTACCAGTGGTAGGTGACGCTGCCCATGCCGTCGTCGTCTTGCAGGTCGTTGGCGGCGGTCAGGGTTTCGCCCACTTTGGCGATGCCGCTGATGGTGACGTTGCCAATCGGCGGGTTGTTCGGTGCGCTTGGCGGCGGGGTGGTGCCGCTGTCTGTGATGGCGGCGGTCGGCTCGCTGGTGACGATTTCGGCGTGTCCGGCGCCATCGGTGTAGATGGCCTTGACGGTAATGGTTTTGCCTTTGTCGCCCGGCTGGATGGTGTAGCTCGCACCGGTGCCTACCGGTTTGTTGTCGATAAACCAGCCGTAGTTGACGTTCGCCGGTACGCCGTCGTCATCGTGGGCGGTGGCAGTGAGGGTCTCGCCGACCGCTGTCTTGCCGCTGATGGTGACGGTACCGGGCTGGTTCGGCGCGCCTGGCGGCGGGGTAGTGCCGCTGTCGGCGACTGCCGCCGTTTTCGCACTTTCTACGGATTCGGCGTGCTGTCTGCCGTCGGTGTACTCGGCCTTGACGGTGATGGTTTTGCCCTTGTCGGCGGCCTTGAGGGTGTAGCTGTCGCCCTGCCCTACTTCTTCGCCGTTGGCAAACCAGCGGTAGCGGATGGTGCCGAGGCCGTCGTCATCTTGCAGGTCATTCGATGCGGTGAGTTTTTCGCCCACTTTGGCGGTGCCGCTGATGGTGACGTTGCCGCTCGGCGGGTTGTTCGGTGCGCTTGGCGGCGGGGTGGTGCCGCTGTCGGCGACTTCCGCCGTTTTTGCGCTCTCGACGCTTTCGGCGTGGTTCTTGCCGTCGGTGTACTCCGCTTTGACGGTGATGGTTTTGCCTTTGTCGGCGGCTTTGAGGGTGTAGCTGTCGCCCTGCCCGACTTCTTCGCCGTTGGCAAACCAGCGGTATTTGACGCTGCCCATGCCGTCCGCGTCTTGCAGGTCATTCGATGCGGTCAGTTTTTCGCCCACTTTGGCGGTGCCGCTGATGGTGACGTTACCGCTCGGCGGGTTGTTTGGTGTGGTTGGCGGCGGGGTCGGGGTGGGCGTCGTCGGGGTCAGCGCGGCGTCAACGGGGGCGCTGGGCTGGCTGGAGAAGGCTTCGTCGTGGCCGGCGCCGTCTTTGTATTCGACGTGAACGGTGAGGGTTTTGCCGCGGTCTATCGGCTGGATGGTGTAGCTGCGTCCGTTGGCGCCGGTGATGGCGTCGCCGTTGGCAAACCACTGGTATTTGATGTTTTCTGGCTGCACACCGTCGCCGTCTTCGACGTTGGCAATCAGCGTCTGGCCGACTTTGGTCGCGCCAACGAGCTCAACTTTGCCTTCCTGGTTGTTGGCGGCATCGGGGTATTCGATGGTGATTTTGGCGCGGTTGTAGCTGGGGTTGCCGTTGCGGTCGGAAAGGACGTATTCGACCGGATCGGGGTTGCCCTTGTCAAAGTCCTTGTCCGGGGTGAAGGTGACGTTGCCGCCGCGTCCGACCGTCCACACGCCCTGTTTGTCCACGACGAGGCGGGTGACGCCCTTGCCGTCCTTGTCCAGCAGCTGGACGGTGTTCGGGTCGATGTCGCGCTGGGCGTCGGTGTCGTTTTCGACGACGTTGATGGTGACTTTGCCGCCACGGTGCGCCTTCACGGTGTCGTCATAGAGTACCGGCTGGTAGGCTTTCAGGTTCGGGTCGGGAATGCCCGGATGTCCCGGCATTTGTGGGCTCGGATTGAGCGGGTTGGGCGCCGGGTTGGGGTTGGGCTGCGGCATCGGCGTCGGGTTCGGCATGGGGGTGGGAGTGACGGTGTCGCCGATGATGCCGGTGGTGCCGTTGTGCGTCTCCATATGGTTTTTGCCGTCGGTGTAGCTGACGTGCACGCTAATGTGCTTGCCGCGGTCGGCAGCGGTGACGGTGTAGCTTTCGCCGGTCGCGCCGGGGATGGCGTCGCCTTCGGCAAACCACTGGTATTTGACGGTGCCGGTCTGGACGCCGTCGTTGTCGGCGACAACGGCTTTCAGCGTGCCGCCGATTTTTGCCTCGCCTTCGAGCAAGACCGCGCCGGGGGTGTTCGGTTGCTGCGTCGGGTCGTAGGTGAGGGTGATTTTCGCCGGTTTGCTGGTGTGGCCTTCGGCGTCGCTGATGGTGTATTGCACCGGGGTCGGGTTGCCGGTAAAGCCCGCTTCCGGCTTGAAGGTGACGTGACCGTTGAAGGTGACGTTCCATTCGCCTTCACCGGGGACTTTCAGCGTGGCGACCGGGCGCCCGGCGGCATCGAGCAGGCGGACGCTGTTGACGTCAATGTTGGTGACGCCGTCCGGGTCGGAGTCGTTTTTCAGCACGTCAATGGTGACGGTTTCGCCGGGCGAGGCGCTTTCTTTGTCGTCAGCGGCGATCGGCGCGCTGCCGGGCTTGGGCTGGTTGGGGTTGTTCGGCGAGGGGCTGGGACTCGGACTGGGTGACGGCCCCGGCGGGTTCGGGCCGGGAACGGCCGGGCCGGGATTGGAGGGGTTGGAACTTGGCGGGGTGACGTCCGGTCGGGGCAAGGGACTCGGCATCGGCGGCGGGTTGGTCGGCTGGCTCGGCGTCGGTACCGGTGGCGCTTCCGGGCTATGCGGGGGGTTGTTTTGGTTGCCCGAATGGTTTGAATTGTTGTTGTCTGGTGTGGGGGCAGGGGCGGGTTCGGGGTGCGATTTGCCGCCTTTGTCGCTGGCAAGGGCAATACCGCCTGCAATCAGGCCGACACCGCCCAGCACGGCGAGCGGCGCGATGGGCACCTGGTCGGAGCCGAGTGCCTGTTCGGTCACGATTTCGCTGGCAAGGGTGTGTTCCGGCGCAGCGGCTACGGGGTAACTGGTGAAGCTGCCGTCAGCCTGGACGCCAATCAGCGCGCCCTGTCCCTGGCCGAAGTAGTTTTCGATGACGAGATCAGGGCCGCTGCCATCCAGGGTGACGACGAGGTCGCTGCCCTGCTGCGTGGCGGTGACACTCTGCGGACCGAGGCCGGTCGTGTCATCGGTGAACTGGTAGTTGACGCCGTTTTGCGCCTGGATGTGCAGCGCGCTGCCGCCGGTATTGAGGTTGTAACGCGCGACCGACTGGCCGCTGGTTTGTTCGTTCAGGGTGAGGGTGATTTTTGCCATGTGACTGTCCTGTTTGTTGTTTGCAGTGAAGCGCCTGCCGCATCACTGCGACAGGCGCTTTTCTTAGCTTCCTGGGGTGCCGTCAGATGAGATGGGTGTTGTCATCTTGCGGCAGGTGGTGGGTTTGCGGTGCGCTGTACGCCGCCGGTTCGTAGTGCTGCGGCACGGTCTCGACGTGCGAGAGGATGTCCTCTGCGGAAAGCGTCTTGCCGCCCTGGCTGGCGATGTCGATGGTGCGCGTGTGTCCGGCGTCATCGGTCACGTTCAGGTGCTGGCCGTGCGCGTCTTCGCTGACTTCCAGTTTGGCATGGGCGAGGTGTTCGTCACCTGCCAGCACGATGCGGTCGCCTTCGTGCGGGTTAAAGTCGAGGATTTTGCCCGGTTGTTGCCAGCTTGCCGCGTCGTTGCTGTCGAGCAGGTAGGCGAAGGTATCCGCCCCCGCGCCGCCTTCGAGCAGCGTCGCGCCGTGTCCGGCAACGAGCGTGTCGTCGCCCGCGCCACCGTGCAGCGCGTGGCTGCTGGCGGTTTTGCTGGCGGCGAGCAGTTCGCTGCTGTGCTGACCGAGGTAGTTGAGCAAATCCGCACCGTCGAGGTTCATCAGCCCGCTGTAGGCGGCGGTGTCAATGCCGTCGCTGACCAGTACGTCATGCCCGTCGCTACCGTGGTGGTGCGTGGTGCTGTCGTGCTGCTGCGCGGTTTCTGCGCCGTCGCTGGCGCTGGCCAATGCCGCGTCGTCGTGGACGGGCTGCGGCGTCTCGTGTTGTTCGAGGTTGGCGCTTGGGGTGTCTTCGACGATTTCGGTGGTGACGTTGTCGTTACCGATGTTGGCTGCGGTCAGTTTGTCCGGCGTGCCGTGTTGTGTCGGGTCGGTCGGTTGGCCGAGGTTGTTGACGCTCGCGACAAGCTGCTCAAAGTTCTGCGGCAGCGCGTTGTACGGGTTGCCATCCTGTTCGGGATGTTTTTCGCGCTGGTCTTCCGGCAGCGGGTTTTCCTGAGTGTCGCTGGTGGGGAAGACCCAGCCGGCGTTGCGTTCGCGCGAGGCCTTGATAACGGCGTCGTACTGGTCGGGCGTCACGTCATGAATCATGTGCATGATGCGATGCGCGTTGGCCGGGTCGTTTTCAAAGGCGCTCTTCGGCTGTTCGTAGTTGTTGAGGTAGGTCTTGGCGCTGACTTCGCTCGTCACGAAGATGTCCGCATAGGGCGCGATCGCGTCGGTGATGTGGGTGCCAGGGTTCGCCATCACCAGTTTGTTGCCCGCTTTTTCTTTGACGTAGCGGTAGAGCTCCGCCATGTAGGCTGTCGCATGGTTGTTAAGCGCGCTGATTTCGTCAAAGAAGTAGCCGTGGATTTTGTCCTTGCCGTAGAGCTCCAGGTATTTGTCCACTTCTGCCTTGACTTCCTCAATCGGCCGCGTCTGGTACACGGTGCGGATATAGCCGAGGTTTTTGATGCCGGCAGCGAGGTTGTCGTCAATCAGTTTGACGTAGTCGCTGTTTACTTTTTCACCCACGCCGCTTGCCGGGTTGATGATGGTGTATGGCACTTTGCCGCCGCCTGCCTTGTGTACGCTGTCCCAGTAGGTGTCGGTTTCCCAGCCACCGGTGGGGTATTTGTAGGCGGGGATAATCATCGATTGCGCGCTGACCGTACCGGTGAACGGCTTGTCGCCCGCGTTGATGTTGCCCACCAGGGCGTTCGCAATTTCCACGGTGTAGGTTTCCGTACCTTCGCTGCCGTCGCCGTCGTGGGTATCAACGGTGAAGTCTTTGGATACGGAGCCTTTCGGGATGACCACGCGCTGGATGTTCCAGGTGAGGTTGGCATCGCTGGCGTCGGTGCTGCCATGCTTGATGCGCACGTCAACGCTGACGTCTTCGCTGGCAGGCTGGTCAAGGCTGACGGTGTAGGTCGCCTGTTTGCCTTCAAGCACGCTGGTCTGCCCGGAGAGGGTGACGCGCGGCGCATCGGCTGCCGGCGGCGGGATGAGGTCGCCGCTGTTGGCGGCTTCCGGTACGACCGCAGGCGAGAGGTCGCTGATCGGTTTTTCCGCGTGGCCGGCCTTGTCGGTGTATTCCGCTTCGGCGCGCAACTGCATTCCCTTGACGGCGTTATCGAGGTTGATGGTCTGCCCGTGCTGCTCCGGCAGGAGTTTGTCGTTGCCGTACCAGCGCCAGGTGATGCCGCTTTCCGGCACGCCGTCGGCGTCGCTCAGGTGCGCGGTCAGTGTGTGACCAATCTTCGCTTCGCCGCTGAGGGTGACGCTGCCCGGGTGGTTTTCACCAGCAGGCGGCATTGGCGGTTTCGTGCCATGCGGATCGGGCGTGTTGGAATGGTTGCTGCCGTCGTCTTTCAGCGGGGTGTAGCTGAAGGATTCGAGGGTAACCTTCTGCTCGGCGTCTTTCGCGGAATCCTGCCAGCCGTCTTGCTTGCTGTCGTGCTGCGGTTTGTACGTCCACAGGTTGAAGTGCATCTGCTGGTTGTCCGGCTTGACGATGTCGGTGGTGATGTCTTTGGTGACTTCTTCACCGGTATCGGCATTGCGCAGCGTCCAGGAGATTTTCTGCGGTGTCCACTCCAGTTTGACCGTACCGTGCGTCCAGTCTTCCGGCCAGACACTGTCCGGCTTCGGATGCACGCCTTCTTTGCTGGTATGCGGATAGTAAGTAGTTGTGCCTTTCAGCGTGCTGTCGCCCCAGCGCGAGATTTCCACCGCGTCGATTTCGCGGTAGCCGTCATCCACTTTGTCTTGCGACCAGTCGAAGGTGAAGAAGCCGAAGACGCTGTATTTGTCGAATTTGCTGAAGTCCGCGTGGAAGGTCGCTTCGTAGGTGCCGTAGCCCATGGCGCGGGTGGAGACGATTTCGGAGGCGACCGGCGTATGCCCGTCGGCATTGGTGATGGAAAGGTCCATGTTCGTGCCGTCGAGATGCGCGTTGGCTTTTGACCATTTGTGGTTTGCCTGCGGCCCGCCTTCTTTGAAGCCATCGCCGCGTGCTACCCACTTGAAGCCCGACCAATCCATCGTCGATTCGCCGTAGTCGTAGTTATAGCTCGGCGCCGTGCCCGCTTCCGCCGGTTTCAGGCTGGAGAGGCTATCTTTGCTTTCGTCATGCGCTTTCTGGTCGGTGTAGCTCGCCTTGACGCTGATACCGTGACCGACGTCCTCGGCGGTCAGCGTATAAGCGCTGCCAGTCGCACCGTCAATCGCCTTGCCGTCACGCAGCCATTGGTATTTGACCTCACCCATGCCGTCTTCGTCGGCGAGGGTGTTGCCCGCGTGCAGGGTAGAACCCGCCTGCGCCAAGCCGCTGATGGTGACGGCACCGGTCGGTGCGTGGTTTTCCGTCGGCGGTTGCGGCGGGATGTCGGCCGCAGCATCCACCACGGCGGCAGTTTTCGCGCTGATGACGTTGTTTTCTTCGTGTCCGGCCTTGTCGTGATAGTACGCCTGCACGCTGATTTGGTGTCCGACGTCTTCGCCAGTGAGGGTGTAGGTGTTGCCCTTGACGAAGTTGATCGGGTTGCCGTCGCGCAGCCAGGTGTACTGGATAGCGTTGGCATCAACGCCATCGGCATCGCTGACGTGTGCGGTGAGCATGGTGCCTTCGCGCGCCTCGCCTTCGATGGTGACGCTGCCGGGATGGTTGCTGCCACCGTTGCTGGCGCTGGCCAGCGGGCTGACGATGCTTTCCACATGGCCGTTGCCGTCGGTGTAGGTCGCGCGCACGGTGATGCCCGTAGCCTGGCCGGTCGGGGTGTAATCCGCCCCGGTCGCGCCTGCAATGGCATCATTGCCCGCATACCACTGGTAGCTGACGGGTTTGCTGTTGTCCACGTTGTCACCGTCGTTGATGGTCGCGTGCAGGGTGCCGGTGTTGTCCGCCTGGATGCTGATACTGCCGGCATGGTTCGCCTTGCCTTCAATGTTCGCCTGTTTGCTCAGGCTGATGTTGTCGGCGTGGACGCGCGCGTCTTCGCTGTAGATACCGACCCGGCCATTGCCGCTGTAAGCGTCGCTGTCGTCGGTGATGGTGGTGACAACCTTGCCGTTGATTTTGATTTCTACGGTATTGCCGTGCTTGCTGATGCTGAATTCTTTGGCATCGGCGAGCGGCCAGCTTTCGTTGCCGCTGGCGATGAAGCGCTGTCCGCCCTTGTAGGCCGGGTCGCGTTTGCCCAGCTCCCAGCCGTTGGCGCGCGGCACGAAGTAGTAGAAGTGGTCGTTGTCGGTGTAGTTCCAGACGAGCCAGCCGGTTTCCCAGGCGTGCGGTGCGGCGCCCTGGCGCAGTTGTTCCGGCGTGCTGATGGTGCCGCTGAAGGTGAAGTCGCTGCCGTGTTCGGGGCCGATGACTTCAGTGGACGAGGTCGCGCTTTCGCCGCTCTGCACTTTCGGCTTCAGCTCCAGCACGTTGTTGCCGTTGCCGTCATCAACGACTTTGACGTGACCGTAACCGCTCTGGATGACACGCCATTCGCCGAAGGTGCTGCCCTGGGCGAAGTCGCTGCCCGCCGGGTAGGCGGAGAAGTCGTCATGGAAGTCGGCCGTCGGTGGCGGGTTGTCTTTCGGCACTTCGGTACCGCTGCTCACCGGGCTTTCGGCATGGTGCGCGTTGTCTTCGTAGGTCGCCTTCACCGTGATTTGCTGTCCGGCGTCTGCGGCAGTCAGCGTGTATTTGTTCCCGGTGGCACCGTCAATGGCATTGCCGTTACGCATCCACTGATAGGTGATGCCTTCGCCCGGCACGCCGTCTTCGTCGGCAACGGTTGCGGTCAGGGTACCGCCCACCTTGGCGTCGCCACTGACGGTGACGGTGCCTTCGTGGTTCGGCTGTACCGGCGGCGGCGGGTTAGTGCCGTCGTTGTTGCCGGCGTTGAGTTCGCCCACTGCGCCTTCGGCAAATTCGGAGTCGTTGTGTGCGCTCACCTTGCCGCCGTCTTTCACCGCTTTCGCGCCCAGCGTGATTTTGCCGCTCTGCGCATCCAGCTTCACGCCTTCCGGCAGCTCTTCGCTGACCCATACACCCTGGTCGTTGCGGGTCGCTTTCACGCTCTGCGCGTTGTCCGTCTCGTCGGTGTAATTGACGGTGAGCGTTTTGGTGCCGGCGACCGGGGTGATGTCAATACTGCCCGGCTCACTGCCTGCCGCCATCTGCGGCACGCTTGGCGGGTCGTTGTCGCTGATGGTGGTTTCCACGGTCTTGCCGCCGTCTTTCACCGTCGCGCCCTGCGCTTCGCTGATTTCCACGCGGTAATTACGGTCGGGCTGGAAGGTGCTGTTGTCCAGCGTGTCAACGTTGAAGGTCGCGCCCGATAGTCCCTTGGCAATGGTGACGGTGCGTTCTTCCGCCTTGACGTTGCCGTCATCGGTGGTGCCATGCTGAATGCTGACCTTGACGGTGATGTCCGCTTCGGCCGGTTTGCTCAAACGCAGGGTATAGCTCGCCGGTTGGCCTTCAACGACTTTGTCGTCGCCTGCCAGCGAAACTTCCGGCGTGGTCGGGTTGACCTGTCCGCTGTCCGGGTCGCTCTGGATGGAGGCGGTGTCGCTGTAGCGCGAACCAACTCCAGCCACGGCGCTAACCGTGCTGTTGTCATCAACGATGGACGGCGCGAGTTTGACCTGGCCGGTCTTGGCATCCAAGGTCGCGCCTCCCGGCAGTTCGTCGCGTGTGTACCACGGACTACTGTTGTTATCACGAACGAGGGTAATCTCCTTCATTTGGCCATGATACTGGAAGCCAATATGCAAGTAGGTCGCCTCATCCGGCGGGGTAATGGTGACACCACCCTGCTCTGCCCCCGTGCCTTTTTCCAGCATCGGTGCCGGGAAAGTCGGCTGGTCATTGCTGACCTGCGCCGTCGGCGCACTGGTCGGCGATTCGTGGTGTTTGGCGTTGTCATCGTAAGTCGCCTGCACCGTAATCCGCGAACCGAGTTCGTTGGTCGTCAGCTTGAAGGTCTTGTCGGTCGCGCCATCAATCGGCTTGCCGTCGGCGAACCACTGATAGCTGACTTTTTCCGGCACACCGTCACCGTCATGCACTTCCGCGGTCAGCGTCTGGTCAAGTTTCGCCTCGCCGCTGATGGTGACGCTGCCCGGCTGGTTGGCCGGATCCACCACGGTATCGCTCTCGCTGCTGGTGAGATTTTCGGCGTGGTTGGCGTTGTCGGTATAGGTCGCCTTGACGCTAATCTTGTGACCAGTATCTTCGGCCTTCAGCGTGTAACTGTCCGTGGTCGCGCCGCTGATTTCTTTGCCGTCAGCCAGCCATTGGTATTTGACTTTGCTCGGGTCAACACCGTCCTGATCGGCTACTTGCGCGGTCAGGGTTTCGCCCACTTTGGCGACACCGCTGATGGCAATGGTGCCTTCGTGGTTGGTCGCAGGCGG
>ERZ773010.1654-NODE-1654-length-13701-cov-8.910230_pt1 | contig 13701 bp, 14 predicted proteins | sample MGYA00580842_ERZ773010 | MGnify/ENA primary metagenome ERZ773010 (study PRJEB29015, sample SAMEA2737982) | human oral metagenome | biome: human oral; feature: human-associated habitat; material: dental | place: China | collected 2107 ...
TATTTTATATCTATTTATAAAAATATTCTAGTATAATCATTATTTTTTATTGATTATTTTTTAATTGTATATTATACTAATACAAACTTATAAAAAATAATAATGGAGGTTTATAATGGAACAAGAAAAAATGAAATATTTAGAAAAATTAGTTGGTAAAACTCCTATGTTAGAATTAATATTTGATTATAAGGGAGAAGAAAGAAGAATATTTGTAAAAAATGAAAGTTATAATTTAACTGGAAGTATAAAAGATAGAATGGCTTTCTATACTCTAAAAAAAGCTTATGAAAAAGGTGAGATTAAAAAAGGAGCACCTATTGTTGAAGCAACAAGTGGAAACACAGGGATAGCTTTTTCAGCTATGGGAGCAATTCTAGGACACCCTGTTATTATTTATATGCCTGATTGGATGAGTGAAGAAAGAAAATGTTTAATTCGTTCTCTTGGGGCAAATATAGTTTTAGTGAGCAGGGACGAAGGAGGATTTTTAGGAAGTATAGAAAAGACAAAAGAATTTGCTAAAAATAATTCAGACACTTATTTACCTAGTCAATTCTCTAACTCTTATAACAGTGAAGCACATTATTATGGAATAGGTCTAGAAATTACAAATGAAATGAAAAGTTTAAATCTAAATATTGATGGTTTTGTTGCTGGAGTTGGAACTGGTGGAACAGTTATGGGAATAGGGCAAAGAATTAAAGAAAATTTTCCTAAGGCAAAAATATGCCCACTTGAACCTTTAAATTCTCCAACTTTATCTACTGGATATAAGGTTGCTAAACATAGAATAGAAGGGATTTCTGATGAGTTTATACCTGATTTAGTAAAATTAGATAAACTTGATGAAGTTGTAAGTGTGGATGATGGAGATGCTATTATTATGGCACAAAAACTTGCTAAATGTGGTCTAGGAGTTGGAATATCATCAGGAGCTAATTTTATAGGTGCATTAATGTTACAAAATAAACTAGGAAAAGATAGTATTATTGTAACAGTCTTCCCTGATGATAATAAAAAATATTTAAGTACAGATTTAATGAGAGAGGAAAAATTGAAAGAAGATTTTTTATCAAAAGATATTACTCTAAAAGAAATAAAAAATGTTCTTAGAATATTTTAATAAATTATGAGGTTAGTGCACTTTACTAACCTCTATTATATTGTTCTTACAATACGAAAACCTATACTATAATTTAGATTTTTAGCTTCATAAAAAAATCTTCCTAATACAGTACAATCAAAATTTGCATTATACCAAGAACCTCCTCTTAATCTTCTACTTTCTTTTTCAATAGAACTTTTTATATCAAAGCACCATTCCCAAACATTTCCTGTACAGTCATACAACCCTAATTGATTCGCTTTCTTAATTCCAACAATATGAGTACCTTTTGTTTCTTCATCTTCATAACAAAAATTTTTTGCATACCAAGCGACTTCATCTATTTTGTTGCTACCTGAATACTTGTAATTAAAAGTTTTTTCGTCTATTGCTTTTTGTCCACCACTAGCAAACCATTCCCATTCTAACTCTGTTGGAAGTCTAAAACCTTCTGTATTTTTGAAATTAGATTTACTTTCTTCTACTATTTCTCCATCTAAATTAATTATTTTAAAAATCTCTTTATCTTTTTGGCTTAAATCATAAACAGGCTTTAAATTATATTTTTCACTTAATTTATTACAAAATTCTAAGCAATCCCACCAAGATATACATTCAACAGGTTTCTTATTTCCTTTAAAATATGAGGGGTTATTTCCCATTATTTCTTGCCATAAATCTTGTGTTACTAAATATTTTGATACTTCTATATCAAATACTTCTTGTTTGACATCAGTAAAAGAAGCTCTATATTTTCCACCTTTTACAAAAATCATATTTTTAAATTTTGATATATATCTTTTAAATCTTCCTTGTTCTATAATTTCAAAATATTCTTCTGGATGAGAACAAATTTCTTTTTGAGTTTCTTCCCTATTTTGGAGATAAATAGCACTTATATCAATTTTATTTTTTGAAATATAAAGAGTGTAACCATCTTCATAAGGTAAAAAATATGCACAAGAAAAATACCACTTCTCACCTACGAAATGAGTAAAGCCATAATAATCTTTAAAAGTTTTTATTACTTTTACATAATCTTCTGAATAAATATATTCCTCAAAATTAAAATATTTATTAATAGCATTAAGCTGGGTACTTTCAAATTCATAAGGGGAAAGAGTATTTTTAAGATTTTCTATTTCTTTTTCTCTTTTTTTATCCCTTTTTTTCTCAACAATTGATAAAATAAACATATATAGAATAATAGTAACAGTTATCATTCCAATAAATAAAAGGGCAACTGTAAACCATAATAATATTTTATTAGTATATAAATAGACAAACATTATTTATCCTCCATTTTTAAAAAAATTTTTTACATTTAATTTTAAGATAAATCGTCATAAATACTAGGATAAATTTTATCTAATATAGGTTTAGGTTCAATAACTTTTTCTTTCCATTCTACTTCTGGTTTACTTTCATTATCATCAAACATATTTTCACCAGTAACTATTTTTATTTTACCAGTAGATAAGTTATAACTATAAGTTATCATTTCTCCACTAGCACGATGATAAGAATTTTCTTCAAAGCCTATTAGTTCAAATTGATTATTTTGATATCTAAAGACATATTCTCTTGTACTTGTATACCAAGTTCCAGCAGAAGACCAATAATTAAATTTAATTCTTAGAGTATTATTTACAATGTTCATACCCCCATCTTCTAGAGGGTCTGATAATTCAGGATTTATTTCAGAGTTTTCACTTTCTATAAAGCCTTTATCATTCTTAGATTTTAGAGTATAACTTCCATCTTTTTCTTGAAATAAAACTAATATTATTCTCTCATTTAGATTTAAAGTTTCAGGACCAAAACTATCATTCTTCTTAATATTTCCAGAGTCTGTATTTTCTATAATTAATGCTATGTCATTTAAATTATCATTGTTTAAATCTCCCTCTACTTCATATAGTATTTGCCAATTTTTTGGAAGAAAATCTTTTATTTCTTTTGCATTTTTTGGAAATAAAATAGCTTCATCAGAAACATAGTCATCTATTTCAACTTCATCTTGACTTTTAGTTTCTTCTATTGTGGAAATTGTATCAGTCTTTTCATCATTTTTATTTTCTCCACAAGAACATAAAAATAATAAAATAAAAAAAATAAAAAGTATTTTCTTGATATTCATAATTTAACTCCCTATAGATTATAGTAATCTTCGACCTCAACATCATTTTTTAGGAAATACTTTTTTAATAACCAATAATCTCTTAGAGATAATGGCATATTTAAAAATGCTTCCCCTTTAAGACTATAAATACTCATGATAGGATAATCACCTTTTTTTACCTTTTCTCTCCCACTTCCAGAAAAACCTACAAAAGCTATATCTGCTATTTCAAAAGCACCTATTTCCTGATTTTTATATAGAACTTTAATATTTCTATTTTTTACTTCCAAAGAAAATTTTCTATTTTTAATCATATTATAAATAAAACTAGAAACAATAATTACAATAACAATGCTTACCAATGTCATTAATATATTTTGACCTGTCATTATACTAGCAAAAACAAGTGCAAGAGCTGATAACAAAACAAATATATATAAAATTATAAAATAAGTTTGTTTAAAACCATCAACTCTAAATTCATTTGGTACTTCAATTTTTTCTCTTTCTTTAATCCTCTTTATAGTAACATACATATCTGCTGTTAAGGTAATATATAAAAATAGCAAGATAAAAGCTACAAAAGAATTTATAATTGTTAGATTTCCCTGTACAACTGTACTACTAAAATAGTAAGAGATATAACTAACAAAAATAGTATTAGTTTTAAAACTTTTTTTCTTGTTGAAAAATCTGGAATATTATTATCAAAATCTTTATTCATTGTAAAAAGTCCCCTTATCCTTAAATTGTAATTTCTATTTGATTTCCTTCAATACCAACAATACAACTTTCATAATAGCCATCTCCTGTTGTTCTTGGTCCACTTATAACTTCATAACCATCTTCTTTTAGTATTTCAGTTAATTCATCTACTTTTTCTTTACTACCAACACTGAAAGCAATATGGATAAAACCTGTTCTCTTTAAATCTTTTACATCATCAACTAATTCTGGTTTAGTCATAATTTCTAAACGACATCCACTGTCAAAAGTTAAAAAATAAGATTTAAAATCAGTTTTTTTATTGTGATAAATATCATTTGATTTTGCAGCTAAATATTTTATAAAAAATTCCTTAGTTTTTTCTAAGTCATTTACATACATTGCTATATGTTCTATAAACATAAAAGAACCTCCACATTTTAAAAAATCAAAAAATCATCTTCTACTTCTACATTATATTTTTCAAAATATTTTTTTAATAAATAATAATCCTTTATACTTACAGTCATTTCAACAAGTGCTTTATGCTCCTTATTGAAAATTTGTATAGTAGGTTTGATTTCTTTTTTTCTATTTCTAAGTCTTTTTGCATAAAATTCTACACAATCTATATTATCTGTTTTTATCAAATCAATTTCATTATTTTTATATAATATACTAATATTTTTTCCATTTATATTTAAAGAATATTTTCTATTTTTAAGTTTTTTAAAGAGAATATATAAATTATAGATTGTAACAGCTACTATAAGAATAAATGGAAAAAGTTCTCTATATGAAAACCATTTAAATAACTTATGTACTTGAAGATATGTAACTAAAATCAAAAAGACAAAAATAAAAATGAAAAAAAAGGAAGTAAAATTTTCTTTTAAAGATTTTATTTCAAACTCATTTATTAATTCAACTTCTTCCAATTCCTTAAGAGTTTTTTCTGTAAAATAAATATTTAAAGCAACTCCTGTCCAAATTACTAATAAAGGTAAAAGAGATACCGAACTAAAAAGAAAAAATAACATTTGATAATATGAAGTTCTATCTAAAAAAGGTAATTGAATTAGGCTAATAACAGTAAGCAATAACAAAATATAAAGTATTACTTTATTAAATTTTCTCTGTCTAGCTAAATTAGGAATAAAAATATTTAATTTTTCATCAAAAATAAAGCCTCTTTTATCAGGGATTTTTTTAGCTTTATGATTACTTTTATTGTTAGAGTTATCAATATAGTAACTATTGATTTCTGTCATATTTTTTTCTATATAAGGGGCTAAGTTATCAATATAATTTTTAGCTTCCAACAAAGACATATTTTTATTTTTATGAAGAAAGGCAGCAGCTTCCAATTTTTTATTTTCTTGAATTAGAGAAACAATATATTCTTTTTCAGGATATTCAGCATTTTCGTTAATTTGTTTCATATCAACATATTCTTTGGCTTCTAATAAACTCATACCTGTTTTTTCTCTAACAAACTTAACAGCTTCAACTATTTTTTTTTCTTTCATTAGTGAAATTAAATACTTATTATCTTCATTTGACAATTTTTCTGACATTTATTAAGCCTCCAAGTTTTCTTTATAAGTTTTATCAGCATCAAGTCCAAAAGCTTTAAAAATTTTTCTTTTCAATTCTATATGAGCTGGATTTTTTAGGTCAAGTACTTTACGTTTATTATGTTTTTCCCAACAAGGAGAATTAGACTTTGCTTTTATACATTCTTTTAGATTGTCAGTATCTATTACAAAACCTATTCCTTCTCTTCTAAAAGTTTGAGCATCAACTTTTAATTCTTTAATAAGTTTTTGATAATCAGAAATAGGAATTTCTCTATATATAAGTCCATATTGCAAGTATGCTATATCCTTATCAATATAACTTATACTTTCACTAACTGAAATTAGCATGTCATCATATTCATGATCTTCTAAAGGTAAATTTCCTAAAATAATAGCTTCACCATAGTAAAAAATATTATCCATAATAGCTTGTGAAGGTAATGCTAAACACTCAGATAATTCTTTTAAATCTACATTTTTATTATCACCTATTTTATGATAGACTTTTATTATTAAGGGTTTTCCCATAAGATGAGCTAAACCATAATTTTTATTCTTTTGAAAATTTTCATCTTTTCTTAACTTAGCAACATCCAGTAAAATTCTACCAAAGGCCCATTCTCTTCTTCCAATTTTAAAAGCAAAGAAATCTCCTTCTTTGAATTTACAATGTTTTCTTTTAGCATTTTTAAATTCTTCAATTTCTTTTAAATCTTCTTCAGTGCACTCTTTTATCCATTTATCTAACCAGTTTTTTAAATTATCAAGAGATATATTTTTTTCACTAAATCTTTCTGAATAATAAGTTCTTTGTGTTGTATAATTTGCAATAATTACTCCATCAGTTGAAAAAGTAAAATAATTTCCAAAAGGTGAAAAAGATTGAGTTGCTGTATAATTAAACTTTTTAATTTTCCCTCTTGCAGTTTTTGGAAGTATCATTGTACGATTTTCAGCTGTCTTTTCATTTAATTCAACTTCATGATAATAATTTTTACTAACTGTTATTTCTTTTTTTATAATATTATCTTCAAAATAATAATAAACATTATTATCAAACTTTAGAAGTTCCCAATGTTCTTCCACAGGAATAAGTCCTAAATATTTTCTTTCTTCATTAGTTAATTCAAACTTTAATTTCATATTACCTCCAAGACCTTTTCTTGTTAATTATAACACTTAAAATTTATTTTTTCTATTCTATAAAAAGCAACTTTATAAATATGCTAAATAAAAAAGCAATCTATCCAAGTTGCTTTTTAATAAATATTATGTTAAAATTTGAATGAGGTGAGTTAATTGAAAAGATATTCTGCATTGATGATAGATTTAAAGAATTCTCGTTCTTACTCTATTCAAGATAGAAATAGTATACAAAATTCAATATTAAATAGTGTAAATATTTTAAATAAAATTTTTAAAAATTCTATTGAAAAAGAAGTTGAGTTTAGTGCTGGAGATGAAATACAAGGTTTATTTCTATCTTCACAAGCTGCTTATTTATATTACAGACTTTTTTCTATGCTTATTTTTCCTGTTGAAATACATTGTGGAATAGGTCTAGGAACTTGGGATATAAAAGTAGAGAGTGCAAGTAGTACTGCCCAAGATGGTACAGTCTATCACTATGCTAGGAAAGCTATTGATGAGGCAAAAAAATCTTTGGAATACTCTGTTCTTTTTTATTCAAAAAATAAAAATGATATTATTATTAATTCTTTAATTAATAGTAATAATTTACTTACTGAAAAACACAGCAAGTATCAAAATAATTTAATGCTATTAGCTGAAATCTTATACCCTATTGCTAATGGAGATATAATTGAATATAAAGAGCTAAAAGAGCTTTTAAAATTTATACAATTTGAAAAGAAAGAGAATTTAATAATAGATATTGAATATCCTATAATTTCAACACAGTTAGAGAAAGAAAGTTTCTATGTGACAGAAGGTAAAAAAAGAGGTTTATCAACTCAAATTTCAAAATTATTAGGAGTTAGTAGACAAAGTGTTGAAAAAGCTATAAAGACTGGAAATATCTATGAATTAAGGAATTTAACAATAACTGTGTTAAAGGCTATGGAAAGTATACAAGGAGAAAATTTATGATAATTGCTATTTTGATAAGTATTCATTTACTAGCAGACTTTTTATTCCAAACTTCTGCTTATTCAGAGAAGAAAAGAAAAATCTTAAAGTCTTTACTTTTACATTGTTTAATTTATTTTATAGTTTTTGAGATTGTATTGTTGCCAATCTTACAATTTAAAAAGGCATTTCTATTAGGAATGATTATTTCAGTTTTACATTTTTTTATTAATTTTACAAAAAATAAATTAGAAAAAAGTTTTCCTCAAAGAAGATTACAAATTTGGATTTTTTCTATTAATCAATTAATTCATTTTGCTTTATTAATAGGGATGAACTATATTTTTAAATTAGAAAATTCAGTTAGTAATCTTTATCTAAAATTAGAAGGATATGAAAATTTTAAAACAATAATTCTTTATATTTCTGTCTTTTCTATAATATTTGAGCCTGCTTCTGTTCTTATTAGAAAGTTATTTATTTCAATCTCTCCTAAAACTTATCCTAAAGCTTATTCAGAAGAGTTAAAAGCAGGAAATATAATTGGAAAGCTTGAAAGAACTATTATTGCTATTCTTTTATTGAATAATCAATTTGGAGTTATTGGTTTTGTTTTGACAGCTAAAAGTATTGCCCGTTTTAAACAAATGGAAGATAAAAACTTTGCTGAGAAATATTTAATAGGAACATTAACAAGCTTTTTAATAGTATTGGTTACTGTTTTAATTTTAAAAGGACTATTGTAAGTTATTTACAATAGTCCTTATTTTTTATTTTTTCTTAGAATTTAAAATTTCATCACAGATTTTTATAAATTTTTTATCAATTTCCTCATTATCTTCTACATATTCTTTAATCAATCTAACAACTTCATAATCTTCTTCTGTTGAAGATAAAGTTTTAGCCTTTTCTAAATATCTTTCAATAAGTAACTCTCTATCTTCTAAAGCAGAAATCCCTGTAATAGCTGTTTCATCAAGTAAGGCATTCATTAAATATGAAATATCATTAAATTTTTTATTAGAAATTTTATCTTGATTTAATATTTCTATTAAATTTATTTTTTCTGCACAAGTATATGCAGTATATGCAGGAAGTACATAATTATGGCAACCTTCTTCTAACATCCACTCTTTTATTTTATTATTGGTTGCTTGTAAATACTCAATAGAATGTATTCTTCCCCATCCTTTAACTTTTTTAGCTATTTCAAAAATTTCTTCATTTGAATCTTCTAATTGGACTAAAATATCTAGGCAATATACTAAAATGTCTAGACAATATAAAGTAAATTCATCAGAAAGTGCTAATAATTTTACTTTCTCTATAGTATCTTTATCTGTTTCAATATTCACTATTGTAAGTATGGATAAACAAAATTTGATTAGTTCTATATTTTTACTAGTAGTTAACTGTAAAGTAGCAAATTTATATAAATTATTAAGATTTATTTTTTCTTCTTCTTGAACAATCCAATTTAGCAACGAGTATCTTCTTGAAACCATTGAAAAATCTAACTTATCTAAATTAGTTTGAGCTTCTTCAAATTTTCCTTCTGATATTTGAAAAACTATACTTTTTAAAGCTTCTATATCTTCTTCTTTTCTAACAGTATGATATATAAAAACTCCATCCATTGCACCATCTGCCCAAGGAATTCCATTAGGATCTTTTGGTGGTAATTTAAAATTTTCTGGCAACTCACCATTAGTTTGTATTGAAGTCTTTATTAATTCATAAATTGATAAATCTTTAGTTTCCAAATTTTTAATCTCCTTTTCTTTTGAAATCTCGTTAATTTTTTTATTACAACTTATAAAAAGAATGGTTCCTACAAGCAATATTAATATTAAACTTAATTTTTTAAAAATTTCCATAAATCCCCCAGTATAATTTTTCATATATTTTACCACTCATTTAAAGCATACATAGTTGCAAGTTCCATTTGTTCAGAAAGTTCTTTTGAAAGTTTCTCATATTCATCTGTTAATCCTTTTTCATAGGCACAGTAAGGAACATCATCATTCCAAGAACCCATTCCACCAAAAACATTTGCTGTCATTGATGAAACATAAAGCCTTGCATTTTTATCTGGGAGAAAATTAAGAGGGAATTTTTCTTTATTCATAATATATTTTTTCTCATCTAATAATTCAAAGGCATAGTTAAAAATATTAGCAAAATTTTTAACTCCTATTTCATTAGAAAAATCTCTTATTTTAATTAAAATATTTCTAAAATCTTCTGTATTATCATAAAATTTAATTTTTTCATTAGTAGAATTTTCATATTTGTGTGCAGTGTAAATAATATTCCAACCACCACTTGTTGCATTCCATTTTGGTGTAAAATAAAGAACTAAGTTATTTTTAAAATAACAAATAAATTTATTTTTATTTGTATTTAATTCATTAGGAATATTTGAATTTACGGATGAAACAGGTAATAAAATTTGTATGTCTTCCAAACCTAATTTTAAACAATATTTATACCATTCTTCAATAGTTTTGGCTTTATAGCTTCTTTCAAAAAAGAAGATTTTATTTTTAGTAAATAAAAATTCAATACTTTTTTCATATTCAAAAGGTAAATAGTCAATTTTATTTTTTGTTTTTAAAGCAACTTTTGTAGCTATTACAATATCAGATATTTGTTCTTTTTCTCTAAACATAAAATTTCCTTAAAAATCTATTTTTTTAATATGAAGTAATCTCCACTTTTTTCTATTAATCCATTTTTTAAAAGACTACCAATAGCTCTTTTAAATGCTTTCTTACTTATACCAAAGTAATCCTTAATATCTTCTGCTGAACTATTATCATTGAAACGAAAATGTTCTTTTAAAAGTCTCATTTTTCCAAGTACAAGTTCTGCATCACTTTCCATTTGGTCTGATAAAAGTTTTCTAGGACTTAAATCTAATTTTTTATCTTCCCTAACTCTTGTAACTCTTAAAGTTAATTCATCTCCAACAGAATATTCTTCAAAACATTCACTTTTAGGAATTAAGCCAAAATATCTATCTTCAACTGCAACAAAAGTTCCTATCTCATCATTTACTCTATAAACTGTTGCATTGACAATATCACCTTTTTTTATATCATTTGAAGGCATTAGGAATTTATATATTTTCATTGTGGCAGATACTCTACCTTTACTATCTTCATAAAGCCCAACTAAATATCTTTTACCAATTTCAACTTTAGTTTCTTTTTGAGAATTCGGTAACATTAAATCTTTATTAAGCCCCCAATCCAGAAAAGCTCCTAATTTTGGATTATCATCAACAACTTCTAATTTAGCAAGTGTTCCAACAAGTGCTTCTGTTTTTCTAAATGTAGCAATAAGTCTGTCCTCACTATCTCTATAAATTAGAACTTCAACTTCATCTCCTTCCTTTAAATCTTTTCCTTCAAGTTCATTATTAGGAAGAAGAATATTATCCTTATCATCATCTGTTCCAGCAAATAAATATGCTCCTACACTTGCAAAATTATTTATAACTAATTTTTGTCTTTTACCAACTTTTATCATTTTTCCTCCACTTATTCAAATTCTTTTCTACTCAAATTTTCTTTTATTTCTTTAACCATTTTAAAATAATTCTTTTCTTCTAAAGTTTTTAACATAATATCAATGGGATCAAAATTCTCTATATCAATTATAGATTTTAAAATATTTTTACTATACCCACTTACTAAACAAGTTCCATAATCTAATTTTGTAACAGGGAATGAACTGATATTTTTAGCAACATTCCAAAATATAATTTTTGGTAACTCATAGTTATGTTTTGCAAACTCAGATTTCCAATACTTAAAATTACTCATATCACTTTTATTTTGTACCATATCAAATTCCATATCAGATATAATTATAACTTCATCTAATTGAGGAAGATTTTTTTCCATACTATCATTTAATATTTTTTTAAAGACTTTATCAATATTTGTATTTTCAACAATAAAAGGAATTTCATCTATAATATCTGTAAATTCAGCATTTTTATTGTAAGAATATTCAATACAATCACTAGAAAAAATTATAAATTTATTTCTCCATTCATCAGATTTATTATTTTGAGAAATATATATTGCAAGAGAAACAGCTGTTTCGAAAGGAGTTCCTTGCATTGAACCACTTGTATCTGCTATTACAAGAACATTTTTATCAAATTCTATTTTTGATTGTTTTTTCCACATTGTATTAATTAAATTTTTTTCATCACCAAATCTTTGTAATAAAATTTGTCTGTCTTCTAATTCTTTTAAAGATAAATCTTTAAGAAGGTTTGATATTGAATTTTTATAAGCCTCTTTTATACTCTTACCATAAAGATAATTCACTCCTATCTTTCCTAAATTATCTAAATACATTTTCACAAAATCATTCATAAATAGGTTGTTATATTTAGCTTTTTTACTAGCCTTTAATTCTTCAATAAATTCTTTAAATCTAATTTCATCTTTTGTAAAAAATAAACTCCTATACTTAACCATAGCTTTACTTGGTACTGAAATATAATCAATTTTCTCATACTCTTTATTAGTTATATGTTTTTCAACTATATTTAACCTATCTCTTAACTTAGATAAAATTTTTCTATACTCTTTTTCAGTTAAATTTAATTTTTTAGTTAATTTTACTGCAAAATAATTCTTTTTATTATGAGTTTTTATAGAGGGTAACCACTTTGCCAAAAGAGAAACAGGTTTATTTTCATTGTAATTTTTTATATCCATCATTAAATAAGCTCTAATAAGCTCATATACATTTTCTTCAATTTCAGTTCCTATTCCCTCGAACACATAGTCCCATCTTCCTAATTCAGAAATATATGGAAGTATTTGAATAGCATAATCTTTATTCATTTCTATAAGTGCAGAAAAATAAGACTTAAATAAAGCCCTTTCTCCTTTACCATTTCTTATATCAAGAGTATATAGTAAATTAGCAAGTGCTATTTTATCATTTTCTATTAATGCATTTTTAAATCTATTTTTATTTTTTTCATGATCTTGTTCTCTATCTCTACTAGAATAAGCAAACATATCCAAATTAAAATTCAATGTACTTTCGTTTGTAACTGCATTATTCCAAGTTCTTTTTAAAATTTCTAATGTTTTTCCCAAAAAATTCATCTTATCTTCTCCCTAATTAAAAAACTTACTAAAAAGGACTTATTTAAATAATAAGTCCTTGTTAACAAGACACTTTCTTAATATAGTGCAGGGGGTAATTAGCCCCACGACACTCCGACTATTAAAAATGCTTATTTGCTGTCAGTGTCTTTAATATTTTGTAAATTACATATTATTAAGATTATAACAAGACACTTTTTTCATAGAGTGACAGTCTAAGTTTTTAAAATTTGGTTGTTAGTGTCTTTAAATCTTTTATTACTCAGATGATTAGTCTAGTATATCATAAATTTCATTTATTTACTAGATAAATTCTCAATTATATTTTTTTCATAAACAATAAATTCTTTTGCATGAATTTCTGATAGATATGATTTTTCAATTAAATATTTTATGTAGTTCTTTGGTTCTTTGAAAAGAAATATTAAATCTATTAGATAAGTTAACAAAGTTCCAATATCTGTAATTGCATTAGTTTCATTTTCTAAATCTTGATAAGATATACCTAATTCTTCTTCTGTATAACCAGTAGATATTTCTTCATAACTAAGCTGAGAAGAAAAAGGAATTTTTTTATTTAATCTTTCATTTGAGAAATCTATAACTAATGATTTATTATTTTTTGTGAATAATAACATCTCATTTATTAAAGTATCAGTACTCATATCCATATATTGACTAGCTTCAATAATTTCATCTAAAAGAAAAGTATGATATTCTTCAATATCATACTCAAATACTTCTTTTGAAATATTTTTATTAACATTAGATTTTTGTATTTCTTTCCAACAATCTAAAATATCTTGATTTTTAATAATATCTTGTATATTCATTTTTAACTCCTATACATCTTATATAAATTCATAAAGATAGGAATTTTTTTTATTAAATATTTTACTTAACTTTTTTATGATATTTTTATTCTTAATATCAATCTTTCCTAATTCTATTAATTCA
>ERZ773010.1658-NODE-1658-length-13679-cov-50.199427_pt1 | contig 13679 bp, 12 predicted proteins | sample MGYA00580842_ERZ773010 | MGnify/ENA primary metagenome ERZ773010 (study PRJEB29015, sample SAMEA2737982) | human oral metagenome | biome: human oral; feature: human-associated habitat; material: dental | place: China | collected 2107 ...
AGGCGGCAGGCAAGATGCGCCTGGAGGGCAAGGACTACGTCATGCAGGACGGCGACGTCGTGGAGTTCCGGTTCAATGTGTGAGGGGCGTGGGTTCGAAGACGGGGTCGCAAGCGCACTGGCTGGTGTTGAAGTTGCCCTGCGTTTGGCAGTCCGTGCCGTATTCCCGAACTGGCAAGAAGAGTTCCATGCGGATCAGCTGAAAAGACTGGAAAAAGTACGTCGAACGGAGGCGAACAAGAAGGAAGGTGTCCAGGCGTCTGATGATCTTCTTGACTATCTAGAACTTCACAAACTTGTTTCACTGATTCAAAATAACTGGTCAAAATTTGAACCGGTTTTTGAAGATGAGCAACAGACAAAAGTTTTGCTGTCTCTAATGTGCAAGCTCCGGAACTCTGTGGCGCACTCTCGTGATCTTGTGAAATTTGAACAGGACTTGGTGCGGGGCGTCTCCGGTATGCTACGGAATCAGGTCTCGATGTATCGCACGTCGAACGAAAATGCTGCCAGATATTACCCCATAATTGAATCGCTCGTAGATTCATTCGGTCGTTCTGGAAAGAGGCCAGATTCGGTTGGCAGTGTTTCGTGTTACCGAATAGATGTTGGACACCCGCTCAGTTTTCATGGAAGAGCATCTACTGCGCGCGGTAAAGAAATACGATGGTATGCAACTTGGGCGGATCAATATGGCATTTGGTATGGCGATTTTCCGGGAGAGAGATGGGGCTCGGTTGCTGTAGGTGAAGAAGTGCGGTTCGATGTGGAGGTTAGCGAGCAAGTAGTTGGCGAAAACCGACAGGTACTTATTGCTATATCCGCTGACTCAAGGCATCATAGATCTGATAGAGGCTTTGATGATCTTCGCGGTTTCCTATTTAGTGTTTCGCCGCCAGAGGAGGAATAGGAAGACTTGAAGGCTTATTCACAGGAATCATCTTCGGGATTCTGTGAATAAGCCTCGTGGTATCCCGCTTCCCCGCTTCTGCTCGTGCACTCCGTTTTCGCCTTCGCCGGCCCGGTGCACTCTTTGCCGCCATCTTGACACGACGCATCAGGGATGTTGGCCGGCGTCGGACCCAACCAGTTAGTGGGTCTGACGCCGACCGTTTTGCGCCTCGACGCCTCAGCCTTCCAGGGCGTGCAGGCGGTCGATCGGGGTGGAGACGGCCTCCCGGGCACGCACCACGGCGTCCTCATCGGGGGCGTCGTAGAAGCACAGGCACTTGACCGTGTCCTCACGCACGTAGGTGCGAAGGAAACTCACCTCCGGGACCTGGGCGTACTTGGGGGAGTTGGCCTTCTTCCGCGCCAGGTAGGTCTCCATGGAGATCTCCTCGGGGATATCCCACTCCACGAGGTAGTCGGCTTTGCGGGCCAGCGCGCGTACGTCCTCCAGCTCGGCGCCCACGAGGCGGACCTCGTCAGGGCCGGTGACCTCGGCATCGGAAACGGCGTTCCGGACGGCGGTGGTCAGGCCGGCGGCGTCGTCGGAGGCGAGCTCGATGACGGTGAAGATGCGCTCGTGGCTGGCGGTGACCTGCGATTCCAGGACAGAGGCGCCGACGGCCTCGACGGCTTGGGAGACCTGAGCGATGAGGGTCTCGGCGGCCTCGCGGGACGGTGTTGCAGGGACAAGCTCGAAGAGCTGGAGTGACATGGCAGCTCCTTTCCGTAGGGTATGTAGGTCATCAACCTTGCGGGCGTCAGGATTATTCCCCTGCCCAGTCCTCCTGAGAGTGGAGTCCAGCATGGTGGCGTAGCGCAGTGGCTGCGTTGCGAGTGTCCGGGATGCGGGCTGTGCGCGAGATGCCATGGATTCTTGAAGCCGTTGTGATTGTGAGGACAGGTGCGCCCGGCAGGTCCTCTAGGATCCGTAGCGCTGTCAAATCTTTCCGCTGCGAGCGCGATTTGCGTTCCTGTGGTTGGTCCAGTGCTGAAGGTCCTCGTTCCACTGCTCCCGGAGATCGGCCAGTTCAGCGGAAATCCGCTCCGCCTGATCGCAGGCGATCATGACGGCTTTGAGGAAGAACGCGATCCATGCATCGCGTCCGGTCCCAGGCGTGCTCTGTGCAGCACTGCCGTTCGGCTTCCCGTCCGTGGATTGCACCGTTGAGGTATTCCAGGAGGTCGTCGATCAGTGGTGGGAGAGAGTCGGCTGGTGGGGGAACGAAGTCGACATCCAGCGGTTGGTACGAGGAACCTCCCAACCAGTTCTGGACCACGCGAATGCCGTGATGTTCCGGTGAACCTGGTAGCAGGCTGCGGTGAAGAGCCACCAGGTGCTCACATGTCATGGGCCGGGAGTCCGAGAGCTCCTCCACGGCCCCGCGTACGAGCGTCATGTTGTGCGCGACGGAGCGGGCTTGCTTGCTCAGCCCCTTGATCTCCTCCTGCTGCCCAGTTCCGCCAGGGCAATCTTGTGGGCCGATGGTGCTATCCCCTCGATCCGGGAAGATGCGATCGCCTCGCTGCGCAGGAGAAACCTTCCGATGCGCACCAAATCCGGTGACGCATTCACGGCTCGCGCGCGAGCCTCCACCTGAGCCGCCAAACCTTCTGTATCAGGGGTCAGTGCGAGACCAACGCCCACGAGGGGATCGGGGACGTAGGCAACGTACTCACCGGAGCGACGGTCTCGACGGCGCAGGCCACCCTCGTAGGTGCTCTGCCAGGAGCGCGTGACCCACTGTCCCACTCATCCCTCCTCAAGGTATCGCTCTTCCGCCTCTGACTATACTTTAAGCTCTAAAGTGTCATAGATCTGGGCGCGGTGTCACTTTTGCAGCCATCCTCAAGCGCGCCTTGGCTAGGGGGTTCAGAGATTGATGCGCTGCCTGTAAATAAGCCTCATGCTGCTAGCCTAAAGTTTTTCAGTTTCTGAAAAATCTTGAGCTGCCGTAGGGTTTGATTTGGAAAGCTTTCTTGCAAATGCAGTACGGATGGGAAAAGTGGGATTTTTATGCATATATTCATCTACTCGTCGCGCATCAGCCTTGTAGTAAAAGTGTCAGCAGTGAGAAATTGGGCGGTCGCTTTACGTTTTATGTTTTGGGTGCCGACGTGTTCTTGTGAAAAGCATGCGGCAAGCTGCTCGCCGTTTCTGTTGTTTGACGCCGACTCTGCGGCGGGTTATTTATAGTCAACGCAGGGAAGCCTGTTCACGGGCAGCTGACCCCGTTGGTTAACATGCTTGAAGCGGCTGTAGGTAAACCTTGAGGTCTGTTCGTGGCCATCCTCAAGTGTGCCCTGACTAGGGGTTTCGCTGGTCGACATGCTATCCGTGAACGAGTCTCCTTGGAAGTGAGTGGCAGGTTTCACAATATTCCAAGAATTTTTGCCTTGGCGGCTGCAAATTCTGCATCATCGAGAACTCCGTCATCATGCAGGGCTGCGAGTTCTCTGAGGCGGTCGGCGGTTGATGCTTTTGAAGGCTGGGTAGGAGGGAGTGGCGGCATCGCAGCAGGTTGCGGGGCGGCAGTGAGACTAGCGGCAGTGTTGCCGAGAATTGTTTGGGCGGCTTGTGTGAGCGCTTGGCCTACTTCGGTATCCTCAGAATTCGTTTTGGCGATAACATGGACTTCATGGTCAGTAGTTATCGTCAGAGTTGACTTCTTATCTAATTTTTTCTGAAGAATATGGCTGGCTCCCTGAATCGCCAGTCCTGGTAGAGTGGCTTTCAAGCCCTTCCCGACAAGTGAACTTGCGGCGCGGAGGAGAGAGCTTGTTGACGACTCTGCCACATTGTTTTTTGTCCCAGATTCCTCTGAAAATGAGAAAGCGAGAAGTTTTTCAAAAGGCGCGATCTTTGTCATGAAAGCGCCCTTGAGTTCGTCTTGGGATGCAGCAATTCGAACGTAACCGTTTTCGTAGATTTCAATGTAGTGGCAGCCAAACTGGCCTCTAGTAATAAGGTTTCCCGCCTGCTCTGCTCGTGCGGCGTGGGCTGCTTTTTGATTTTGTTTCGCATCTGCGCGCTCGTCAACAGTTTTTTGTACTTTTTGGCCAATGAAACTGATAAGAGAAGCACGTTTTTGTGGCGGAGACTCTGGAAGGTTTGCGCTTCTTCTTGGTTTGTTTTCCGAGGGAGAAGCGTTAGTTTCTTTCCTGTTCCAGTTGTTAGTCATGGGCGTCGTTAGGTCTCCGTGAAGTCTGAGGTGCGTGCCGCTGCACGTCCCTATGATACACCTCCTCTCCGGGAGTGTGAAATGAGATCCACGAGGCTTGCTCATGATCTCCCCAAGTGCACTCTGACTAGGGGGTTAGCTGGCCAAGGCTCTGCCTTCGAATAAAGTTCGCTGTTCCCTGAGGGCATAATGCAGTTGATGGTGGATATTGTGCATTAGGGTCGGAGGAAACGTGGTTGGCCCCACTTGGGTCAGTCTGAGGTGGAGTTCGCTTCTGCTGCGGGGTGCTGGAAGCGGTAAAAGCGAGTCGAGTGGAATCCTCGTGTTGATAAGTTTATCAACGAGTGAAGGTTTTGATAAACTTATCGATAGAGTCAGTTTACTGCACTGCTTCACCCGACGCTGTGGCAGGCGTTCCACTACCCCTTTGCCGTGAACTTGGCAATACGGACTGGATGTGGCGGATCTGATTGTCTTGACGCCGTCCTTCTCGCATCCACTCCTGCCGGGCGCGTCACTTGGCGGGGCGGTGGATCTGGGGAGCGAAGAGGCCATGTGTTCCGGCGACTGTGTGTGCCTCGGTTGGAACCGGTGTCGGCTGCTGGGCCCCGGGAAGAGATGCGTCACATTATGGCGAGTGCAGAAACCACAAGGGGAGATGTGGCTGCTGTCGTCGTCGTAGGGATTGAGTGGCATGGCTGGTTATAGGATCATCGGCGTGCTCGATCGGGTCGTTGATGCCATCGATCCGCTCAACAGCGATGTCGGCGGGCCGCGCGCTGACCGTCGCACGAGGAGGTGTACGCGGTGATCGCCGTTTCTGGGGACTCAGCCCCGCGTTTGACGTGAACCCGACCCCGGCGCAGGACCAGGACTGTTCGACATCGATTATGGGGGCGGTCGCGATGCCCGGCGAGGTCGAGGGGCTTCTTGCCCTTGCCGAGGACTGCGGGCTGAAGCAGGTTGGTGTATTGGAGCGAGTGGGACATGTCGCCACGTCCTTGTCCGGATGGCGTGACCGGGTGAGGGCCAACCGGATTCCTGAACGGGAGATCGCCATGATGGCCGAGGCCGTCGAGTCGCGTTTGGAGGCCTTGGAACGGGTCACCCGAAGCGCTACCCAGTAGGTCCTGCATCCACATCTTCCGAGGCGCGATCTGCTTCCCGCGCTCGATGCTGTACGGGATTCCTGCTGACCTTTGCCGACGATGGATGCCGAGCCCGCATCGGGATGCGTGACAGTGTTTTCTGTAGCATGAGCGCTACGCTTGTGCGTCATGAGCGGCACCGAGCCGCGGATCAGGAGCCTGTCTCAGCGTGAGCTGCGTAATGAGCCCAGGCGGGTCCTTCGCGCGGTGGGCGAAAGGTGGTCCTTCGTCTTGACCAACAGCAGAGTGCCGGTGGGGAGGATCGTGCAGCGCGACGAACCCGCACCCACGTTGCGGATCGCCCGCCCGGCACGGCGGCAGGGGGATGGGTGGCGTTGGGAATCGCCCGAAGGACCGAAACGAGGAGTCTTGCGGAGATTCTCGACGAGCTGCGTAAGGGACAGCCTGTGACCCCGAGCGTGATCGTGTACGTCGATACGTCTGCCCTCGGCGCCCTGCTGATCGAACAACCCGAGAGCAACGCCCTGGTCGATCGGGGTGGAAACCAGACCGCGGACGCGCTGGTTTCCAGCGACCTGCTCGAAACCGAGTTGCGGCGCATCGCCTGTCTGGGAGGGCATTGATCAGGTTGCCGTGACCCGGATTCTCGACGGGGTCGGGCTGGCTGCTCTTGACCGGGCGGTTTACCGCGGCGCAGCTCTGTTGCCCATGCCATACCTGCGGGGCCTCGAGGTGTTGCACCTCGAAGCGGCAATGCGACTCGATGCCACCGCGGTTCTCACCTACGACCACAGGCTCGGCAAGGCAGCCCGGGCCGTGGGGCTTCAGGTGATCGCGCCCGGAACAGCGTACGTGTGAAGGCTGGTGATCGGGCAGGAGAAGCAGCGGAGCGGGGCGATCTATAGCCCGCGACCCTATCGGTCGCCACGGAGAGGTCTGCTCATTCGCCGGGGACATCTCCCGACGTGCAACGTCGCCACGCGTCGGTGAAAAGCTGCCCGAAAGGAACCAACGGAACCACCACGGACAGCCGGGGAAGAACCTTGGGTGTCGCCTCGAGATCGTAGAATGAGGACTTCCACGACTCCATGGGCAGGTGGGGGGTTTTCGCCTCCTGCCAGCCGCCGGGCAGGAACAGGGAACGTCCCGCGCGCGCACGCCTGGCCCGCACGATCAGGTCCTTCTCCAGCAGAGGAGCAGCGGCCCTTTCCCGTTCGGCCTTCCGCCATCCGTTCCAGAGGGCGATGTTCTTGTCGGTGGGGTTGTGGAGAGCCAGGAGCTGCAGCCAGTAACGGGCCGGATCCTCCGGGAGACCGAACCTGGCCGCCACCTCCGCCACGATCCCGGGTGCGGTGACCAGCGGATCCTGCGACCAGCCGTCGCCGGGGGAGCACAGATCCGCCTGGATCCCTTGATAGGGGGAGGGGTCGAACCCGGACTCGAAGTCGTCGAGACGCCCGGCCAGCCAGGCACGCAGAGGATCGTCGCGGCGCAGCCTGGTGGTCAGCCAGAGCCACGTCGAGATCAGGGACTTTTCGAGTTCTTCGGAAGAACGCAGCGCTTCCAAGTTTCTTGCACCGGCATAGGGGAATTCCTGCTCCGCCGCCAGGACGATCTCCTCCGGGAACCGGACATCATCCTCACCCAGGCCGAAATCTTCGATGATCGCGTCCACGTCAGGTCCTTCGGCCACCACCCTTTCGGGGTCCCGGGCCCCGGCAGCGAGAATCCTCATCAGGCGGAGAGGGTCCTGGTCTCGCAAAAATGCCCTCGCCATTTCGGCTTCCTTGGGCGTGAGCCCCAGCAGTACGCGCACCTCCTTCGGCAGGAAATCGGACTTCCAGGTTTTGAAGTTGCGCGGCCCACCCAGGAGGAGGGCGACGGCGCCGCGCAGCCACCCCAGTCCTTCGGTCAGCCGGGCGACCTCGTCGGGACGCCATTCAGGTGCCCCCGTGGAGAGCAGCTCCTGGAAGGCCGCCGTCAATTTCTCAGCGGGAATCCCCTGGGCCCGCAGCAACACTTTTGTCGGTGCGCCGTCAACATGCTCGGGGACACCGCCGCCGGGCGAGTAGACCGTCATCTCGTAGGACCTCCCCGGCATCCGCAGGAACATGGCGGGGCCGGTCGGGGTATCGATCAGGCTGCCGGGGTGGTGAACCGGCATGTCCCGGGTGCGTTCGAAGGTGAAGACGACGGCATCCGGTGAATAGAGCCCGGAATCGATGACGGCCGCGACGGCGGCGGCCGCGGACGCCACGACGTCGCGATCCAGCAGCGGAACCGAGGCCAGGGCCAGCACGACCTCCGGCAGGACCAGAGGCAGGTACTCGAGCTGGGGAAGCATGCCCACCGTCACGTTCTCACCGGCCAACGCCCTGCGCACCTCGGTCAGCTGTTCCCGGGTGGAGGCGCTGGAGCCGTGACCCATCCACTCGGCCACCTTCAAGTCGGGCTTGGGCGGGGGTGTCGTGACGGGTTTCTTCTCGGATGGGGTCAGCAGGTCAGCAGCCCAGATGGCCAGCGCCTTGATGCGGGACGCGAGCCACACCGCGGCGTTTGTCAGGGCCGGATCGGTGGTTCCCAGCAGATTCTCCGCCACCGCGCGGACGTCCGGGGCAATCGGTTCTCGTGACGTGGGCCAGGTGGAGAACCGACCGTACTGGAGTTCCGTCTCCGGGACGGCGTTCAGGAGCGACGTGACGTCCTCGGGTGTCACGGCGCGGAATCGCGCGCTGACAGCGGCGTCACGGATCCGGAACCAACGCCAGCCGCTCAACGGGACGCGGTGCAGGACGTGTGTATTGCCGAACTCGTCCTGCGCGGGGAACAACAGTTGATTGTCCTCGCGGTGTAAGCCGCCGTTCTCGTCGATCCACCAGCTTTCACCGACCCCGGGGAGTGCCGCCCGCCCCGCCTGGGCGGCTGGCGGTTCCGGTGGAGGTGTTTCCCGGTGGGTTTCAGGGTCATCGGACCAGGTGAGGCACCAGGTACTGCCGCGCAGCCAATGGCAGCCGGTGACGGTGCCGTTCAGGACGTAACGCCAGTGCTGGGGTCTGGCACCCAGACGGGGCTGGTGGAATCTCGCCTCGGTGATGCGTTGATCGCCGTCGATCCAGATCACCCGACCCCGGGCCGCCACACCGACCGCAGTCCCGGACTCGTGGAAGGTGATCGCCGCGGCGGGGTCGTCGCGGTGCAGCTCAGCGACCGCTGCCTCCAGGGCGGGCCAGGTGTACTCGGTGAGCATGCCGTCGCGGAAAGCCCCAGCGAGGAGCCGAGGGCCGTCGCAGAGCTGCAGGAGCCGGGCCATCTGCCCGGGAAACAGAGCGTGCCCCTGCGGGGAAAACAGGGGACCGGCGGCGCGGAGCCCATCGAGGGCCGTGAGCATCGTCGACGACTCGTCCACGGCCGACCCGAGCCACGAACCGAGCATCGCGCGGCTGCCCTCGTGGGCCAGCAGGACCTCCGCATGTTCCCTGAGCAGCCCGGCAAGAGCGGGAAGACTCCTACGGGAAAACGGGCTGCGGGCCAGATGGATCAGATCCGGGCGGTCCTCGCCGTTCACCCAGCCGTTGAACCAGGTGGGAAACAGCTCCTCCGGCACTTCAGCGCCCGCCTCGAGCAGCGCGTCGCACAGTTCCGGGGTGACGGGGTGCCTGAACCGTACCGTCACACCGGCCAGGGGCAGCGTGCGAACCAGACGGCTGAGCCGGTTCCAGTAGGTGTAATGCCAGCGGGAATCCACGAACCGCCTCAGCCATGCGACGGCGTCACGGTTCCCGGAGCGGAGCTCGTCCGCGATTCCGGTGGTCTCGATCAAGTCGAGCCAGGTGTCGGATTCGACCTCGGTGGGGTTCAAGTCGAAAAGCGTCGAACGAATCTGCGGATCCTGTCCGGCCAGATCGACGAGCCGGTCACGGTAGGACCTCCAGAAATCCTCCGGCGCCCGGGACAGGTACGCGGTTTCGAGGAGGTCACGCAGCAAACGGTTCTCGACCGCGACCCGGTCCGCTCCCGCCGCATCGATCAGGCGCCGGACATCGGCTGCGAACCGCGGATACGGCGGTATCCCGATCCTGGCGCGGTCAACAACCAACCCGATGAAGTAGTCCAGGGCCTCACCGGTGGGGCAACGTTGCAGCAGGGAGGCAGCCTCGACCGTCAACTCAGCGGCGCCGAGGGCACCGAGAGAGGAGAACTCCCTGAAAACTCGGCGGTGATGCTCCTCGTCAATGGGCAGGCCGTGGACCTCCTCTGCCTCGCGGGCCTTGGCGAACAGTTGCCTCACCACGGAGAGTTGTTCATTGTGGAGCGCGATCCGGGTGCCCTCCTCGAGGAACGAGGGAATGAGGCGTGGATCGGAGATGCCGAGTTCGGCGGCTTTGTCCAGGAGGAGGTCGCGGGCGAGTCCGGGTTTCTTCTCCATCACCTCATCGGCTCGTTCAAGGCAGGCGACGAGATCCGGGGGAAGGGGCTGCGAGGGCAGGGAGGTCATGTCGGGGCCTTTTCCGTTTCGCCATCGTCGCGGCGAATCGATCGGATCGGATGGCCCAACTGTACGTGACAGAGGCGGCGGATGAGCTCGCTCGTCACAAGGCGTTGCCGCAGGTCGGGGAACGACCTTCACGAGACGCCCACCCACGACTCCTGTTCGTCCCGAGCTGGGGATCGGCGATCACCTCGTGGGCTCGAATTCGGCTCTTCGAGCGTGACCCCGATGTTTCCCCGGCATTTTCGGGAAACGTTCACGGGCGGCCGGCACGAACAGGGCCCGCCTGCTGCGTCCTGCGGTACCTGCGGATGATCAACCACGTGAGGACTCCGGCCAGCAACAGTGCCGGGTAGGCCTTCCAGACGGGGATGTCGACGTCGTAGGTGGACACGTATTCCTCGTCGGAATCGGCCTGGGTGAAGCGGATGTCATCGGTGATCTCCGTCGGCATGAAGTTGCCCTCCACCGCAGTCAGGTAGCGTTCACCATCGCCGAGGCCCAGCTCATTCGCCGGGACCTTCCCGGCGAACTTGACGTTCAGGTCGTGTGAGTACGAGGTCGGTCCCTGCGCATCCATGCGGTGATCCGCCAGCACGAAGAGCTTCACCCCTTGGCGCGTCTGGGCATGCTGTGACAACTTGATGGGATAGATCGGCTCATCGGTGGGGAACTCCATGCGCAGCGAGTCCAGGCCGCTCGACAGCGCCGCCGAGTCACCGCCGGGCGTCAACCGGGTCGCGGTGATCTGCCAGCCGGCGTCGAGATACTCCTGAAAAGTTGTTTCCACCTCTTTTCGGGCCGGGAACCCGTTGGTCTCCAGCCACTCATTGACCGCGGCGGCGCTGGTGCCCTGCAGGGTGGTCACCTCGAACGGCCCCACCGTCTGGACATCGACGACCTGAACCCCGGGGGCCGCTCCCTCCTTGGGCCCACCAACCCCGGATTGCGGTCCTCCGTCCTTGGAGCCGGGCAGGAACTGTGGCACGTACCGGGGGCGAGGTTTGGTCAGTTCCTTGAGCCGGCCGAAGACGTCCTTGTCACCCAGGCTGACCTTTCCCCCAGGAGGCAGCGGCATGATCCAGGCCGCTGTGGAAGCCTCACCATCGAGGTGCATCACCATGTCAATGCGCTCCCGCCCGTCGTTCATCACCACGAACGCGGTCTCCGCATTGATGTTCGCCTCCGAGTCGGTCACCAGGGCCCCGCACGCGCACGCCTGCGCTGGGGTCGGCAACCAGGAGGTCGCGACGATGAACAGCAGACCCAGGCAGATGCGGAGAGCGTTCTTCACGAGGATCAGGGTATTAGGCGGTCGGTTCATCCCGGTCCGTAATCGGTGCGCAGGATGTGGCGGAGAGAACCGGGATCAGGGAAGTGGATGCGCCGGCCCGAAGCGTCCCCGCTCGCTCACCACCTGATTGCCCCACTGGGTCAGGGCGTTCAGCGCGGGCAGGAAGGTGCGCCCGAAATCGGTGAGCGAATACACCGTTTTCAGGGGCGGTTTGGTTCCGAAGACCTGCCGCGATACGAGGCCGTCCTGCTCCAACTGTTTGAGCTGGTTGCTCAGCACGGTTTCTGTGCTCGAAATGAGTGCACGACGCAATTCGCCGAAACGTTTCGGACCGTTCTTCAGATGGTAGATGATGATGGCTTTCCATTTGCCGCCCACCAGATCCATTGCGACACTGATCGGGCAGGGATACGTCTTTTCTCCCAGGCTCACGAAATCGCTGACGCACTCCAGTTTCACGCCGTGCTCCTGCCGTTTTCGAGGTGGTATCGGAAAGGATAGTTCTTGATCGCGGGGATCCGTGGTCCCACACTGAAATTCGTACACGACCCTACCGCTCATCACGCAAGGGAGAAACACCATGACCTCCACCGCACCACTCGTCGCCGTCGCGGGCGGCACCAGCAAACAGGGTCGCAGCGTCGTGAGGACGCTGCTGGCCGACGGGCGCTTCCGGGTGCGCGCGCTCACCCGAGATCCATCATCCCCGCAGGCGCGGGAACTCGCGCGGCTGGGCGCAGATGTCGCCGCGGCCCCGCTGGAGCCGGGGCATGACGACGAATGGTTCGCCGCTTTCACGGGCGCGCGGAACGCCTTCCTCGTGACCCCACCCACGCCTCCGGAGAACTCGTGCGAGTTCGAGCTGGGATGCCGACTGGCGGACGCGGCAGTGCGGGCGGGCGTCGAGCACATCGTCTTCAGCACCCTTGAAAACGTGGATGAAATCTCGGGCGGCAAGCTGTTCGCGCCGCACTTCACCGACAAGGCGCGGATCGCAGACCACATCCGCACACTGCCCGTCGCGCACACCTTCGTGATGCTGGCCTTCTTCTACACCAACCTGCTGGAATACTACGTGCCACGCATGGAAGACGACGTTCTCCTGCTGCCCATCTACCTGCCCGAGGATTTCCGTGCGCCCTTCGTGGATCCACTGACCGCGACAGGTCCGGCTGTCCTCGAAATCCTCACGCACCCCGAGCTCTACCAAGGAGAGACCCTCCCGCTGGTGGGGGACATCATCTCACCGCGGGAAATGGTGGAGACCTTCCAACGGGTCACCGGAATAAGAGCCGAGTATCGCAATGCATTCACGCGCGACGGACTGCTCCGCTGGTTTCCCGAATTCGCTTCGGACGAACTGCAGATGAAAGAGCTCCTGGGCATGGTGAACTACGCCGTGGACCACGGCTATTTCAGGCCGGGGCGCGACCTGGAATGGAGTCGTCGCATCACCCCGGAAGCCCTCACATGGGAACAGTTCCTGCGTGCGACCGGCTGGCAAGGGAAGCGCACGTCCTTCAACGCCTCGTAGGTGACGTCGGGCCGAAAAGGTCATCGCTTGGTGGCGCGGGGTGGTCGGCGACGCCGAGGCGTTTCACCGCGGCCGGGACCAAGACGGCGCCGGAGAAGATGATCACCGCACACGCGGCACAGGCCAGCAGCCAGCTTCCCGATTCGTAGAGGAAACCGGCGGCGAGGGAACCAATGGTCGCCCCGGCGAGACATGCCGCCTCGTAGAGACCCAACCCGCGACCGAGATGCGTGCTGCCCGCAGCCTCGGCGATCACGGACTGTTCCACCGGAATCACGCAGGACCAGGTGACCGCGGAGAGCACCCAGAGCGCCGCGATCCACGGGGGACTCGGCGCAAAGGCGAGGCCGACGGCGAACAGCGCGCTCGCCACGGAACCGAGCATCAGCATCCTGCGGCGGCCGAACCGCACGACCAAGCGGTGTAGATGGGGCGGGAGGAAACTCATCGCGACGGCTCCGGGCAGGAACACGTAGGCGACCTGCACCGCCCCTAGATGGAATCTGCGCTGCAGGTGCAGGATCAGCAGCAGGCTGATCGTCGTTTCCGCGGTCATCGTGACCACCACGGCCGCGAGCATCGGTCGCAGTCTGGCGCCGAGTCCCCGAAGTGACGTGCCCGACAGTTCCGCGCCTGCGAGCGCGTCGTCTGGCACGTCGCGTCGCGGCAGGCTGAGAAATTCCAGGGCGGCCGCGAGGCAGCAGGCGGCGACGCCGGTGAACATCCATTGGTATCCGGCGGCGGACAGCAGAATGATTGCGGGCACCATGATCACCCAGCCCCCGGTTTCTTCCGCGGCCACCAGCTTCGCGAACACGCCCGAGTCCTCGGGCAGGCGCTCGCCGATGATCGCCCGGATCGCCACCCACAAGAAGGCCTCGGCCACCCCGGTCACGGTCGCGGCGATCAGCGCCAGCGGCAGGCCCGTCGCCAGGGCGTAGAGCCCGCACCCGACAGCGAACACCCCTGCACCTGCGCCGGCGATGACACCACGATCCGCGCGGTCCACGACCACGCCGGCGAACGGGCGAATCATGAACGTCGCCAGCGCGTTCGCCGCGACCAGCATTCCGGTCTGCCACGGGGGCAGGCCGAGCACCGCGCCGGCGAACAGGGGAAGAACG
>ERZ773010.1668-NODE-1668-length-13610-cov-12.925415_pt1 | contig 13610 bp, 8 predicted proteins | sample MGYA00580842_ERZ773010 | MGnify/ENA primary metagenome ERZ773010 (study PRJEB29015, sample SAMEA2737982) | human oral metagenome | biome: human oral; feature: human-associated habitat; material: dental | place: China | collected 2107 ...
AACATTTAAAAGCCGCTGCAGCACACTTGCTTGAAGTGAACATGGGCGCAACCGCAATCGGTACCGGTTTAAATACCCCACAAGGTTATGTGCCTTCCGTTGTGAAACATTTATCCAACGTCACCGGATTACATTGCACCGGTTCAGAGAACTTAATTGAAGCTACTTCTGACTGCGGTGACTATGTTTCCGTGCATGGCGCGTTAAAACGCACTGCGGTGAAATTATCAAAAATTTGTAACGACTTACGTTTACTTTCTTCCGGTCCGCGTGCAGGTATTAAAGAAATCAACTTGCCTGAATTACAGGCCGGTTCTTCTATCATGCCGGCAAAAGTGAACCCGGTTGTGCCGGAAGTGGTGAACCAAGTGTGCTTCAAAGTGATTGGTAACGACACCACCGTCACCTTCGCGTCAGAAGCGGGTCAATTACAATTAAACGTGATGGAGCCGGTGATTGTACAAGCCATGTTTGAATCCATTGAGATTTTAGGCAACGCTTGCGTGAACTTGCGTGATAAATGCGTTGATGGCATCACCGTAAACAAAGAAACGTGCGAAAACTATGTTTACAACTCTATCGGTATTGTCACTTACTTAAACCCATTTATCGGCCACCACAACGGCGACTTAGTGGGTAAAATCTGTGCGCAAACCGGTAAAGGCGTGCGTGAAGTCGTCTTGGAAAAAGGCTTGTTAACCCAAGAACAATTGGATGACATCCTTTCCGTAGAAAACTTGATGAATCCGACCTATAAGGCAAAATTGAATAAATAAAATTCAATATTGACTTGTTTATTTAGCTCAACATCAGCGTCTTAAGGGATTAAGACGCTGATTTTTTATTTGTCGCTTTTTAATGGCGGTTGGTCAGGCTAGAATAACGTCTCATTTTGGAAAAGAATTTGCATAGGGTGGTAATAATGAAAAATGTATTGGTGATTCGTAACGATAAATTGGGCGATTTTATGTTGGCATGGCCATCCTTTGCCATGTTAAAAGCTTCTGAACCATCGCTAAAACTGACCGCACTTGTGCCTGCTTACACAGCAGATATTGCTCGGGCATGCCCTTATTTAGATGACGTTATTATTGATGCTCCGAAAGATGATAAAACCGCGTTTCAGCGTGTGGTGAACGACATTAAAGCGCACCAATTTGATGCCATGATCAGCTTCTTTTCCAATACACATAATGCCAAATTGGCGTGGAAATGTCGCATTCCTTATCGTTTAGCGCCGGCAACCAAATGGGTGCAATTCTTTTATAATCATCGTCTAACGCAACGCCGTTCCCAATCGGCTAAGCCGGAATTTGAATATAACTTGGATTTGGCCCGTACGTTTTTACGCGATCATGGCATCGCTGTTGTCGAGCCGTGCCCACCATACCTTACTTTCCCTAAAAGTGCGGTGGATTTTCAGCGTGAATCTTTGTGTCATCAGTTAAACATTGATGCTGAGAAAAAATGGATTTTTGTGCACAGCGGTTCGGGTGGGTCTGCCAATAATTTATCCTTGGCACAATATGCGGAGCTCATTCGCGGCTTATTAGCGCGGTTTGATGCGTATGTGATTTTAACGGCAGGGCCGAATGAAAGTGAAAAAGCCCGAGAACTGGCAAATTTGGTGCAGGATTCGCGAGTGGTCGTTTATGACAAAAATAACGGCATGGTGGATTTTGCCCAATCTCTGGCGTGCGCTGATTTGTTTATTGCCGGTTCCACAGGGCCGTTGCATTTAAGCGCTGCGTTAAATGTGCCGACCATTGGTTTTTATCCGAGCCGTCGTTCTGCCACACCATTGCGTTGGCAGCCGATTAATGATGTCGATAAACATTTGGCATTTTGTCCGCCGAACGACAAAGCGAGTCAAACGGATTTAAGCAAAATTCATATAGGCGAGAAATTAGACGAGATCGTGCGGTTTATCACTCGGATGTGGCACGCGACGACGGATAACAAATAAGGTGTATTGCACTACCCAGCCGATACCCAGTGCGAACATGAGTGTGCCGATTCCGAGCACGCCGCCAAGCAGATAGCCGAGGAGGCAGACGAAGACTTCTATGGATGTTCGCACAATGCCGATTTTCCAATGGAAACGATAGCACAGCCCCACCATTAACCCATCGCGCGGGCCGGGGCCTTGGTGGCAAGTCAGGTAAAAGGCATTACCGATGCCGAATAATAAAATACCAACGACAGCGTAAGTAAAACGCAGATAAAGTGCGGTGGGTTTTTCTAGCAAATAAACGGTTAAGCCGAGAAAGAGGGCGATCACAAAAATATTCATAACAGTGGCAAGCCCCGGCCTCAGTTTTAATGGAAACCATGCCAACATCACCATTAAACTGATTATCCATGATGCCCAACCCACACTAAATTGCCCTTGTAGTGCAACGCCTTGCGATAATATGGTCCAAGGTGCGGAGCCTAAATCAGAAAGAAGTAATAACGCTTCGCCAAATCCCATGACACTTAAAGATAAAAGCAACACGCAAAAGGATTTAGGCTCAAATGCCCAAAGGGATTTTGCTGCCCAAGGTGTATGCGGCAGAACCTGTGCTTTCTTCATTTATCTTTAATCCATCATTTGTTAATAAGTTGCGCGCATTATCCCAAGGTTTATTCATGCTGTCTAAATAAATTACGTTGAATTTTGACCGCACTTTATTCCTTTTTAAGGGGGATTTTGCTTCTAGTGACATCGGGTTGCACTAATTATGATATTAATCAATAAAATTCACTCTTCTTTTTTATGGAAACCAAGTAGAATACGAGGAATTTTATTCAATGACTTTTGAGGTATTTATGGACATTTTAATTAGTGTTGTTGGTATTTTCGTCCTGTTAGGGATTGCAGTCTTGTTCTCTAACAACCGTAAAGCGATTAATCTGCGTACCGTTTTTGGTGCGTTGGCTATTCAAATCGCTATCGGTGCTTTCGTGCTTTATGTACCGGCGGGACGCAGTGCGTTACAAGCGGCTTCTGATTTTATCGGTAAAATCATTAGCTTCGGTAACGAAGGGATTAGTTTCTTATTCGGTGGATTGACTGATCCAAGCCAAAGTTTCGGTTTTATCTTTGCGATTAAAGTGTTGCCGGTCATCATTTTCTTCTCCGCCTTGATTTCTTTGCTTTATTACATCGGTGTTATGCAATGGGTGATCAAATTAATCGGTGGTGGATTACAAAAATTATTAGGTACATCAAAAGCAGAATCTATGTCTGCGGCCGCCAATATTTTCGTTGGTCAAACAGAAGCGCCATTAATCGTCAAACCGTTTATCAGTCGTATGACACAATCTGAGTTATTTGCTGTAATGGTGGGTGGCGTTGCCTCTATCGCCGGTTCTGTGATGGCGGGTTATGCCGGTATGGGTGTGCCGTTAACTTACTTAATCGCGGCTTCTTTCATGGCAGCGCCGGGTGGTTTGTTGTTTGCGAAAATCATGTTCCCACAAACAGAAAAAGCGGACGACTCATTAAAAGAAAGTGCAGACGTTGAGAAACCATCTAACGCAATTGAAGCCTTGGCAAACGGTGCGCGTGACGGTATGCACTTAGCGATGAACGTGGGTGCCATGTTAATCGCGTTTGTTTCTGTGATTGCTTTGATCAACTGGATTTTAAGTAGTTTTGGCGGTGTTATTGGCGAACCGGATTTAACCTTACAAGTGATTTTAGGTTGGATTTTCAAACCATTGGCATACTTAATCGGGATTTCTTGGGAAGAATCTGCCATTGCCGGCCAAATGATTGGTTTAAAATTAGCGGTGAACGAATTTGTGGGTTATTTAGAATTTGCTAAATATTTACAACCGGATTCTGCTGTGGTGTTAAGTGATAAAACCAAAGCGATTATTACCTTTGCACTTTGTGGTTTCGCTAACTTCAGTTCCATCGCGATCTTAATTGGCGGCTTAGGCGGTATGGCGCCAAATCGTCGTAGCGACGTGGCTCGTTTAGGCTTGAAAGCCGTAGTTGCGGGTTCATTATCTAACTTAATGAGTGCAACAATTGCAGGTTTATTTATTGGTTTAAGTGGTGCCGTGCTATAAAGTGCGGTATGATTTCGCCATGTTTTTTATGATGACACCACGAGCACGTTCGTGGTGTTGTCGTTTATAAGCAACGGAAACGTTTGCTTCATCATGTCAACAAGAGGGAAAAACTATGACTCCACACATTAACGCACCTGCCGGTGCATTTGCTGATGCTGTATTAATGCCGGGTGATCCGCTACGTGCGAAGTATATTGCGGAAACTTTTTTGGAAAACGCACAGGAAGTGACTAACGTACGTAATATGTTAGGTTTCACCGGCACCTATAAAGGTCGCCGCATTTCCGTGATGGCACATGGTATGGGGATTCCCTCCTGTTCCATTTACGCAAAAGAACTGATTACTGAATACGGCGTGAAAAAAATGATTCGTGTAGGTTCTTGTGGTGCAGTCCGCATGGATGTGAAATTGCGTGATGTGGTTATCGGTGTAGGTGCATGTACCGACTCCAAAGTAAACCGTATCCGTTTTAAAGATAACGATTTTGCCGCCATCGCAGATTTTGGTTTAACCCAAGCCGCAGTGCAAGCAGCGAAAAACTTAGGTGTGAAAGCGCGCGTTGGGAACTTATTCTCTGCCGATTTATTCTACACGCCGGATGTCAGCATGTTTGATGTGATGGAAAAATACGGCATTCTTGGTGTGGAAATGGAAGCCGCCGGTATTTACGGTGTTGCCGCAGAATATGGTGCACGCGCATTAACCATCTGTACCGTATCTGACCACATTCGCACCCACGAGCTTACCAGTGCGGAAGAACGTCAGTTAACGTTTAATGAAATGATTAAAATTGCATTAGAAGCAGTATTAATTGACGATGAATCGAATTAGCTTTAAAATTCGCACGCCATACCATAGGCATAATTTTTTTATATGTTACTTATTGAATAAGTAGAATAGGAGCTGTTTTAAATTTATACCTGTGGTGACAGCATCATTGGCGACAATTTATTTGTGTAGTTTAGCTGTTCAAATGTATGGGCGTTGTCAATGATGTTGTTTCGAGGGAGGAGGAGTCTGTTTTTAGCGATTCCGTAGGTGTTTTGATAGAAGGCCTTAGAGTTATGGGTATAGTGATGCATTCGCTTTTTCCTATGTTGTGCAATAGTCATTGCTCAACATATTTTTTGGTTCATGCATTACATATCCATCTTCGTTATGAAGAGTAAAGCATTTATCCATTAAAGTTATATATCAATATATCTTGATTAAATTTAACCATTAGGAGAACTTCCATGAATAATATATACAAGGTTATCTGGAGTAAGGTAACTAACGTATTAGTCGTTGTATCCGAATTAGCGCGCTCTAAAGGGGTATCAGGACGCAATTCAACAGCGGCATCAAGCAATACTGCAAAAGTACGCACAAAATTAACCGCACTTTCTGTCGCCCTTTCATTCTGCTTTGGCGCATCTTCAGTATTTGCTGCCAATGATGCAACCTATGACAATGTAACGGTGAACAACAACTTAACCGTTACAGGAACTGCAACTGTTGGTGGAAAAACTGTTGCGACGACAGATGATCTGGCAAATAAAGCAGACAAAAGTGCGTTAAATGATAAAGCAGACAAAACTGCGTTGACCGATTTAGATAATAAAAAAGCAGACAAAACTGCGTTGACCGATTTAGACAATAAAAAAGCAGATAAAACTGAGTTCACTAAATTAGAAAACACAGTTACTAAATTAGGTATTGATACAGGTACTACTTACAACGGTATTAAATACTTCCGTGCAAATTCAACAGGAACCGATGCAGCTGCTACCGGTACGGACGCTGTTGCAATTGGTCCAGACGCTAAAGCAGCTGGGAATAATACTGTTGCATTAGGTATGCACGCTTCTTCTTATGGTACAGACTCTGTTACTGTTGGTCATGGCGCTGCTGCATCAGGAAGTTCTACTTCTTCAGTTGTGTTAGGTCATAATTCTCAAGCAGGCTCTAAATTAAATGGCGAATTGATTTATGATGGTGCTCAAAAATATATTACTGGTGATGGTAAGAGTGGCATTGCAATCGGTGATACAGCCAAAAGCCGCGGTAATCAGAATATTGCCATCGGTAAAAATGCATTAACAACAAATAAAGACGCATCTGAAACCTTTACTTCTAATAGTATCGCAATTGGTACTGATGCTAAAACGCTTGCAGCAAATTCTGCGATTGCTTTTGGTAAAGGGGCGCAGGTTGCTGTAGGGGGCGACTCTTCTATCGCAATGGGTGAAGACGCTCAGTCTAAAGATGTAGCGTCAACAGCAATTGGTAAAGGTGCAAAAGCAGAAAAAGCCGGTTTAGCGGTTGGTACCGGTGCTGAATCTAAAGGTGCGGGTAGTGCAGCCTTTGGTCAAGGTGCTCAATCTACTGCGCCAGGTTCTGTTGCGATTGGTGAAAATGCGGTAGCTGCACCATGGAGAACAATCTCTATTGGTCAAAATGCCGGTAAAGGCCAGGCTGCAGACCTTATTGGTGATAAAAACGAGCACATCAATATTGGTTCCAATGCAGGTCAAGATGTTGATGGTCAACTCAATATTGGTATTGGTCAAAATGCCGGTTCAAATGTAAAAGGTAAAGGCAATATTGCACTTGGACAATTCGCCGGTAAATTCATTGGCGGAACAAATAACAGTGTTGGTAATAACATTGCTATTGGTACAAACGCAAACTCCTATAACGCGCCAAATGATGTTGTAGAAAGTATTGCAATCGGTTTGAGTGCTCAAGCTGCAACCCGAGGCGTTGCTGTCGGTAAAGAAACCAAAGCGAGCGGACTAGATTCTACAGCGCTTGGTTATGGCGCTGAAGCAAAAGGTTCAGGAAGTGCGGCTATTGGTAATAATGCCGTTGCAGACGGTCCGGATAATGTGGCATTAGGTCGTTCTTCTGTTGCGAATACTAAAGCGGCAACAGGTTACCTCACCGGCACAGCATCAAATACCGTTGTTTCTGTGGGTAAATCTGATCTTTTACGTCGAGTTGTGAATGTAGCTGACGGTGCGGATGATCAAGATGCAGTAACCGTGAAGCAATTAAAAGAAGTATCTAATGATGTTTTCAATAAAGTAAATTCAAAAATTAATGGTCTTGCAGCTGGTGGTACAGGTATTAACTATGATGCTGCGCCAAGAACCGCAACTGAAAATAGCGTTACTTTATCAAAAAATGATGGCAAAAAAACACTCATTGGTAATGTCGCTGAAGGTACGAAAGACGATGATGCGGTAAACGTACAACAATTAAATAAAGTTGTTGATGCGAATAAAACGCACTATTTCAGTACTAAAAATGCTGCGGTCACAGGTAACTTCAATAATGACGGTGCAAAAGGTGAAAAATCGTTAGCCGTTGGTATGGATGTTCATGCAGATGGCGATACAAGTGTTGCTGTAGGTAATAATACAACTGCTGAAGGTTTAGGTTCTATTGCTATTGGTACGCTTTATAACGGTTCAGCGGCATTAGATGACAATGTTGCTCAAACATCTGTTCAAACTGTTGCTAAAAGCAGTACTGGACAAGGCTTCCTATACAATACGGCGATTGGTGCAGGTTCAAGTACCGAAGGTAATAACTCTGTTGCAATCGGTTCATTAGCGAGAGTATCTACAAAACAACAAAATATCTCTAGCCCGGATCGTGCAGTAGCGTTAGGTTATTACGCAACAGTATCTGCGTCCAAAGCTATCGCGATTGGTGAACGTGCGACTGCAAATGAATATCAAGGCACTGCATTGGGTAGCCAAGCAACTGCCACTGGTTCAGCATCAAACGCAATCGGTGCGGCTGCATTTGTTGGCAATGAGGGTGTAAACTCTATTGCAATGGGTACAAATCAACGTGTTAATGGTGCTAATTCCGGTAGTATCGGTTACGCAGGTAAATTAGCTTTGACAACGACCGGTCGTAGTTTAGGCGGTACCTATGATCCAAATGCAACCTTAGTAACAGGTGAGGGTACTTATTCTATCGGTAACACCAATAGCGAAATTCTTTCCAACCAATCCGGTGTATTTGGTAATGATAACTTTGTTCAAGCCAAAGAAAATATCCGTGTTGTAGGTAATAGCAATATTATTAGTAAAAACAACCAGACTCCAGCAGCTGGTGCTTCCGCAGTCGCAACATCATTGAAAAATGTCTATGTTACCGGTCATGGTAATAAGGTTGATGTAGGCGTTGCACCGTTAGAAGATAGCAAAAATATTTTTGTTATGGGTGCCGGAAATATCATTGGTGATAGTTCTACTGCGAAAAATATCACCGATACTTACGTAATTGGTACCGGAAATAAAGTGAGCGAGTCAAACGAATTGACCACGACTGATGACCCGTCAGATCCGGCTGCAACCAAAACCAAAATTGGTAAAGGTTATTTCATCTTAGGTAACAACGTTAATGCAACATTGCAAAACTCTGTTTACTTGGGTACAGAATCAGCCTTCATTAATGCAGGTGCGGTATCTTCAGGAAAAGACAACTACAGTCAGTTTAACGCTGCTGGTTTCCCTGCTTATCAGTATGCAGGTGGCGCACCAGTAGGTGTTGTTACTATCGGTAAGAGTGATCAAACTCGTCGTCTTCAAGGTGTTGCGGCTGGTTTAGTTGGTCCTCAAAGTACCGATGCAATCAACGGTAGCCAATTGTATGCACACACCCGTCCATTCGGTTTTGCTGCAGATAATACAGCAGGCTTAAATGCAAATAATATCGATGGTTTAGCAGTTGACGATGCAAGCATCACCAATATGGCTAAACGCGCTGCCGGACAAGCACTTAAACTTAACGGTGGTGCCAAAGGGGCGCTTTCTGATGAAAATATCGGTACTGTTGTAAATGGCACAAATCAAGTTGATATCAAATTAGCCAAAGAGCTGAAAAAATTAACAAGTGCTCAGTTCGGTGATGATACTGCCAATACAACCGTTAATAGTTCAGGCGTAACTATCAAAGATGGTCCAAGTTTTACTAAGACCTCTATCGATGCTAACAATAACAAAATCACTAAAGTGGCAGCTGGCGATGTTAATGCAAACAGTACAGATGCGGTTAACGGTAGCCAATTAAATGCAGTGAAAGAAACCGCTGAAAAAGGTTGGAATCTTACCACAGCTGGCTCTACTACTAAGCATAACGTTGCACCGGGTGGTGATGTCGATATTAGCTCTGCTAATACAAATATTACTGTAAGCAATACTCAAGGCAACGTAAAACTTGAATTAAACAAGGATCTTGATCTTACTCAAAACGGAAGTGTCAAAGTTGGCAATACTACAGTGAATAATAGTGGCGTTACCATCGACAATGGTCCAAGTATGAAAGCCACTGGTATCGACGCAGGTGGGAAGAAAATCACCAGTGTTGCAGACGGCGTAGCTGATAGCGATGCAGTGAACTACGGTCAGTTGAAGAAAGTAGCAGATGCTGCAACAACAGCAGGCAAAGGCTGGACGCTCAGTACCGGTACAGGAGATACCAACAAGCATGTTGTTAAGCCTGAGGGTGAGGTTAACATTAGCGGCGATGACAATATCACTGTAACTCACGATGCTGGTAACGTAAAAGTTGCATTAAACAAAAATCTTAACCTTGGTGATGCAGGAAGTGTCAAAATTGACAAAACTACCTTGAATAAAGATGGTTTAGCTGTTGGCACCAATGTAAAAGTGACTGACAAAGGGCTAACTGCTGGTGATGTGTCTGTGACAACTGACGGTATCAATGCGGGCAATAAGAAAATCACCAATGTGGCTGATGGCGAGATTGCAGCAAATAGTAAAGATGCCGTTAACGGTGGTCAGTTGCATAAAGTGAAAACTGATCTTGATACTGCGGTTAAAGCTGCGAAGACAGAAGTTGAAGCAGGTGAAAATGTTACCGTTACTACTAAAACAGGTAATGATAAACAAACCATTTACACCGTCTCAGCTAAAGATACTTCAGCATCTGTTTCAAACGGTTCTGACATGATTAAAGTTGAAACTGAAGCAGAAGCGAAAAAAGGCACTGTTCATGTAACAAACTATAAAGTTGACTTATCTGACAAAGCTAAAGCCGATATTCAAAAAGGTGTTGATGCTAAGGATATTGTGGATAACAAAGGTTTAACCTTCGCAACTGATGGTGGCAATACCAGCGTACGTAAGCTAGGTGACACAGTTGGTGTGAAAGGCGATAACAATATCACAACAAAAGCCAATGGTGGCGATGTTAGTGTGACGTTGAACAAAGAGTTGAAAGACTTAACAAGTGCTCAGTTTGTTAAGGATAACGACAGTACTAAGATTGATGGTCAAGGCGTTACCATCACAGGTGGTCCAAGCATGACTAAGAACGGTATTGCGATGAATGACAAAGCAATTACTGGACTTGCTAGTGGTTTAGATGGTGTGACAGATGTTACTAAAGCACCAGACACTAAACTAAAAAATGCTGTTAATGTTGGTGATTTGAAAACTGTAGCGACAGACGCTTTCGGTTTGAAAGACAAAGCGGGTAATGAGTTTAAACAAAACTTAGGTACTACGGCTCAAATTACCGGTGATAAGAATGTCAACACTAAAGTAGTTGATGCAAAAGACGGTAAAAAAGCGCTAGAAGTTAGTTTGAGCAATAACGTTACTCTCGGTGGTAGCGATGGTGCTGATGGTAAGGACGGTCAAAAAGAAGACGGTGTTTTAGCGGTGAAAAGTAAAGACGATCAAAACAGCGTTACTTTAAACGGCAAAGACGGTTCTATCGATATTGATGGTGCAGATGCTAAAGGCAAGGTCACTGTTGCTCAAGGTGCAACTGACGTAAATGGTGCAGCGAGTGAGAAGAAAACTCGTATCGTTTACGATGTTGACCTTGACAGTAGTAAACGTGAATATGTAGCAACTTTAAATGACGGATTAAAATTTGGTGCAAATGACGGCACAGTTCATAATGCCAAATTGAATACTCAAGTCGATATTAAAGGTGCGAAAACAAACACGGATTGGACTAAATTTGATGGCGGTAGCAATATTATGACCAAAGTCGAAGGAAACACCGTGACTGTAGGCTTGGCAAAAGATGTTAATGTTAATAGTGTGACAGCGAATACAGTAACAGCGAAGACAGTAACCGCTGAAACGGTCAAAGTCGGTGATACTACAATCACCACCAATGGTGTAACCATTGAAGGTGGTCCAAGTATGACGAAGAGTGACGGTATCAACGCCAACAATATGACTATCAAAAATGTTGCACCAGGCGTGAACAATACCGATGCAGTGAATGTTGGGCAATTACGTGCTGTTGAAGGCAAGCTGCATCGTGCGGATAGAAATCTGCGTGCCGGTGTAGCGGGTGCTAACGCAGCGGCATCTTTACCGCAAGCTTACTTGCCGGGTAAAAACATGGTTGCTGTTTCTGCCGGTACTTACCGTGGTGAAAGTGCGATTGCCTTAGGTGTATCACGTATTTCTGATAACGGTAAAGTTGTGGTGAAATTGACTGGTAACAGTGACACCCGTGGCAACTTTGGTGCTGGTGTAGGTGCGGGCTACCAATGGTAATACCGTTCGCTTAATGAAAATAGGGAAGCGATATAGCTTTCCTATTTTTTGAAGGCATACCAAGGTGAATTTCACGATAAAAATCGACCGCACTTTTATGTGCAACCCGGTTAAATAACGTGATTTCCCTTGGTAACCAAAGAGAAACAACCCAAGGTTGAAACAAACAACTATTTTATGAATTCTACGAGGTGAAGAGATGACCTTAGCAAAAATGTTATTATCGACTATCGCTGCGACTATGTTGGTTGCTTGCGGTAACTTAAGTCACGTATCTAAAGATGGCGCACCGGTGGAGAACACCCAATTAGTGTGGCCTAAAGTTGAAGATTCCACATTTAATCATGACGGCAGCCAATACGGTTCTTGGCCGAACTGGGATAACGTTCGCATGATTGAAAAAGGCATGAATAAAGATCAACTTTATTATTTGATCGGTCGCCCGCATTTTGCGGAAGGCTTATTTGGCGTGCGTGAATGGGATTATGTGTTTAACTACCGTGAAAACGGTGCAAATAAAGTATGCCAATTTAAAGTATTGTTCGATTCAGACATGAACGCACAAAATTTCTATTGGTATCCAAACGGCTGTAACAGCAACTATTCTTTCAGTTTGTCCGGCGATTTCTTGTTTGATTTTAATAAGGACACATTGACTGCACAAGGTGTAGAAGTGATTGACAATATTGCACAGCAGTTAAAATCTGCTAAAGCAAAAGAAGTCACTGTTGACGGCTATACCGATCGCTTAGGTTCTGATCGTTATAATTTAGCTTTATCACAACGTCGTGCAGACCGTGTGAAAGCGCGTTTAGCTGAATTAGGCTTAAAAGCGCACATCGTAGCTATCGGACACGGTAAAGCAAATCAAGTGAAAGCTTGTGATGGCAGTGGTCAAGCACTAAAAGATTGCTTAGCACCTAACCGTCGAGTAGAGATTTCCTCTTCCGGCTCATTGGTAAAAGCCGAAGGCACGAAAACGATGGGTAAAACAGGTCCTGCACCGTTATACTCAAAATAAAATGCTAAAAAAAGCCTCCTAATGGAGGCTTTTTTATTGCCATTGATTTGATACAGACAATAAAAAGAGCGGTCGAAATTCATGGTGTTTTTCGACCGCTCTTTTTATGCGACAAGCCCTGTGCTTACATCAATTATACTAACAAACCTGCCGCTTTCACTACTACGTGAATGGCGGTTTCTTCCGTGGATTGAATCGTCGCCTCATTCGGAATTTCTTGTTGGGTGCGGTTGACGATAGCGCCTGCGATCATGCCGGCACGTAAACCCAGTGCGGAGCACATGGTGAACAAGGTGGCAGACTCCATTTCATAGTTCATCACGTTCAATTCTTGCCATTGTTTTAATGAACCTTGGAAATGACGACAAATTTTGCCGGTGTAGGTGTCATAACGTTCTTGTCCCGGATAGAACGTGTCGGAAGAGGCGGTGATACCCACATGGACGGCATCGCCGACTTCTTCTTTGGCGACTTTGTAAAGGGCTTCGGTACACTCAAAGTTTGCTACCGCCGGATATTCTAATGGGGCGAAATGGCGGCTGGCACCATCAAGACGCACCGCCCCGGTCGTCACTAATAAATCACCGACGTTAATGTGCGGTTGGATGGCACCGGTTGTACCGATACGTAAGAAAGTACGCACACCGAGTTGGGCTAGTTCTTCTACCGCGATGGAAACGGATGGGCCACCAATACCGGTGGAACATACGACCACAGCGTGTTCCTCAATATAACCGAGCCAAGAGGTAAATTCGCGGGTGGAGGCGAGGAATTTTGGGCGATCTAATAAGCGGGCAATGCGTTCCACACGCTCCGGTGCGCCCGGAACAATGGCTAATTTAGCCCCATCTAACATGGCTTTCGTTAAGCCAAGGTGAAAGACTTCTGACATAACATCCTCCTTTCTTGTTCTTTGTTTTTTACGGTTTAATATCACGCAAAATCGGATTCTGCATGGAAATTAAGGTTTCTGTGGATT